>Ga0116181_1002513_pt1 | contig 14839 bp, 17 predicted proteins | sample AD_UKC075_MetaG_FD_89752 | JGI IMG/M metagenome (GOLD analysis project Ga0116181, IMG submission 89752) | Active sludge microbial communities of municipal wastewater-treating anaerobic digesters from USA - AD_UKC075_MetaG | ecosystem: Engineered > Bioreactor > Anaerobic > Digestate | place: USA...
AAGTCCATCTCCGAGATCTTTGGCTGCCCGGTGGCCAACGGCTACGGCTCCCGCGATGCGGGTTTCATCGCCCACCAGTGTTCCCACGGCAGTCTCCATCTCTCGGCGGAAGACATCATTGTCGAGACGATTGATCCCGAAGGGCGGCCGGTTGCCCCCGGCGAGGCCGGCGAGATCGTGGTGACCCACACGGCGACGCGGGGCTTTCCCTTCGTGCGTTACCGTACCGGCGACGTTGGGGTGCTGGGGACCCAGGAGTGCAGCTGCGGCGTGAAGCTGCCGGTGCTGAGTGAGGTCCAGGGGCGTACCACCGATTTCGTGGTTGCCGCCGACGGCACCGTCATCCATGCCCTTGCCCTGATCTACACCGTCCGCGACCTGCCGGGCGTGCAGCGCTTCAAGATCATTCAGCACAGCCTGGACCGTACGGAGGTGATGGTGGTCGTGGACTCCCGCTTTGGAGATGGCGAGCGCCTACGCATCCGTCGTGATTTTGCCGCCAGACTGGGTGAAACGGTACAGGTTGAAATTAACGAAGTGCCTGAAATCCCGCGTGAAAAGTCAGGCAAGAACCGGTATGTTGTGAGCCACGTCAAGCGTTGAACGCCCTGCCGCAGTCAGCTGCGGGGGCGGCAGGACGACACTCGGCAGGTTTCCTCTGGTCCCCGGGTCTGACGCCGCCGCCCGCCGATTGTTCGGTCTGCTCAGGGCGGCTTACTTTTCGTGTCAATCAGCCAGCGGTTCGGCTGCGTGCTCAAAGGATTGGATGGTTTCAATGAAAAAGGGATGGTCACTCGCTTTGGAGGGAATGGGTTCCCTGCTGGGAGGCAACAGCAAGCGGCTGACGGTGCTGATCTTCCATCGCGTGCTCCCCGAGGTGGACCCCCTGTCCCCCGACGAGATGCACGCCGCCCGCTTCGATGCGCTGGTCGGCACACTGGTGCAGTTCTTCAACGTGTTGCCGATGGACGAGGCGCTGTCCCGCCTGAAGGCTGGCACCCTGCCGACCCGTTCCGTGGCCATCACCTTCGATGACGGCTACGCGGACAACTACACCATTGCCTGCCCCATCCTGATCAAGCATGGCGTCAAGGCGACCTTCTTTGTTGCGAGCGGATTCCTGGATGGCGGAATCATGTGGAACGATGTGGCGCGGGAGGCGCTGCGCGGCTTTCAGGGTGACCGCCTCGATCTGGGCTGGCTCGAACTGGGCGTCTGCTCCGTGGCGACGGAAGGCGAGCGTCACCGGCTGACCGAACGCATCCTGCCCAAACTCAAATACCTCACCCCGGAGGGGCGTCAGCAGGCCCTTGCCCGATTCGTCGCCGAAACCCGGGTCGTGGTCCCCAAGGATCTGATGATGACGACGGCCCAACTGCAGCAGTTGCAGGCCGCGGGGATGGAAATCGGCGGGCACACCATGGATCACCCGATTCTTGCGGTGCTGTCCGAGGACGAGGCCCGTCAGCAGATTGCCGACAACCGGGCTCACCTGACCCGCATGCTGGGCCGGGCGCCGCGCTATTTTGCCTATCCTAACGGACGTCCCGACCAGGACTACCAGGCCGTGCACGCGCGCATCGCCAGAGAGCTCGGCTATGAGGCAGCATTCACGACTACCTATGGTTCTGCCGGACCGGAGTCGGGCATGTTCGAATTGCCGCGCTTCACCCCCTGGGACAGGGACGCCCTGCGCTTCTCCCTGCGCCTCGGGCACAATTTTTTCAGGGGCCATTCCCGGCGCCTGCTCGCAGATGAGGCCCTGGTTTGAGTTCCGCTTTCCTCTCCATGTTCTTGCGGCCTTTCCGGTCAGGGGTGATCACCGGGGGGAGCGTTCATGCGTGACCTTCTGATCGTCCTGTTTGTGCTGTGGGTGCTGCCCAAGGCGGTTCGCCATACCTATGTGGCAGTCAATCTGTGGACCTGGATCAGCATCATGAATCCCCACCGACTGACCTACGGGTTTGCGCTGGACTTTCCCTTTGCTGCCATCGCGGCGGTGGCCGCACTCGTTTCGTTGCTGGTGACCAAGGATCAGCTCAAATTGCCCGGCGAGAAACCCGTGATCTTCCTGATCCTCTTCCTGATCTGGATGTGCATCACCACCGCCGCGGCCTACTATCCTGCGGATTCCTTCATTCAGCTCAAGAAGGTGCTGAAGATCCAGTTGATGACCCTGATTGCGCTGGCGGCCATCAAGGAGAAGAAGCACATCGACTGGTTCATCTGGGTAAGTGTCATCTCGATCGGCTTTTATGGCGTGAAGGGGGGGGTCTTCACCATCTCCACAGGGGGCAATGCGCGTGTATGGGGGCCACCAGGGGGCTTCATCGAGGGCAACAACGAGATTGCGGTGGCCCTCATCATGACGATTCCGTTGATGAATTATCTGCGGATCATGGCCGAGAACGCTTGGGTGAAGCGAGGGCTGATCACCATGATGCTGCTGTCTGCGGCGGCTGCACTGGGGACCCAGTCCCGCGGTGCATTGTTGGCGCTGGCAGCGATGGGCGCGGTGATGTGGATGCGCTCCGAGCGGAAGCTCGCCATGGGGATCATCGTTGGTTTTGTCGCCGTTGGGCTGGTCGCTTTCATGCCCTCCGCCTGGGAAGAGCGGATGAGCACCATCGCCGAGTACGAGCAGGATGGCTCTGCCATGGGCCGCATCAATGCCTGGTGGCTGGCCTTCAATATTGCCAACAGCCGTATCACCGGGGCGGGCTATGAGGCCTACAGTGGCGAGCTGTTCGCAGCCTTTGCGCCAAACCCGCTGGATATCCACGTCGCGCACAGTATTTATTTCTCGGTGCTCGGCGAGCATGGGTATATCGGGCTCGTCCTGTTCCTGTTGCTCTGGTTGAGCACCCTGGGCGTTGCCCGGCGCCTGCGTTCCGAAACGCGGGATATCGATGAGCTCAAGTGGCTGTTCAATCTGGCGGGAATGTGTCAGGTTTCGCTTGTCGGCTATGCGGTCGGGGGGGCATTCCTCAGCCTTGCTTACTTCGATCTGCCGTTCAACATCATGGTCATGCTGGTGGCGGGCTACGGGTGTCTGGTGACTTACCGGCAGCGGGCGGGAAAGGAAGCCGGTCTTGCCGCTGACAAGGCACGCCTTCCTTCCTCCCTGCAGCGTGCGGATATCTCGTCGTCCGGATAGGGGCCCTTGGCCGGGCCTTTGTGCTGTCGATCATGCGAACACGTCTTGACGGGCTTAAGCTGCCCGCAGCTGGAACCTGGAACAATTCAATATGAAGATGCGTACATTGTGGTTTTCCGTCTTGGTTGGTTGTGCGCTGGCGGGGCCGGTCTCGGCTCAGCTTGGTTTGCCGCCCGAATGCGGGACGCTCAAGAATGCCTATGGTCCCTATGATTACCGTACATCGCTGGGGACAGAGCAGCTTCACGTTGTCGAGGCCTTTCACTTCGACTCCAACGTCGAGAACCTGCGGAAGGGCGTGTCCGGCACCCTTGGCGGGGATATCGGCTACACCCTCAGAGCTTTTCCCAATCATCACCGGGCATTGATGTCGATGCTCAGGCTGGGCTACATGCTCAAGGCCCCCAAGGCGCCGGGTGCACCGTTTTCGGTGGTCTGTTCGCTGATGCGTGCAGAGGCTTTTCAGCCTGAGGACGTCATGGTCAAGGTGATCTACGGACATCACCTCCTCAAGCAGGGGCAGCGCGCAGCCGCCCTTGAGAAGCTCAACCTTGCCCATGCCAGCAATGCCAAGGACGCCAATGTGGCTTACAACCTTGGCCTCGCCTACTTTGATGCGGGTGATTTCGGCAAGTCCCTGGAGAACGCTCACGAGGCTTACCGGCTAGGCTTCCCCTTGCCCGGCTTGCGTGACAAGTTGAAGCGGGCAGGCAAGTGGAAGGATGCACCCGCGGTTGTCGAGTCCGCAAAGCAGGGCGCCGAGGCACCCGCTCCGGCTGGGGATGCTCCCGCTTCCGCAACGCCTGACGCGGCCGGCAAGGCTAACTGAGGCATGGGGCTGCCTGTACAATCTGATGGTTTTGGATTAGCATGGCAGGCAGTATTTATGTACCAAACGGCGACGAGAGTCGCCGTTTCGCCTTTCTGGCGCTTGGGCCGCGCAGGCGTCAAGGCCAGGACGGATCAACGAAACAAGGTTCTCCATGTCTCATCTGATGAACACCTACGGGCGGCTTCCTGTGGCCTTCAGCCACGGCGAAGGCTCTTGGCTGTTTGATCTTGCGGGCAAGCGCTATCTGGATGCGCTTTCCGGAATTGCCGTGACCACGCTCGGGCACAATCATCCCCGGCTCGTGAAGGCTGTCGCCGAACAGGCTGCCCGTGTCATTCACACCTCGAATCTCTACGGCATTCCCTTGCAGGAGGCCCTGTCGGATCGGCTTGCCGGCCTGTCGGGCATGGATGAGGTTTTCTTCTGCAATTCCGGTGCCGAAGCCAATGAGGCGGCGATCAAGCTGGCCCGTCTGTACGGGCATGGTCGTGGTATCGCCGAGCCTGCCATTGTGGTCATGGAGCAGTCTTTCCATGGCCGTACTCTGGCGACCCTGTCGGCGACCGGGAACAAGAAGGTCCAGGTGGGGTTCGAGCCCCTTGTCGGCGGGTTCGTGCGCGTTCCCTTCGATGATCTGAAGGCCCTTGAGGCGGCGGTTGCGGGGCGTAGTGACATCGTCGCCATCCTGGTCGAGCCGGTGCAGGGTGAAGGCGGCATCCGGGTGGCCCATCAGGCTTATCTGCAGGCTTTGCGCGCCCTGTGCGACGAGCGGCAGTGGCTGCTGATGTTCGACGAGGTGCAGTGCGGCATCGGGCGTACCGGAAAATGGTTCGGGCATCAGAACGCCGGTGTAAAGCCTGACGTGATGACCCTGGCCAAGGGGCTGGGTTCCGGTGTGCCCATCGGCGCATGTCTGGCTGCCGGGCGTGCCACGGGCACCTTCAAGCCTGGCAATCATGGCTCCACCTTCGGTGGCAATCCCCTGGCCTGTGCCGCGGCACTGACCACCCTGGCTGTTGTCGAGGACGACGGTCTGCTGTCCAATGCACTTGTCGTTGGTGATCTCATTCGTAGTACGCTTGTCAGGGCCCTGGAGGGCGTCAATGGCATCGTGGATATCCGCGGGGCTGGCCTGATGATAGGTATCGAGCTTGATCGCCCCTGTGGTGTCCTGGTCACCCAGGCCCTGGAAGCCGGACTCCTGATCAATGTGACCGCGGACAGGGTTGTCCGCCTTCTGCCTGCGCTGAATTTCAGCACTGCAGATGCTGCGACGCTGGTAGAGGGACTGGCGGCGCTGATCAGGAAATTTCTCGCAGCACAATAACCAAGAACGAGTGCCATGAACGCACCGAGACACTACTTACAGTTCAAAGACTTCTCTCGCGCAGAGTACGACTATCTTTTTTCCCGCACGCGCTGGATAAAAGACCGGTTCAAGCGCTACGAACCCCATCACCCTCTGTTTGATCGAACGCTGGTGATGATCTTCGAGAAGGCAAGCACGCGTACACGGCTGTCTTTCGAGGCAGGCATGCAGCAGCTTGGCGGTTCGGCCATCTATCTCAATACCCGCGATTCCCAGCTGGGGCGTGGCGAACCGGTAGAGGATGCGGCCCAGGTGATCTCGCGGATGAGCGACATCGTCATGATCCGCACCTTCGAGCAATCGATCATTGAGCGCTTCGCCGAGTATTCCCGCGTACCCGTGGTCAATGGTCTGACCAACGAGTATCACCCCTGCCAGATCCTCGCCGACATCTTCACCTTCATCGAGCATCGCGGGCCCATTCAGGGCAAGACGGTGGCGTGGGTCGGGGACTCGAACAACGTGTGCAACACCTGGCTGCAGGCGGCCGAAGTGCTCGATTTTCAGGTGCGCGTCTCGACGCCGCCGGGTTACGAGGTCGAGCCGGAGCGGGCGGGCTTGTACGGTACCGGGAATTTCGTGCAGCTCGACGACCCGATGGAGGCCTGCCGTGGTGCCGATCTGGTCACTACGGACGTATGGACCAGCATGGGTTTCGAGGCCGAGAACGAAGAGCGGATGCGTGACTTTGCCGATTGGCAGGTGGACGCGGACATGATGAAGGTGGCCAATCCTGGCGCCGTCTTCATGCACTGCCTGCCTGCCCATCGGGGCGAAGAGGTTTCGGCCGAAGTCATCGACGGCCCCCAGTCGGTCGTCTGGGACGAGGCGGAGAACCGCCTGCATGTACAGAAAGCGCTGATGGAGTTTCTTCTCATCGGCAAGATCGACGGTGACTGCGCCTGACGCAGTCTATTGATTTCAGAAATCATTTACTCATTTTCGGAAAGCGGGACATGAGCGACGTAAAGAAGGCGGTACTCGCCTATTCGGGCGGGCTGGACACCTCGGTGATCCTCAAGTGGTTGCAGGACACCTACCAGTGTGAAGTGGTTACCTTCACGGCTGACCTGGGGCAGGGCGAGGAGCTTGAGCCGGCCCGTGCCAAGGCACTGCAGTTTGGCATCAAGCCCGAGAACATCTTCATCGACGACCTGCGTGAAGAGTTTGTCCGTGACTTCGTGTTCCCGATGTTCCGCTGCAACACGGTGTATGAGGGTGAGTACCTGCTCGGTACGTCGATCGCCCGCCCCTTGATCGCCAAGCGCCAGATCGAAATTGCCCGCCAGACCGGGGCCGATGCCGTGTCTCATGGTGCAACCGGCAAGGGCAACGATCAGGTCCGTTTCGAGCTCGGTTATTACGCCCTGATGCCGGGTGTGAAAGTCATTGCGCCGTGGCGCGAGTGGGATCTGCTGTCCCGCGAGAAGCTGCTGGCTTATGCCGAAAAGAACGGCATTCCCATCGAGATGAAGCACAAGCAGGGCGGCTCCCCGTATTCCATGGATGCCAATCTGCTGCATATCTCCTTCGAAGGCCGTCACCTGGAAGACCCGGCCGCCGAGGCAGAGGAGTCGATGTGGCGCTGGACGGTGTCTCCTGAAGCGGCGCCCGACGCCGCTGAATACGTCGATCTGGAGTTCGAGAAGGGCGATCTGGTTTCGATCAACGGAAACCGCATGAAGCCGCACGAGCTGCTGGCCAAGCTCAATGAGCTGGGTGGCAAGCATGGTATCGGGCGTCTTGATCTGGTGGAGAACCGCTATGTGGGCATGAAGTCCCGCGGCTGTTACGAAACCCCGGGCGGCTCCATTCTCCTGCGTGCCCACCGCGCCATCGAATCGATCACTCTTGATCGGGAAGTCGCCCACCTCAAGGACGACCTGATGCCCCGTTATGCCAGCATGATCTACACCGGCTACTGGTGGTCTCCCGAGCGGCTGGCCCTGCAGGCGCTGATCGATCAGACCCAGCTGACGGTCAATGGCTGGGTGCGCGTCAAGCTGTATAAGGGCAACGTGATCGTCGTCGCCCGGGATTCGAAGACTGATTCCCTGTTCGACCCGACCATCGCCACTTTCGAGGATGACCAGGGTGCTTACAACCAGAAGGACGCCCACGGCTTCATCCGTCTCAACGCCCTGCGTATGCGGATCGCTGCAAACGCCAGGAACAAGCGGGGCTGATCGAGCGGCATGGACCCCACCGCGCCCATTTTTTTCGGGCTGACCGTCGCAGAGTTCGAGGAGATTTCTCTTCAGGTCTGCGTCGGCGGCCTGATCGCTTACATGATTTTCATCATCGGCCAGCTCGCCTGGGAGTCCAAGGCGGGCAAGTATGGTGCGATCTGGATGTTCGTGGGGCTTGGTGTCGGCTTTATCGGCTTCATGGCGAAGGGCATCATCCAGCGTCTGCTGGGTATCGAATAAATTTAGGAAGTGATCTGAACATGACTCAGGAAATTCAGTTCGACGGCGTATCCGTCGTCAAGAAGGCCAATGTTTATTTTGACGGCAAGTGCGTCAGCCACACGGTGATTCTGGCGGATGGCGTGCGCAAGTCTGTTGGTGTCATCCTCCCTTCCACCCTCACCTTCAACACTGGCGTGCCCGAAATCATGGAAGGCGTGGCCGGTAGCTGCCGCGTTCGCCTGAAGGGTGAGTCCGAGTGGAAGGCCTACGCTGCCGGCGAGTCCTTCAACGTGCCGGGCAATTCGAGTTTCGACATCGAAGTGACTGGCGAGGCCTATCACTACGTCTGCCACTTCGCCTGATCGGGAGCCTGCCATGCCGTCATTCGACATTACCTCCGAAGTCGATATGGTTGCATTGCGCAACGCCGTTGAAGGGGCCAATCGCAAGATCACGGGGCGTTACGACTTCAAGGGAAGTGATGCCCGGGTCGAGCAGGCGGAGAAGTTGCTGACGCTGCATGCCGACAGTGATTTCCAGCTGGAGCAGATGCTGGCCATCCTGTTGCCGGAAATGACCGCCAAGAAGATCGATGTACGTTGCCTCAAGCACGGCGACGTGCAAAAGGTGAGCGGTAACAAGGTCAAGCAGGAACTCACCGTGAGGGTGGGGATCGAACAGGAGCAGTCCAAGAAGATCGTCAAGCTCATCAAGGACAGCAAGCTCAAGGTTCAGGCTTCCATCCAGGGTGAGGCTGTCCGGGTTTCCGGTGCCAAGCGCGATCTCCTTCAGGAGTGCATCGCTCTGGTGCGCAAGGACATCACCGATTTTCCGCTGCAGTACGGCAACTTCAGGGACTAAGAAGATGAACATCTCGTCCGCGGTGTCGACTTCCCAGGTGCAGACCCAGGACGGAGTCTCCGTCGCAATGCTGCGCAAGGCGCTGGATCAGCAGCAGGCAGTGGCTGCACAGTTGATTGCATCGCTGCCGCAGCCGGCCGCTGCACCTGATCCGACGGCTACGGTCGGGCGGTCGATCGATACTTACGCCTGAGCGGAATCTTCCTGCCGCTGCATGAGAAGGGCCAGCCTGAGTGCTGGCCCTTTTTGTATCAGGCTTGCGGAAGGCCCTGGAGCCACTTCGTGTAAAGCAACTCGGCGTGCTTGCTCAGCGTGGCAAGTCGCCGCTCGATGTCGATCTCCATCGCGGCAGCGGTCTGGGCGGTATCGGCGGGGCTGGCGTCCCTGATTTCCTCGGCGCCGCTTTCGCACCAGGACTGCACCATTTCGCGCTTCATTTCCACGTGGCACTGCATGCCGAGATGTTTGCCCAGCACGAAAGCCTGATTGGCGCAGGCCGCGCTCTCCAGGATCCGTGTGGCGCCGTCGGGGATCGAGAAGGTCTCTCCATGCCAGTGGAAGCTCTCGAAGCCTTGAATGTCACCCAGCCATTCGCGCGCCACGGGTGAGTCGATGACCTTGACCTTGCCCCAGCCGATCTCCTTGACGGGGTTCCTGCTTACCGTTCCGCCGAGGGCGCGGCTCATCAGCTGGCCGCCCAGGCAGTGGCCGATGACCGGCTTATCTGCCGCCATTGTCTGGCGTATCAGGTCGAGCAGGGGAGGGATCCAGTCCAGCGGATCATTGACGCTCATCGGTCCGCCCATCAGGCACAGCCCGGAGAAGTCGTCTGCGGAGTTCGGAACCGGGTCCCCCGCATCAATCCGGATCAGGGTCCAGGGGCGGGAGTGTCGTTCCAGGAATGTGGCAAAATGGCCCGGACCTTCTGTCGGGCTATGGCGAATGACTGCTATCGGTTTCATGTGGGATTTCCGTTTTTTTCGCTTCGTCCAGTTTATCGGTCTGATCCTGGCTTGTGGCCCCAATCCTGTTTTGGCAACCGAGGTTGCGCTTGCCGGCATCTTCCCTGGCAAGGCCTTGCTCGTCATCAACAACGGAGCCCCGCGTAGCGCGGGGGTCGGGAGCACGACGGCTGAAGGGGTGCGGGTTCTTGCAGTCGATGGGCAAGGTGCTACCGTCGAGTTTGACGGCCGGCGTCACCGGCTGGTGGTTGGCGAGCATGCAGTCAGTGTGGCGACGCCCGCGGGGGCGGGGGCTCCGTCCCTTGTCATTCAAGGTGACAGCCGTGGCCACTTTAACGTGGCCGGCGCGGTCAACGGCGTTGAAGTACGGTTTTTGGTTGATACGGGCGCGACCTCTGTTGCCCTCGGGCGCTCGGATGCACTGCGGGCAGGAATCGAGTTTGTCAAAGGCGAGCCGTTAACAATGCAGACAGCCAACGGACTTGTCCGCGGCTGGGTGGTTTCTCTGGATAAGGTGCGGGCGGGCTCCCTCACGTTACGCAATGTGCCCGGGGTTGTGATCGATGGTGAAATGCCCTATGTGCTGCTTGGCATGAGCTTTCTCAACCGCATGGATATGCGCCGGGAGGGGACGGCCCTTCATCTGCGACAACGTTATTGACAGCCGATTACATGGACAGCAAACCGCATTCTTCCGTGGCGCAAACAGCTGACTGGTGGCGCCAGCAATTTTCCTCCGCGGAGGAGTATGAATCGCCTGCGGAGGACGGAATCCCCCCTGGGCCTTTGCGGCCCGCGGCGGTCCTCGTTCCCATCGTCCTGCGTCAGCCCGAGCCGACCTTGCTGCTGACACGCCGCACGGATCATCTGCACCATCATCCCGGGCAGGTGAGCTTCCCTGGCGGGCGTGTCGAGGAGCAGGACGGTTCTCCGGTGGAAACAGCCCTCAGGGAGACCGAGGAGGAGATTCGACTGCGCCGTCAGCACATCGAGCTGCTCGGCTGTCTGCCCCAGTATCGGACCGGAACCGGCTTTGACGTGACACCGGTGGTCGGGCTGGTCACGCCGCCCTTCGAGCTGGTGCCGGACGAGTTCGAGGTGGCGGAGGTCTTCGAGGTGCCCCTGTCCTTCCTGCTGGACGTGAACAACCACCAACTGCATCGTGCCGAGGTGCGTGGCCATTTGCGGGAGTACTATGCCATGCCCTACGGCGACTACTTCATCTGGGGCGCCACTGCCGGGATGATCGTGAGTCTGCAGCGATTCCTGGATCGATGAGCGAACGCCGTTTGTAATGGCTTGGTTTGATGGTATCTTGCATCATCCCCAATAGGAATGAACAATGAGGGTCGCTCAAGACCCCCCGTCGCATGACCCTGTTTTCGCTGATCGTCGCACTCCTTCTGGAGCAACTCCGCCCGCTGCCTGTCGTGCGTTTTGTTCAGGCACCCCTGAAGGTTTTTGCCCGTTTCCTGGAAGATCGTTTCAATGACGGGGAATCCCGTCATGGTGCTGTTGCCTGGTGGGTAGCCATTCTGACCACATGCTTCGGCTCGGCTCTGGTCTACTTCGTGCTGTGGCACGTCAGCCCCGTTCTCGGGGTGCTCTTCAATATCCTCATTCTTTACCTGACCATGGGGTTCCGTCAGGTCAGCCACTTTTTCACGGACATCCAGCTTGCGTTGCGTATGGGTGAAATTCCACGTGCGCGGCAGTTGCTCGGCGAATGGCGCGGGCGTCGCCACGACGAATCAAGCTCCAGCGAGGTGGCGCGTCTCGCCATCGAGGAGGCGCTCGTGGCCTCCCATCGAAATGTATTCGGTGTGGCCTTCTGGTTCATCATCCTGCCGGGCCCCAGTGGGGCCATCCTGTACCGGCTCGCACGCTTCCTCGACGAAGAGTGGGGCCGTCAGCGGCGGCTCGATCCGGATTTCGGCGCGTTTGGAGACTTCCCGTCCCGCGCCTTTGCCGTGCTTGACTGGCTTCCCGTGCGTCTGACGGCAGCAGCATTTTCCGTGGTCGGCGATTTCGAGGATGGCGTTTACTGTTGGCGGGCCCAAGCCAACCAATGGAAGGACAAGGCTTCCGGTATACTGCTGGCTAGTGGCGGCGGGGCCTTGGGTGTTCGGCTTGGCATGCCGATCCATGAGTCGGGAGAAGTCGTTGAGCGACCGGAAATGGGCGTCGGTGACGACGCTGATGCTGATTTCATGCAGAGCACTATCGGCTTGATCTGGCGAACCCTGGTGCTGGTGATGTTGCTGTTGGCGCTATTGGGTATCGCAGGTTGGGTTGGTAATTAATCGTAATAATTCTGAGGAGGAATACAGATGGCTAGTCGCGAAGTAGTCGTATTGAGTGCAGTTCGTTCCGCTATCGGTGCTTTCGGTGGTGCCTTGGCCGATTTCGACGCCAGTGAGCTGGCCGGCATCGTCATGAAGGAGTCGGTTGCCCGCTCTGGAGTGGATCCTCAGCTGATCAACTACATCACCGTCGGCAACTGTATGCCCACCGATTCCCGCTACGCCTATGTCTCCCGCGTGGCATCGATTCAGGCTGGCCTCCCCATGGAGTCCGTCGCCATGCAGGTGAGCCGTCTGTGTTCTTCCGGCCTGCAGGGTATCGTTACCACCGCCCAGAACATTCTTCTGGGTGATGCCGACTACGGTATCGGTGGCGGTGTTGAAGTCATGTCCAAGGCCAGCTATCTGCTGCCCGCACTGCGTTCGGGTGCCCGCATGGGTGATACCAAGGCAATCGACAGCATGGTTGCCGTGCTGACCGATCCGTTTGGTGTTGGTCACATGGGTATCACTGCCGAAAACCTCGCTGCCAAGCACGGCATCACCCGTGAAGAGCAGGACGCCTTTGCCGTCGAGTCCCAGCGTCGTGCTGCGGCGGCTATCGATGCCGGTCACTTCCAGTCCCAGATCGTTCCCATCGTCAAGCAAACCCGTAAGGGTGACGTGGTGTTCGATACCGACGAGCATCTGAAGCGCGGTACCACCATGGAGTCCCTGGGCAAGATGAAGCCGGCCTTCAAGAAGGACGGCACCGTCACCGCCGGCAACGCCTCGGGTATCAACGACGGCGCAGCTTTCTTCGTGCTGGCCGACGGCTCCACCGCAGTGAACGCCGGCTACAAGCCGATGGCGCGTCTGGTGTCCTACGCGATCGCCGGTGTGCCGAACGACATCATGGGTGAAGGTCCGATCCCCGCGTCCCGTCTGGCCCTCAAGAAGGCTGGTCTGACGCTGGATCAGATGGATGTGATCGAGTCCAACGAAGCGTTCGCCGCCCAGGCTCTGACCGTCATGCGCGTCCTTGGCCTGGATCCCGCCAAGACCAACCCGAATGGTGGTGCCATTGCTCTTGGCCACCCGGTGGGCTGTTCCGGCGCTTTCATCGCCACCAAGGCAATCTATGAACTCCACCGCACCGGCGGTCGCTATGCGCTGGTGACCATGTGTATCGGCGGTGGTCAGGGTATTGCTACTGTCTTCGAGCGCATCTGATCCTTATTTGCGCCTGATGCAGGGCTCCGCCAGAGATGGCGGGGCCCTGTTTATTTGGGCTGCGGGGATTCAGAATAAATGTCTTGCCAAGAGGGTTTGTTTTCCCATAAAATCCATGGCTTTACTGCATTTCTTTCAGGATTACTAAAAGATGGCCAACTCGGCACAAGCCCGTAAGCGCGCCCGGCAAGCTGTTAAGGCTCGCGCCCTCAACATGAGTCTGCGTTCCCGTCTGCGCACTGCTATCAAGGCTGTCCGCAAGGCAGTTGATGGTGGCGACAAGCAAGTCGCTCAGCAAGTTTTCGTGTCGTCCCAGCGTACGATCGACAGCATTGCCGACAAGAAGATCATTCACAAGAACAAGGCTGCTCGCCACAAGAGCCGCCTCTCTGCCGCCATCAAGGGCATGGGAGCCGTGGCCGCCTGATACGCGAGCCTGGGGCGGTTGTTGTTTCGCCGGCCCATAGCGACGAGAGCCTGAAAGGCCGTCGCGATAATGCCGTTCAGCTAGCGCTGAGCGGCATTTTTATTGTGTATCCTGGTTGTGTGTGCTTGCCGGAAAGCAAAAACGGAGGCCGAGGCCTCCGTTGATGCGATCACTGCACTGCGTTCGTTTTGAGCTGGTGCGAGGTTCAGGCGAACGGTCTGGTCTGAATTGCCGTCAGGCGGCTTCCTGAATCAGCGGGAAGGAGACCGGGCCGCAGGTGGGGTGGATGGAGGAGGCGCAGGTCTGTCCGACAGCCTCATCCAGGCACTGCTTGGCGCATTTTGCGCAGCGCCCGCACTCTTCGGTAACACCCAGCTGGGTTCGCAGGTCACGGAGGCGCCGCGCGCCGGCATTGACTGCTGATTCGATGTGCTTCTCCGTTACCGCCCGACAGACGCAAACATACATTGTTGTGTTTCCTTCAGACAGCCAAGGGGGCACGCATGCCGGAGTGTCGCAGCGACAGGTTTGTGCAGATTCGTGATCGGATCATCTTCTTCACTTGGTCAGAATCAGCTTGCCTGCGCGCGTGGCTCTAAGAGCATAAATCATGCCCTCATGTTCGATGTAAACGCAGGGTCGATTGTTGAACAGATCCCGGCTGCGGATCGGTGCCTCAAGCTCGCCTAAGACTTGAGAAGACGGAGTGTCTGGTCTTTGGAGAGGCAGCGAAGGGGTGGGTCTGTTCACGTGAATACTAAATAGAATGAGAATAATTCGTATTAGACAGACAAGGCGATGCCAAGTCAACAAGGATGCGGAGGGCGCTCTGCAAACTTGCGCACAGGCGCGCCAAGCTTAGCGTGCTGAATCGAACTTCTGCGCCACCGTTCCGGCGAAATGCGTGGGCGGAGTAGAATCGCGACCTTTCTGCCCGACCGTCTGTTTACCCCATGCCCCTGATTACTCTCGACGACGCTTGCCTCGCATTCGGCCATGTTGCCTTGCTCGACAAGGCGGCCTTTCAGCTCGATGCCGGCGAACGTGTGGCCCTGATCGGGCGCAACGGCAGTGGTAAGTCCAGTCTCCTGAAGGCCCTGGCCGGCCAAGCCTCGCTGGATGACGGGCGGCTGTGGCGTCAGCCGGGCGCGCGGATCGCCTATGTTCCGCAGGAGGCGGATTTTCCCCTTGAGCGGAGTGTTTTCGAGACCGTGGCCGATGGCCTGGGGGATGTGGCGAGGCTCCTGGTGGATTACCACGCAGCCATGCTCGCCGTGGCCGAGGACGGTAGTGGCGCCGCCCTTG
>Ga0116181_1002516_pt1 | contig 14836 bp, 14 predicted proteins | sample AD_UKC075_MetaG_FD_89752 | JGI IMG/M metagenome (GOLD analysis project Ga0116181, IMG submission 89752) | Active sludge microbial communities of municipal wastewater-treating anaerobic digesters from USA - AD_UKC075_MetaG | ecosystem: Engineered > Bioreactor > Anaerobic > Digestate | place: USA...
CGCGAGGGCGACGTGCTCGGCGACCTGCAGTCGGGCGGCCGATCGTCGCTGCGCCTGCTGCGAGTGGTGAAGGATGCCGAGCTCATCGTCGCGGCGCGCGGCGAGGCGGAGGCGATCCTGGCCGCCGACCCGGCGCTCTCCGGGCACCCGGCGCTCGCCGGCGCGATCGAGCTGCGCCTGAATCACAGCGAGCGGGCGGCGCTGGCGAAGAACTAGCCGCACGAGCACGAGCACGAGCACGCGCACGAGCACGCGACACCGTGATCAATCTGCGATGGTCACGAACGGCGGATCGCCGCGGCGCGCCGATATGCTTTGGGCATGAGCAACCGCGTGGCAGTTGTGCCCGGATCCTTCGACCCGCTCACGCTTGGCCACCTTGATGTGATCGAGCGTGCTGCAGGGCTCTACGACGAGCTGCACGTGCTGGTGGTGCACAACCCCGGCAAGGACGCGCTGCTGCCGATCACGCAGCGCGTGTCGCTGATCGAGCAGTCGATCGCCGAGCGCGGCATCGAGGGCAACATCGTGGTCGCCGCGTGGAGCGTCGGCCTGCTCGTGGACTACTGCACCGACGTCGGCGCACAGGTGCTGGTGAAGGGCATCCGCTCGCAGATCGACGTCGCGTACGAGACGCCGATGGCGATCGTGAACCGCCACCTCGCCCACGTCGAGACGGTGTTCCTGCTGCCCGAGCCCTCGCACGCGCTCGTGTCGAGCTCGCTCGTGCGCCAGGTCTCGCAGCTCGGCGGCGATGTCTCGCCGTTCGTGCCCCCGGCCGTGGCCCGCTACCTCGACACCGGCGCGCGCGGCATCTGAGCGTGCGCAGCCGGGCGGCCGCGCTCGCGCGCAGCTGGCGACGGTACGCTTGGAGGCGTGAAACATCACCGTCCAGGACCCCTGAGCCTTCCCGTTCGCGACATCATGCACCGTGCCGGCGAGATGCGTGAGGTGACCCTCAACGTGCCCGCCCCTGAGACCTGGGGCGAAGGCCTCGTCGCCGTGCCCACCGGCGCGAACCTCGACGTGGAGGTGCGCCTCGAGTCGGTTCACGAGGGCATCCTGGCGTCGGGCGACGTCGCCACCCACTACACGGGAGTGTGCGGGCGCTGTCTCGAACCGATCGACGAGCCGCTTCAAGTCGATTTTCAGGAGCTTTTCGCGTACGCTGGAAACGAAGCGGCTGACTTTGACGTTCAAGACGACCACGTGGATCTTGAAATCTTGGTCAGGGATGCGATCGTGTTGTCGCTCCCGTTTCAACCGGTGTGTGAGCCGGACTGCTCAGGTCTCGACCCCGAGACCGGCGAGAAGCTCCCGCACGGCACAGACGCAAAGCCCGAACAAGCCCTCGATCCACGCTGGGCCGTGCTCGGAAAGTTCACCACAGGCCCCGGCGCTGGGGATGAGGACGCGGGTTAGCCCGCGCCGATTCCCACGCCAGAGATAGAGAAGAGAAGCAGCTATGGCTGGTAACCCTCCCAAGCGGAAGGTCTCCCGTTCCAACACCCGCTCGCGCCGCGCGCAGTGGAAGGCGGCGCCCGTCGCGCTCGTCAAGACGATTGAGAACGGCGAGGTCGTCTACAGCCGTCCGCACCAGGCGAAGGTCGTCACCGACTCGCAGGGCACGGAGCTCTTCCTTGAGTACAAGGGCCGCAAGGTCGCTGACGTTTAGTCAGACTCGATGCACTCTGGCGTCGTGATGGCTGAAAATCTGCCGCTCGAAACGCTAGCCCAAAAGCTCGAGGTCGATATCGATCTCGAGCTTTTGGCGTTGGCGCTGACACATCGCTCGTTCGCCTACGAGAACGACGGGATCCCGCACAACGAGCGCCTCGAGTTCCTCGGCGACTCCGTGCTGGGTCAGGCGGTGACCGTGCTGCTGTACACGCGGCATCCAGATCTCGACGAGGGATCGCTCGCGAAGCGTCGCGCCGCGGTGGTCTCGACCGTCGCCTTGGCCGAGGTCGCCAGGCGCATTGGTCTGGGCTGCTACGTCCGGCTGGGCCGCGGCGAGGAGCAGACGGGCGGACGCGACAAGGAGTCGATCCTCGCCGACACCACCGAGGCAGTCATCGGGGCGACCTACCTGAGCGCCGGCCCCGCCGCCGCGACCGCGCTGGTGCTGCGCCTGGTCGAGCCGCTGCTCGCCGACCCGGAGCGCTACGGCGCCGCGATGGACCCGAAGACCAGCCTGCAGGAGCTTGCCGCCCGCCTCGGCGCGCCCGCTCCCGTGTACTCGGTCGTGGCGGACGGGCCCGACCACCATCGCGAGTTCACGGCGACCGTCACCGTGGGCGAGATCGCGAGCGAGAGCGGCATGGGCTCGAGCAAGAAGCACGCCGAGATGGCCGCGGCCCTCGCGGCGTGGCGCACCCTCAGCGCACGTGCCTGAGCTGCCCGAGGTCGAGGTCGTGCGCCTCGGCCTCGCACCCGCCGTCACCCGCGCGACGATCTCGGGGGTCGAGGTGTTCGATCCGCGCGCGCTGACGCGGCACGACGGCGACGCCCGCGACTTCGAGGCGCGCCTTGCCGGGCGCCGAATCCTCGGTGCCGCCCGGCGCGGGAAGTTTCTGTGGATGCCGCTTGCTGCACGCTCCGCCGATGCGGCGTCGGCCGCACCCGCGGAGGCGCTGGTCGCGCACCTCGGCATGAGCGGGCAGCTGCTGCTGCGCGCACCCGGGGCCGATGCCGGCCGGCACCTGCGGGTGCGGGTGGGGCTGGAGCATCCCGAGCATGGCGAGCTGCGGGTCGACTTCGTCGACCAGCGGACGTTCGGGTCGCTCGCGATCGACGGGCTCGTGCCGACGAGCGATGGCGCAGCCGGCGGCTGGGGCGCCGCCGAGGCCCTCGTGCCCTCGCAGGTGGCGCACATCGCGCGCGACCCGCTGGACGACGCGTTCGATGCCGGCCGGCTTGGTGCCGTGCTGGCGCGCAAGAACTCGGCGGTCAAGCGCGTGCTGCTCGACCAGACCGTGCTCAGCGGCGTGGGCAACATCTATGCCGACGAGGCGCTGTGGGCGGCACGCATCCACCCCGAGACGCCCGCCTCGGCGCTGTCGCCGCGTGCGGTCGGGCGCCTGCTCGCGGAGGTGCGCGCGGTGCTCGAGAAGGCGCTGGTCGAGGGCGGCACGAGCTTCGACGAGCAGTACGTCAACGTGAACGGCGAGGCCGGGTACTTCGCGCACTCGCTCAACGCCTACGGGCGCGGGGGAGAGGCGTGTCCGCGGTGCGGTGGCCAGATCCGCCGTGAGGCGTTCATGAACCGTGGCTCGCACTTCTGCCCGAGGTGCCAGCGACGGCGGTGACCTGGCGGGTGCCCCGCGCATCCGGGATGTCATGCGCGACACGCGCTCGCCGTTAGTGTGGCGGCATGGCCAAGCAGCATCCACACATCGAGAACCCCAGCGTCGACGCGCTTCGTGAGCTCGTCGCCGAGCGCCCGGTGGCGATCTCCGAGCTGTACCTGGCGTTTCACGAGCTGCTCCGCGAGACGCTCCCTGACGTCGCGGCGTCGGTCGACACGGTGGATCACGCGATCGGCTACGGCGCGCATCAGTACGGCTACAACGGGTGGGGGATGGCTGCGGTGATGCCGTACGCGAAGTGGGTCTCGCTCACGCTCATGCAGGGCTCCCTCCTTGACGACCCCGCCGGCCTGCTGACTGGCGGTGCGAAGATGCGCCACGTGAAGCTTGCGAGCCTCGATGCGCTGCGCGCGCAGCGCGGAGGCATCCGGGACCTCATCGTCGCGGCGTCGCTGCTGCACGCCGCGCCGTAGCGCGGGCGCGGTGTCTGCGCTCGGTCTGAGACGCTCCAAGGCCTTGACGCGTCACGGCTGGATTCTCGGCGTCACGCCCGGATGCTCGACGGCGCTGTCGGGTGCCTCAGCGACGCAACGTCGGTATTCCGGCGCTGATAGCCTGTCGCAGTGACTCGAGCGACCAAGGCGGAGGACCGCCTCGCCCAGTTTCGACGGGAATGGCCGAGTGCGGTGACGTGGGCCGACGTGCGCGCCGAGGATCCGGACGTCTTTCGTGCCGCCTCGAACGGGGCGCTCCTCCTGGTGCCTGCTGCCGCGGTGACGGTGCTCGCGTCGAGCCTCGCGATGGAGACTCCCTGGATTCACCTTCCGAATTGGCTCGACTGGGCGCGCGGCCTCGTGATGGTCGTCGCCCTCGTTCTTGCGATCGGCCTGTGGATCTGGAGCCTCATCCTGCTGTCGCTGCCGGGCGATGCTCGTCGAGGTCTCGCGATCGCAGGCTTCGCGAAGGCGCGCGGCCTGCACTACTCCCGGTACGGCCTGCCGCCGGAACGCATCGGAATCCTGCTCGCGGAGGGCCGCGGTCGAACTCCGTCGAGGGCTGCCGGGCTTGCGGGTTCAAGCCCGGCGAACCCGTCGCTGTTTCGCGCAGAGTTCGCGCTCTGGCAGAGCGCGGGCAACACGGCTCCGCCGATGCAGATCGCGATCGCGCAGTACAGCGGCAGCACGAGCGACCCCAAGGGACCGCGAAACACGTTTCGCTATCTGCAGCTGGCGCTGCCCAGGCGGCTTCCGCACCTCATGATCGACGCACGCGGCAACGGCGGGCTCCGAAGCATGCTGTCGGGCACCCAGAAGCTCTCGCTCGAGGGCGACTTCGACCGGTACTTCTCGGTGTATGTACCCGCCGGATACGAGCGCGACGCGCTCGAGCTGCTCACCCCGGACGTGATGGTGTGCCTCATCGATCATGGTCGGAGCTGGGACATTGAGATCATCGAGGATCGACTCGTCGTCGCCTCACACAGGGCTGGGCGCTCCTCGGATCGCGCCGAGTACACGGCGATGCTGTACTTCTCTGAACTGATCGGCGCCGAGCTCGGCCACCAGGCCCAGACGTACTCAGATCCGCGCGCCGAGCGGCCGCGGTCTCAGGTGGCCGAGGCTGGACGGCGGCTGCGGCGGCGCTCAGCGGCCTGGGTGACGGCCGCGTTCTTCGGTGTCGTCGCGGTGATGCTGGCATTCCCGCACGTGCTGGGCTGGTGGCTCGACCGATAAGGCGCAGCCCCAAGCGCGGCGACTCCGGCGGTGCGCGAGACGAGTGTCTTGGCGGCCGCGCTCGTGGGGCGGCCGGCCCCGGGTGAAACTCACGGCATGTCGCTCAGATGCGCGCTCCACCGCCCTATGATGAGCGACGAGATGTGCCGGGCGAGCCATGGCCCGCCCGGCACCGTGGCCACTTCGCAGGGAGGCGGAGCGGCCACGCATCGGTGACGCGACGGAGCACGCACCGGATGCGGCACACCGAGGGGCATGTGCCGCGACGTGACACCGAGGTCACGCCTTCGAGAGCCAGGCTCTCTGCCGGTCGGGGGAACCGGCACGGAGAATCTAACAAGGAGTGTTCGCAGCTATGAGCGGGAGTGCCGCACCGTCAGAGTCATCTGCCCCGCAGTTCAGTGCCGGGCAGGCCGAGTTCAGTGCGGGCGCGCATCGACACGAGCACGCGGGCCCCCCGCGTGCGACGGGCGCCTCGCGCACCGAGATGTTCCTCGACACCGTCGACGCGCTGCAGCATGCTCGCAGCGTCGAGCTGGTGGGACGGCACGGCAGCGGACGCACCTACCTGCTGACCCAGGTGCACGATCATTTCGTGCGAATCGGGTGGCGTGTGATCCGGGTCACGGGCATCGAGGCCTTCCGGCGTGCGTCGCTCATCGCCTTGAGCCTCGCCGGGCTGTCTGGGCGAGCCGACGGCGTCACCCCTCCGCTGATCGCGGCGTTCGAGGCGGTTCGCGAGCGGGTCATCCCCGAACACACGATCCTCATGGTGGATGATGCCGACAGCCTTGACGACGCCTCCTGGGGCGTCATCGCCGCGGCCAGCTCTCAGCTGGGCGTGCCGTATGTCGCGGTTCGCCTGCGCGAGAACAGGCACCGTGACCTCACCCATCCGCGTGGCGGCTTTCACGTGGTCTACACGATCGATGTCGGCGAGCTCGACTTCGCAGAGCTCGAGGGCATGCTGAGCGCCAACCTCGAGCTGCACTTCGACGACTCGACCATGAGCCGCATCTACGCGATGTCGGGAGGCAACATCGGGCTGGCGACCCTCATCGTCGATGCGAATCGCCGCGCGGGCAGGATGCAGGTCGACGCCAGCTCGACTGCGCGGGCGTCCGGCGCGCTGTGGGTGCCGGCACTCAAGGCGATTGCCGAGACGCTGCTGCAGCCGTTGAGCGACGAGGAGTTCGACGCGCTCAAGGCGATCGCGCTGCTGGGGCCGACCGCGATCGAGACGGTGGCGCGGGTCGTCTCAAGGGGCACCCTCACGCTGTTGGAGGACCGCGCGGTCGTCTCCGTCGTCGAGGTCGGCGGCAGGCAGCTCGTAGTGCTGAACCCGCCTCTGCTTTCCGAGTACTTCAAGCACGTTGCGACGCAGACGCAGCAGGCTGAGCTGCTCGCGAAGATCGACGTCGTCGCACAGGATGATCTTCCCGAGATCCTGGACGTGCACCCGGTGCAGGAGCGTGCGCAGTACCTCAGGCTGGTGCATGAACGGGCCAGCCGAAACACCATCCAGGCGCGCCAGCGGTGGTCGGCTCAGCGGACGATCGGCAATGCCATCCACTTCGTGCAGACGATGCACGAAGATCCCGCGCACTCGTCGGAAGAGCTCGCGAGCGTCGTCGAATCGGCGCGCGCACTGCGCGGCACCGACGTGGAACTCGCCGACTGGGCCGTCGCATATGCGGAGCACCTGGCGTACTACGAGGCACGACTCGATGACGCGCTCGTCGTCCTCGAGTCGGCGGGGGAGGAGATCTCCACCGAGCGCATCCGCCTCGATGCGCAGCTGGTGCTCTTTCGCACCTCGTACCTCGACGTTCCAGACGAGGAGCCGTTCGCGAGTGTGCAGCTCGAAACGCTGCCCGAGCACGTGCGGCTGTCGGTCGCGATGGCGCGATTGTGCTGGCTCGTCGTGAGGGGGCGCACGCTGGACGCGGAAGCGCTCCTCGCGAGCTGGGCCACCGAGCACCTGCCGCCGGCCAAGCTCGCAGCATTCGCGACCTACGCGTTGATGGCAAACGGCAAGGCCGAAGACGCGCTTCGGCTCGTCGATGCGGGTCTGGCCTCCGCCCGGGCGGAGTTCGACGCGCGACAGATTCGGCGCTATTCATTCCTGAAGAGCATCGCGCTGCTTTCGATGCGCCGCCACTCGGAAGCAGAAGACGTCGTCGTCGACGCGGTCGGACTGGGACTGCCCGCCGGCGAGTCGCCGCTGAGCCAGGTCGGGCTCGCGGTGCTCGGCGCCTACTTCGCGGACCGACGCGGACAGTCCGTGCTGGTGGCGGAGTTCATCCGCGAACTCGATGCCGTCGGGCTGCCCGAGGGAGCATTGCCGGCGCTGAATCGGGTGATGTTCACGATTCGGGCCGAGGCGCACAGCGGCAACGCCGAACGCGCGGCGGATGCCGCCCGCGAGGCGGGCGATGCGCTCTGGGAGCGAGGCGCGTACCTCACCGCGGCCTGGACGTACCTCGACGGCTTCAGCTACGCGCCGCGCTTGCAGGACTGGCCGCACATCAGCGCGCGCATCGCGCAGGTGCCGTGCCCGCTGTTCGACGTTCCCCTGCGTTTCATCGGAGCACTCGTGTCTGGCGACATCCATGCAGTGCAGGAGCAGATCGCTCGGCTGAAGAGCGAGGGCCGACTCATCGATGCCCAGTACGCCGCGCAGATCACACACGCAGCGGCGGGGCTGCTCGACGCGCAGCGGGCCGAGGCGCTGCGGGGCGTGATCGACGACGCGGTGCGGATTGTCGATCGGCAGCGTCACACCGCCCAGCGCACCGCCGAGCTCACCGCGCGCGAGCGTGAGGTGGCCGAGCTGATCGCCGCCGGGCTGAGCAATCCGCAGATCGCCGAGGCGCTCGTCGTGTCGATCCGCACGGTTGAATCGCACATCAACAAGCTCATGAAGAAGATCGGTGCTCGCGAGCGCAGCGACGTTCGGCAGTACCTGATTCGCGAGGGGCTCACGCAGGCGTGGTCGTAGCCGCCTTCGCCGGCTGACGAGCCCTCCGCCGCTCGAGACCCGCGTTCCGTCGCCGCACGGAGGCGGCGCGGTTCTCCACCGGTGTTCGTGTGCGCTCCGCGCACGTATGCGCCGATCGCACTGAGATCGGCTCCTCTCCCGATGTCGTTGCGCCGTGCGACCCCACACTTTTGGGTGTCGCGTGGAGCGCGATGCAGGTGGGTGCGATTGATCTCGTGGACGAGGGTTCCCGAGGATTCGCTCCCATGCTGGGCAGGCAAGGTTGAGGGGATGAGAAGCGATGAAGAACACATTTCAGCCGCCGCGCGAGCATGCGCAGCGCACGCTCCGTCGGAGCGCTTTCCATAAGCCGACGCGCGCGGCGCGCGCGGTGTCGGCGGCCGGGCTGGTCACGCTGCTGGTGTGCGGGGTGGGGGTCGGCTCCGCGCAGGCGCTGACGCCGCCCGCACCCGAGCACCCGGTCGCGACCGTGCTGCTGGACGACACGACCACCGAGGTCGAGGCGCCGTCGACGGACGCCACGCCGGTGACCGAGCACACCGAGAGCGACGCCGGCAGCGCGACCGATGACTCGGCCGCGCTCGGCGAGGCTGGCGCGGTCGACGCGGCGGCCCCGAGCGAGGAGCTTGCCGCGATCGAGGAATCGGCCACCGAGCCTGCGTCGGCCCCGGTGCTCTTTGCTGACGCGAGCGGCGTGGACGGGACCTCCGAATGGTCACTCGTCGCCGGCATCCTCACGATTGGCCCGGGCGTGCTCATGGGCTATCCGTTCAATCCCGAGTGGCAGTCTCGCAGGGGCGACGTTCGAGAGATCGTGTTCAGCGACCCGGCGAACACGGTGCTCCCGTACAGCTCGGCCGGCTATTTCTCCGGCATGCCGAACCTCACACAGATGCACGGTGTCGGGCAGCTCGACACCAGCAACGTCAGGGTGTTCAGCTCCATGTTCAGCTGGTCGTCAAAGCTCACGTCGCTGGATCTGTCGGGATGGGACGTCAGCAATGGCACCAGCTTCGACTCCATGTTCTCCACCATGGGGAGCCTCACCTCTCTGGATGTCAGCACGTGGGACGTCGGCAATGGCAGGCGGTTCGATTCCATGTTCGGGCACTCTCCGATGCTGACAGCGCTGGACGTGTCGAGCTGGAACGTCGGCAAGGGAGAGAATTTCGATTCCATGTTCACGATGACGCGTGCGCTGCGCTCACTCGACGTTGCCGACTGGGATGTCAGCAGCGGCACCAGCTTTGCCGGGATGTTCTCGTTTGCGCCATCGCTCGAGGCGCTGGACGTGTCGGCCTGGGATGTCAGCAGCGGCCTGGACTTCGGGACGATGTTCGCTGACCTCCCACTCGAGTCGTTGGATGTGTCGGCCTGGGATGTCAGCAGCGGCACCGACTTCAGCTACATGTTCTACAACGCCTCGTCGTTGACGTCGCTCGATGTGTCGGCGTGGGATGTCAGCAGCGGTGAGAGCTTCGACGGGATGTTCAAGGATGCGTCCTCGTTGACGTCACTGGATGTGTCGGCCTGGGACGTGCACAACGGCCGGATGTTCGGCTTGATGTTCGCGCAGATGCCGGCGCTGACGTCGTTGGATGTGTCGACGTGGGACGTCGGCAACGGCCGGTACTTCGACTCCATGTTCGGCGGAACCAGCTCGCTGGCATCGTTGGATGTCGCTGGCTGGGACGTGCGAGAAGGCGTCAGCTTCGGCTTCATGTTCTCAGGCGCGAGCGCGTTGACGTCGCTGGATCTGTCGGCGTGGGACGTGCGCAACGCGACCGACTTCCTGCTCATGTTCGAGGGCACCTCGTCGCTGACCTCGTTGGATGTCGCCGGCTGGGACGTGCGCAGCGGGACCAGGTTTGAGCAGATGTTCGCTCGCTCGGCGCTCGGGTCGCTTGATCTCTCGGGGTGGGACACGATGGGGGCGGACTCCACGAGCCTGATGCTCTGGGAGATGCCGAACCTGGCGGAGCTGGTGCTTGGTGGCAGGACGATGCTGCAGATCAGCACTGCGCTTGCTCCGCTGCCGGCCGATGCCCGGTACACGGGTGCGTGGGTCGCCGTCGGTGCCGGCACGACGATGGTGCCGCAGGGCCCGTGGTCTGGGTCGTCGGATGACCTGGTGGAGGCCGCGCAGGCGGGTGGCTTCGCCGGCACATACATTCCCGCGCAGCGGGTGACGGTGCTGCTGGACCCGAATGCGGCCGATGCGGAGGCGGCGGGCTCGACGCTGATCGCCGGTGCGACGGGCGTGCCCGTGACGCTTCCGGGTGCTGCGTTCACCCGGCCGGAGCAGCGGCTGAGCGGGTGGAACACGCGAGCGGATGGCACGGGGACGGCGTACGGCGTCGACAGCGCGCTGTTCCTGCCCGGCGGCGACATCACGGTGTACGCGCAGTGGACTGCGCTGGGTGGCGGCGTCACCGAGGTGCCGGAGACCCCGGAGCTGCCGCTGACAGAGCCCGAGGGCCTGCCGCTGACCGAGCCGGAGGGGCTGCCGCTGACGGCGCCGGACGGGCTCGCGCTCACGGGAGTGAGCGGGAGCGCGCTTGTCGCCTCGATCGCGGGTTCCCTCACGGCTGGCGGCGCCGCGCTGCTTGCGCTCGCCGGACTGCGCCGCAAGCGCAAGGTCGAGCCTGAGGCCTAGCAGCGGGCTGGCCGCACGACCGAGGCGCCGCACACGGGGCGCCCACTCCACGCACATCAGCGCGGAGTGGGCGCCCCATTCGTCGGATCGATCTAGCATGGAGGCCCGGCTACGAAGGCGTGAGGAACACCAGATGCGCAAGCTCAGCATGCCCGGGCTGCCACGCATGGCTGCCCGCGACCCGCGCGAACAGCATCGGGTCGCCAGCTCGCTTGAGCTGTTCTTCGACCTGGTGTTCGTCATCGCCGTCTCGCAGGCGTCACAGGCCCTGCATCATGAGCTGACTACGGGCGACCCCGGGCATGCGGTGCTGGCCTATGCGATGGTGTTCTTCGCCATCTGGTGGGCCTGGATGAACTTCACCTGGTTCGCATCGGCGTTCGACACCGACGACTGGCTGTACCGAATCACGACGATCGTGCAGATGGGCGGGGTGCTCCTGCTTGCCGCGGGGGTGGCGGAGGCGATGCTCGGCGGGCAGTGGAGCACGGTCACGTGGGGCTACGTGATCATGCGCCTCGCGATGGTCAGTCAGTGGGTCCGCGTCGCGATCTCCGACCCCACCCAGCGCGCTGCCGCGCTTCGCTACGCCGGCGGCATCGCAGCCGTGCAGGGCGTGTGGCTGCTCAGACTGCTCCTGCCCGCGGAGGGCCAGTTCTGGACGTTCTGGGTGGTAGCCGGGCTCGAGCTGCTCGTGCCGGTCTGGGCGGAGCGCGGGCGCGAGACCCCGTGGCATCCTCGGCACATCGCCGAGCGCTTCAGTCTGTTCGTGCTCATCCTGCTCGGCGAGAGCCTGCTCGCCTCCGCGAACGCCATCTTCGGCGCCGCCGGCGGCGGTGCCCGGACGACCCAGATCGTCATGCTCAGCGTCGCCGCACTCGTGCTCGCCGCGGGCGTCTGGTGGATCTACTTCTCGACGCAGTCCGTCAAGCTGCTGCGCGACAGGCGCAGCGGGTTCGTGTTCGGCTACGCGCACTTCTTCCTGTTCGCCGCGGTCGGGGCGCTCTCGGCGGGCATCGAGACCGAGCTGGATCTGCTCACCGGCACGGTCGCGGCATCCCAGTCGATCCTGGTGTCGTTCGCGCTCGCGATCCCGGTGGGCATGTACATGCTTGTGGCGTGGCTGATCCTGCTGCGGCGTTCGCTGCCGCCGCTCGGCTCGGTGCTGTTCCTGCTCTGCGCGGCGGTGGCGCTGAGCAGCGGGGTCCTGCCCAGCGCCACCGTGCTCGCCTGCGCCGTGGCGATCGCGCTGGCCGTCGCGGTGCTCGAGCGGCTGCGGCGCGATGACGGTGCCGACGAGCGCCGCGGCGTCGACGCATTCGGGCTGCCGCGCGAGTACTGACGGCGTCGCGCACCCGCATCACGCGGGAGCGCTCGCCCACTCGGCGCAGCGTGGGCCGACGATCTCGGCATCGGCTCCCGGGAGGATCGTGCCGTCGCGCAGCGCCCGGGCGAAGCCGCCTGGCAGGCGCAGCTCGATCACGCGCCGTCGCACGCCGAGCGCGCGATCTCGCGCACGCAGCACGTCGGCCGGGCTCATCCGCTCCGGGCCGGCGATCTCGAGCACTCGGCCCTGCGGGGCTTCGGCGGCGAGCTCGACCAGGCGCCGGGCGACAGACGCAGCGGCGACGGGCTGACTGCGCATGACCGGAAGCCCCCACCACGGTCCGATCCTCTGCACGTGCTTCTGCGCGAACTCGAAGAACTGGGTGCTCCGCAGCAGGGTCCAGGGGATCGTCCCCGCGGTGGTCAGCTTCTCCTGCAGCGCCTTGCCCGCGTAATAGCCATATGGAGCCTTCGCCGCCCCGACGATCCCCAGCGACACGAGGTGCGGCACCCCGCTCGCGGCGCCCGCGCGCAGCAGATTCGCCGTGGATGCCGCGAAGAACGCTCGCGCCTGCGCGGCCGATCCCGTGCGCGGGCCCGACGCGTCGATGAGCACGTCGACGCCATCGAGGTGCAGCCCGACGCCGGTGACGAGGTCGACCCCCTGGGCGCGTGACATCGGGACGACGTCGTGCCCGGCCGCCTGTGCTTCACGGACGATCCACGTGCCGACGATCCCGGTCGCGCCCGCCACTGCAATGCGCATCGTGCCCCCACATTCGTGTCGGATTCGAGTTCACATCGGATTCGCCGGCGAGTCTACGCAGCGGCATCCACTGCGTCGCTCCCTTGCGGCGACGGTCGTTTCGTGCTCCTGGATGCGGCGATCGGCGCCCTCGGGTCAGCCGCGCGGCGCGTCCTCCATTGCCGGCGGTCGCCGGAACACCAGCAGGGCATCGGCGACGAGGTCGTGCGGGGAGCGATCCCACACGATCTCGGTCACTCCCACCGGGGTGAGGTGGCGCCCCAGCACCCGGGCGCAATCGCGGATCAGACGCGTGGTGCGTCCCATGTGATGGATGTCGGCGACGTTCCATACGACGTAGCCGCCGGGCGCGACGAGCCGCGCGCACTGTGCCGCCACCAGGCCGAGCTCGGCGAGATAGCGCGCGTAGTCGCCGCCATCCGCCTCGTACGCCATGAGGGGGTCGGCCGGGTGGTGGGTGGCGGTCATGTACGGGGGAGAGGTGAGGATCAGTGCGATCGGTCCGAGGCTTCGCAGGGCCGGGCGCACGAGGCGTTCCATCTCGCGTGCGTCGCCCTCGATCACGAGCGTGTGCGGCACCCGCGCCTCGAGATACTCCACACGTTCGGGGAGCAGCTCGATGCCGAGCGCCCGCCGCCCGAGGGCTTCGGCACGACCGAGGGTGGTACCGAAGCCCGCGAACGGGTCGAGCACGAGATCGCCGGGGCTCGTGCAGCGTTCGACGATGTGATCCACGATCGACGGGAGCATGTGCACGTCTTCGTCGGCGCCCGGCGGGCGCCCGGCGAGGAACGCATCGTGCGTCGCGGCCAGGCGCGCGTCGAGCGGTGAAGCGTGACGATCGGGGGTGCTCACGGGTGTGTCCGGCTGGTCATCAGGGGAGTGTATCCCGGTGATGTCGGCGCCTTCGACGCGCTCACCGCACGAACGGTGCGAGCGGCGCGGTCCGCAGGGCGCGCCGCGCGCGCTCCTCGCGGGCACGCTCGGTCTGCCGGAGCAGCCCGTGTGTCTCGTGCGTGAGCGGGGTGAGCCGCTGCCTTCGGCGGCTGCCCCACAGCAGCAGCACGACCCCGGCCCTCAGCGCGACGCGGTCGATGATGCTGATGCGGGATGTCAGTGGTGGAGGTGTGGTGTCGCCGAGCGTGCGTATCGCCTCGGTGATGCGTTGGACGCGGGTTTCGGTGTCCAGGGTGATGGGCATGATGTGCTTTCCGGATGGAGCCGCCGCCGGCGGGCACTGGGTGCGCGCAGCGGGCGAAAGGTGTCGCGCGACGGCCGCGAAGACGTGTCGGCGATGAAGCATGGGCGTCGGCGGTGGGCCGACGGGGCGCTGGTCTGGAGACCGGCGGCACGCGCTGCGAAGACAGCTGCGTGCACGGGCGAACAGACAACCCCGGTGGGTGCGAGGCATCCCGCAGCCTGGAACGCATTGCGAGCGTTCGGCGCCATCGAGAGACGGCGAGGCTGCACGGCGTGAATGCGCGCTGTGAGCCCTACGCGGCTGCGGGCACGGATGCGCCGACGGGGGTGTGCATCATGGCGACTCCGGCACGGGAGCCCATGAACGGCAGTCCGGTGAACTGGTTCTTCAGCATCATGATGACCTCCTCTCGTCCTGGACGCGACTCACGAATGTACTCGCGCGTCTCACGCGTTGTCAACATGTTCCCAGGAATGGTTCGAAACTGAGCGCGGGATGCCGCGGCCCAGCCCGCTCCGCGGTCGCCGTGCCTGGGCCGTCACCTGGCCCGGATCGGGTACCGTGTCCTTGATATTCGCGCGGCCGATCGGCTCGGTCGCGACGCAGACGTTCGGAGGCGCGCATGCACCTGAAGAGCCTCACGCTCAAAGGGTTCAAGTCGTTCGCCCAGCCCACGACGTTCGCGTTCGAGACCGGGGTCACCTGCATCGTCGGCCCGAACGGCTCGGGAAAGTCGAACGTCGTCGACGCGCTGGCCTGGGTGATGGGCGAGCAGGGCGCGAAGACGCTGCGCGGCGGCAAGATGGAGGACGTCATCTTCGCCGGCACCGCGACCCGCGGGCCGC
>Ga0116181_1002518_pt1 | contig 14829 bp, 18 predicted proteins | sample AD_UKC075_MetaG_FD_89752 | JGI IMG/M metagenome (GOLD analysis project Ga0116181, IMG submission 89752) | Active sludge microbial communities of municipal wastewater-treating anaerobic digesters from USA - AD_UKC075_MetaG | ecosystem: Engineered > Bioreactor > Anaerobic > Digestate | place: USA...
CGGCGCGATCTCGGGCCTGCTGCGCAAGCGGCTGGGCTTGAACGTGGTCCTGACGCGCAACGCCGCCGGCGAGCGGGTGTACCGCGTCGGCTGACCGGCGCGCCGCAAAGGGTGGGAGTTCAGTTCACACCCTTGGGGTACGCACGACCTGCGTACCCTGGTCGTCCTTCCGACTGATGGCGGTGGCGACGGAGCCAGCCTGCAAACCGCAAACCCTGCAAACCTCGGTTTGCACCCTGACGGTGGCGAAGCGCTGCGCTCGCGCCCCCCGTATGGGAACCTCGCCAGGAAGGACCCCTTTCGCCTGGGGCGAGTGACGGATGCGACGGGTTGTACGGTTGGCAACGCCTGCTCGACGAAGGGCGGGTGGCCAGCGGCAGCGAGATCGCGCGGCGCGAGGGCCTGCACCCGACGACGGTCAACGAACTGCTGCGCCTGACCTTGCTGTCGCCCGCCGTGGTGCGGGCGATGCTGGCCGGCAAGCAGCCGCGCACGCTGAGCCTGATCTGGCTGAAGAACAACGAGGTGCCCTGGTCCTGGGACGATCAAGAACAGCTGTTTGGGCGGATGGACCGCTGAACGTCGTTCGACACCGGCACGGTGTCCGGAGTTGTCAGCGAACCACGGCGCGCAAGTTGTTGATTTGCCGAGTAGTGGTGCCCCGGCCAGCCATCGGTCGAATGGAGAAAAGAGAGGCCGATTGGCGAGAAACGGCGTAGAAGCTGGAGCGTCATACCGTCGCAGGGCACCGGATCACGCCGCAGAAGCCCGCCCACACGCGCGATTCGGGCAAAAAGAAAGCCAGGCGCGACGCCTGGCTTCTGGATTGGTGGTGGAGATGAGGAGGATCGAACTCCTGACCTTCGCATTGCGAACGCGACGCTCTCCCAGCTGAGCTACACCCCCACGAACCCTCGCATTCTAGCAACAGTCTTCGGGGCTTCCCGTGCGGTGGCGTCGACATGGAAGCAGGGTACAAACCGGGCATCCTCGACGACCTTCCGGACAGCATCCATGGCACTGCACGACGCGGCCTGGCACGACGCCCAGTACAACAACCGGGCCCGTGTGCCCGAAGCGGCCACGCTGCTGCTGCCGCGCTGGGCACAGGCGTCTGCGCTGTCGCGCGAGCGCATGACCTGCCTGCTCGACCAGCCCTATGGCGACGGGCCGGCGGAGACGCTGGACGTGTTCCCCGCCCGTGCCGACGGCGCGCCGGTGCTGGTGTTCATCCACGGCGGCTGGTGGCGGGCGCTGGACAAGTCCGACCACAGCTTCGTGGCGCGGCCTTCGTGCAGGCCGGGGCGATGGTGGTGGTGCCCAACTACGGCCTGTGCCCGGCGGTGACGATCGAGCAGATCGCGCTGCAGGCCACGCAGGCGCTGGCCTGGGCCTGGCGCAACGCGCGCCGCTATGGCGGCAACCCGGGGCGCATCGTCGTGGCCGGGCACTCGGCCGGCGGCCACCTGGCGGCCATGCTGCTGACCTGCCGCTGGAAGACCGTGGCCGACGACCTGCCGCAGCGCCTGGTGAACGGCGCGTTGTCGGTCTCGGGTGTGTTCGACCTGGAGCCGATCCGCCAGACGCCCTTCCTGGCGCCCGACCTGCAGCTGACGCCGGCGTCGGTGCGGCGGCTGAGCCCGGCGTTCTTCCCGCGCCCGCGCGAACCCCTGGTGGCGCTGGCGGGCGGGCTGGAAAGCGAAGAATTCATCCGCCAGAACCAGCTGATCCGCGACCAGTGGGGGCCCAGCAGCGTGCCGGTCTGCGAGACGCTGCCGGGGCTGAACCACTTCACCGTGCTGCATGACCTGGTCGACCCGGCCGGGCGCGCCCACGCCCATGCGCTGCGGCTGCTGGGGCTGGACCACGGCTGAACAGGAGCCGGCTATCAGGGTTAACCAGCGATTAGCGACGTTCTATCTGCTGCATTGAAGCTTTGCATTGGCGACCACGTCAGTCGCCTGCTAGGGTTGCCGGGTCGCCCCAACACCGGGGTGGACAAGACTGCGGGACGGCACCCCGCCGGCCCGCCCGCTGACCTGCTGCACAACCTGAGGAGCACCCCATGAGCTTGAAGGGTTCCAAGACCGAGCAGAACCTGAAGGACGCCTTCGCCGGCGAATCCCAGGCCAACCGCCGCTACCTGTACTTCGCGAACAAGGCCGACATCGAGGGCCAGAACGACGTGGCCGCGCTGTTCCGCTCCACGGCCGAGGGCGAGACCGGCCATGCCCACGGCCACCTCGAGTTCCTGGAGCAGGGCTCGGGCGACCCGGCCACCGGCCTGCCGATCGGCAGCAGCCGCCAGAACCTGGCCGCCGCCGTGGCCGGCGAGACCCACGAGTACACCGACATGTACCCGGGCATGGCCAAGACCGCGCGCGACGAGGGCTTCGACGAGATCGCCGACTGGTTCGAGACCCTGGCCAAGGCCGAGCGCAGCCACGCCAACCGCTACCAGAAGGCGCTGGACGCACTGGTCGACTGACCGGCCGCACGCTGTCGCACACACAAGGGGCTGTTCAAGGCCCCTTGTGCTTTGTGCGGCACTTCTGCAACCCTGACAGGCCGCACCCATGAGCACCAGAGAAGGCAACCTGGAAGCGCCGACGCGCCATCCCCTGGACTGGAAGAACCCGGATTTCTACGACCGCGACGCGCTGAACGCGGAAATGGAGCGGGTGTTCGACATCTGCCACGGCTGCCGCCGCTGCGTCAGCCTGTGCCAGAGCTTTCCCAACCTGTTCGACCTGGTCGACGCCACCGCTGACGGTGAAGTCCACGGGGTGAAGAAGCAGGACTACTGGCAGGTGGTCGACCAGTGCTACCTGTGCGACCTCTGCTACATGACCAAGTGCCCGTACACGCCGCCGCACCCGTGGCAGCTGGACTTTCCGCACCTCATGCTGCGCGCCAAGGCGGTCAAGCACAGCCAGGGCCTGGTGGGCGAGGGCGAGAAGATGCTGGCGCGCACCGACGTGCATGGCAGCTTCGCCGGCATTCCGGTCGTGGTGCAGGCGGTCAATGCGGTCAACCGCAGCGGCATCGGCCGCAGCCTGCTCGAATCGGCACTGGGCGTGCACCCCGATGCCTGGATGCCGGGCCTCGCCGACAAGCGCTTCCGCCAGGCCGCGCCGCGGCAGGGCAGCGCCACCGAGGTCAAGGACGGCCAGCGCACGCCCGGGAAGGTGGCCATCTTCTCGACCTGCTTCGTCAACTACAACGAGCCCGGCATCGGCCATGACCTGGTGAAGGTGCTGGAGCACAACGCCATCCCGTACGTCATCGTCGAGAAGGAGAGCTGCTGCGGCATGCCCAAGCTGGAGCTGGGCGACCTGAAGGCGGTGGAGAAGCACAAGGACGCCAACATTCCCGTCCTCGCCAAGTACGCGGCCGAGGGCTACGCCATCCTCAGCGCCATTCCCAGCTGCACCCTGATGTTCAAGCAGGAGCTGCCGCTGATGTTTCCGGATGAGGCCGACGTGCAGGCGGTGAAGGCGGCGATGTTCGACCCCTTCGAATACCTGGTGGCGCGGCACAAGGACGGCCTGCTGAAGACCGACTTCAAGCGCGACCTGGGCAAGTTGAGCTACCACATCCCCTGCCACGGCCGGGTGCAGAACATCGGCAAGAAGACCGAGGAAATGCTCAAGCTGATCGGCCAGACGGTGGCGGTGCAGGTCAACACGGTGGAGCGCTGCAGCGGCCATGCCGGCACCTACGGCGTGAAGCTGGCGACCCACCCGGTGGCGATGAAGATCGGCAAGCCGGTGTTCAAGGCGATGGCCAGGAACGAGCCCGACGTGATCGCCAGCGACTGCGCCCTGGCGGGCCACCACATCGCCCAGGGCATGGCCCAGGCCGGCACGCCGGCCAAGGCGCTGCAGCATCCGCTGAGCCTGCTGCGCAATGCCTACGGGCTGGACTGAGATTCAAGCGAGCCAACGATGACCATCACCCGCGATTCCCTGCTGACGCTGGAGGCGTATGCGAAGATCCGCAAGACCAGCAAGCCGGCGGTGATTGCCCACCGCCGCCTGCGCAGCGTGCACCTGGGCGAGCACCTGACGCTGCAGTTCGAGGACGAGCAGACCATCCGCCGGCAGATCCAGGAGATGCTGCACATCGAGAAGATCTTCGACGAGGACGGCATCCAGTCCGAGATCGACGCCTACGCGCCCCTGGTGCCCGACGGCAGCAACTGGAAGGCGACCGTGCTGCTGGAATTTCCCGACCCGCACGAGCGCAAGCGTGAATTGGCGCGGCTGATCGGCGTCGAAGACCGGCTCTTCGTCGAGGTCGAAGGCCATCCCCGCGTCTACGCCATCGCCGACGAGGACCTGGACCGCGAGAACGCCGAGAAGACCAGCGCGGTGCACTTCGTGCGCTTCGAGTTTCCGCCGGCGGCCAGGCAGGCGGTGCGGGCGGGCGCGGCGGTCAAACTGGGCTGCGACCACACCAACTACCCGGCGCACCTGCAGATCGCGCCCGAGACGTTGGCGGCGCTGGCGGGCGACCTGCGCTGATCAGGCGGCTGCGGCCAGCCGGCTGCGCCGCAGCACCCGCCAGCTCTCGGCGCTGTACAGCGCCAGCGCGGTCCAGATCAGCAGGAAGCCGATGCCGCGGCCGGTGGAGAACGGCTCGCGGTACAGGAACACGCCCAGGAAGAACTGGATCGACGGGCTGATGTACTGCATCAGCCCCAGCGTGGCCAGCGACACGCGCCGCGCGGCCGAGGCGAACAGCAGCAGCGGCACGGCGGTCAGGGGGCCGGCGGCGAGCAGCAGCAGGTTGTCGACCAAGGGCGGCGCACCGAAGTGGCCGTTGCCCTGCAAGGCCAGCCAGGCAATGCCGCCGAAAGCCAGCGGCGCCAGCAGCAATGTCTCCAGCGCCAGCCCTTCCACCGCGCCCAGCGTCGCGGTCTTGCGCAGCAGGCCGTAGAGCCCGAAGCTGGCCGCCAGCACCAGGCTGATCCACGGCACATGGCCCACGCCGACGGCGAGCCACAGCACGCCGGCGGCCGCCAGCGCCACCGCCGCCCACTGCAGCGGTTGCGGGCGCTCGTGCAGCACCAGCACGCCCAGCAGCACGTTGACCAGGGGGTTGATGAAGTAGCCCAGGCTGGCATCGAGCACCCGTCCGCCATTGACCGCCCAGACATACAGCAGCCAGTTGGCCCCCAGCAGCAGGGCGCTGGTGGCGAACAGCGCCAGCGTGCGCGGCTGCCGCAGCACCGGCCCCAGCCACGCAAAGCGGCGGAGCGCGGCCAGCAGGCCCACCACGAACAGCAGCGACCAGGCCGATCGGTGCAGCACGATCTCCAGCGGCGGGATGTGGTCGATCTGCCGGATGTACAGCGGGAACAGGCCCCACAGCGTGTAGGCGATGAAGGCGGTGAGGGGGCCGTTCAGGGGCAGCGTCTGCATCGCCCGATTGTCCAGGCGCGGCGCAACGGCCATGATGGGCGCATGGCCCGCCTGGTCTTCACCCCGCAGCTGCGCCGCTTCATCGACGTGCCCGAGATGACGGTGGCCGCGGGCACGCTGCGTGCTGCGCTCGGCCAAGCCTTTGCCACCCGGCCGCGGCTGCAAGGCTATGTGCTCGACGACCAGGGCCACCTGCGCACCAACGTGGTGGTGTTCATCGACGGCCGGCGCGTGGTCGACCGTGTGGCGCTGGACGACCCGGTCGGCCAGGACAGCACGGTGAGCGTGCTGCAGGCGCTGTCGGGTGGCTGATCTTGTCGATGGAGGATGACAGATGACCTGCGCGACATCCATCACCGCGAGCGGGCCGAGCGCCGGGCCGCTCCCAAGCCGGCCCGCCATCCCCTCGGGGGATCGGCCGACGTACCCGTCGGACGAGGGGCAGACATGACCGACCGTGCCTGGCTGGCCACCCGCAAGGGCCTGATCGAACTGCGCCGCAACGCTGGGCGCTGGGCCATCGCCCACACCAGTTTTCTCGGCGACCCGGTGACGATACTGCTGCCGCCTCAAGGTGACGGGCGCATGCTGGCGGCGCTGAACCTGGGTCACTTCGGCGTCAAGCTGCAGGCCAGCAGCGACGGCGGCCGGCAGTGGCAGGAGGTGGCGGTGCCGGTCTACCCGCCGCAGCCGGCCGATGCACCCGGCCCGGCCTGGAAGCTGGGGCTGATCTGGAGCCTGGCGATGGCCCACGGAACGCTGTGGGCCGGCACGCTGCCCGGTGGCCTGTTCCGATCGGCCGACTTCGGCGGCAGCTGGCAACTGGTCAAGTCGCTCTGGCACCACCCGACACGGCCGACCTGGTTCGGCGGCGGCTACGACGCGCCGGGCATTCACTCGCTGTGCCCGCACCCGACGCGCTCTGGCGAGTTGGTGATCGGCATCAGCTGCGGCGGCGCCTGGGCGACCGAGGACGACGGCGCCACCTGGGCGCTGCGAACCAGCGGCTTCGAGGCCGACTACATGCCGCCCGAGCAGGCCGGCGACGGCGCGACGCAGGACCCGCACTGCATCGCCGCCTGCCCGGCGCAGCCGGACGTGCTCTGGTACCAGCACCACAGCGGCATCTGGCGCAGTGCCGACCGTGGCCGGCAGTGGCAGCGCCTGCATGCGCCGCGCTCCAGCTTCGGCTTTGCGGTGGCCGCGCATCCCACCGATCCGCAGACCGCCTGGTTCGCCCCAGCCGTCAGCGACCAGTGCCGCGTGCCGGTGGGTGGCGCCCTGGTGGTCAACCGCACGCGCGACGGCGGCGCCAGCTTCGACACGCTGGCCGACGGCCTGCCGGGCGCACACTGCTTCGACCTGGTCTACCGCCATGGCCTGGCAGTGGCCGACGACGGCCAGCACCTGCTGATGGGCAGCACCACCGGCGGCCTGTGGGCCAGCAGCGACGGTGGCGACCGCTGGACCACGGTGTCGACGACCCTGCCGCCGATCTACGCGGTGAAGTTCGGCTGAACGAAGCGCTGCAGCCGCGCCCATTCCGGCCCGGGCTCGGCGCGCAACGCCAGCGGTGCGCCGGTCACCGGGTGGTCCAGTTGCAGGGCCTGCGCGTGCAACCACAGCCGGTTGATGCCCAGGTGGGCAGCAACGGCCCGGTTCAGCGGCCCCTTGCCGTGGGTGGCATCGCCGATCAGCGGATGCGCCAGGGCCTTGAAGTGGCGGCGGATCTGGTGGCGGCGGCCGGTCAGCGGCTGCACGTCGACCAGGGCCAGCCGCGTGTCCGGATGCTGCGGATGGGTGGCCACCGGCAGCCGCAGCCGCTGCCGCACCTGCCAGCGCGTGGCGGCCGGCAACTGCGGCTGGCCGGTGGACGGCAACTCGGGGTCGCGCGCCAGCGGGGTGTCGATCTCGCCTGTTTCGGCCGGCCAGCCGCGCACCAGGGCGAGGTACTGCTTGTGCAGCGGGCGCGCCGCCGGGCCGTCCGTGGCCCCCGCTGCGAACAGCGTGCCCAGCGAGCGCGCCGTGTCCACGTCACGCGCCAGCAGCAGCACGCCCGAGGTGCCCTTGTCCAGCCGGTGCACCGGCCACAGCGGTGCCGCCAGCTGGCCCTGCAACTGCGTCAGCAGGTCTGTTTGCGCCTGGGCGTCGAGTGACGTGCGGTGCACCAGCAGGCCGGCGGGCTTGTCGACGGCCACCAGCCAGCGGTCGTCGTGGACCAGGCGCAGCGGCGCTGTCGACACAGTGGTGTCATCGGCAGTGGCGATCATGCGTGGCATGCGCCGGATGTCATCGGTGCATCGCAAACACGGGAGACAGCACCATGGCCCCCTCGATCCCTGTCGGTTCCAGCGCCCGCCGCAGCGCCTGGCTGACGCGCCTGACACGGCGCCTGGCCGCCGGCCTCGGCCTGCAGCGCCTGCGCACCGGCCTGATCCGCGGTTGAGCCGGGCTGCCGTTCAATCGGCAGCCACATCGCCATCGACGTAGAACCAGCGCCCGTCCTCGCGCGCGAAGCGGCTGGTCTCGGCCAGCTGCCCCGGCCGGCCCGCCAGGCGCCAGCGGGCGATGAAGGCCACGGTGGCGTGGTCGGCGTCCTGCACCGTGTGCCGCAGCACCTGCAGGCCCAGCCAGCGCTGGGCGGCATCAAAGTCCAGCGCCACAGGGCGGGTGGACGGATGCCAGGTTGCCAGCAGGTAGTCGCCGCGCTTCAGCACGTAGGCGCTGTAGCGCGAGCGCATCAGCGCCGCGGCATCGTGCGCCTGCAGGTGCAGTGCACCGCCATGCCAGCGGCCGCAGCAGGCGCGCAGGCGGGCGGGCAGGCCGCAAGGGCAGGGCGGGTCAGCGGGCAAGGCGGGCATGGCGCGCATGATGCCGCAGCACCTGCGGCGGCCGGGGCGGCCGACCCCCGCCGCTACACTGCCGCGGCACTGCCCACCATGCCGGCGCCTGCCGCGCCGCGAGGAGACCCGCCCCATGCTCGACCCCCAGGCCCAGGCGCTGATCAACCTGATCGCCGAGAATGGCTTCCCGGCCACGCACACGCTGTCGCCCGCCGAGGCCCGCGCCTGGTACCGTGACCGCCGCAGCTTCAGCCAGCCCGCGCCGCGTGACATGGCCGAGGTGCGCGACCTGGCCGCCCCTGGCCCGCTGGGTCCGATCCCGCTGCGGCTGTACCGCCCGGCGGGCGTCTCCGGCCCGGCGCCGACCCTGGTCTACTTCCACGGCGGCGGCTGGGTCATGGGCGACCTCGACACCCACGACGTGCTGTGCCGCCAGCTGGCCGACGAGGCCCGCTGCGTGGTGGTGTCGGTCGACTACCGCATGGGGCCCGAGCACCGCTTCCCGGCCGCGCCCGACGACTGCCTGGCCGCCACCCGCTGGCTGATGGCCCAGGCCGGCGACTTGGCGCTGGATGCCACGCGCTTCACCGTTGGGGGCGACAGCGCCGGCGGCAACCTGGCGGCGGTGGTCAGCATCGCGCTGCGCGATGCACCGGGGCCGCAGCCGTTGAGGTTCCAGCTGCTGATCTACCCCGCCACCGACATGCGCGCCGGTGCGCCGTCGCACACCAGCAACGGCCAGGGCTATGTGCTGACCAGCGACACCATCGCCTACTTCCAGGGCCACTACCTGAACCGCGACCAGCTGACCGACTGGCGCGCCTCGCCCTTGCTGGCCGGCAGCCTGGCCAAGCTGCCGCCGGCCCTGGTGCTGACCGCCGGCTTCGACCCGCTGCGCGACGAGGGCCGGCAATATGCCGATGCGCTGTCGGCCGCCGGCAGCACGGCGCAGTACGTCTGCTTCGAGCGCCAGATCCACGGCTTCATCACCATGGGCCGGGTCATCGACGAGGCCAACGTGGCCGTGGGCCTGTGCGCGCTGGCGCTGCGCCGCGCGCTGGCCTGATGTTTCCGGACGTGAAGGCCGGAACCCGTGCCGCCCGGCGCGACTCCCTCTGCCCACGATGACGCTGTCCCGCCGCCAATTTGCCCTGAACGCCGGCCTGGGTGCTGCCGGACTGGCCGGCAGCCCGGCCTTCGCCCAGTTCCGGGTCGAGATCACCGGCGTCGGCGCCACCCAGCTGCCGCTGGCCATCACCCGCTTCCGCGACGAGGACCGCAGCGGCGTGGCGCTGTCGGCCATCGTGCGGGCCGACCTGGAGCGCAGCGGCCTGTTCCGCGTCGTCGACTCGGCCGGTGCCCTGGACGAGCGCAGCCAGCCCGCCTGGCCCGACTGGCGCGGCCGCGGTGCCGACAGCCTGCTGGCGGGCTCGGCCACGAAGCTGGCCGACGGCCGCTTCGACGTGCGCTTCAAGCTGTGGGACGTGGTCAAGGCCGAGGAGCGCAGCAGCCAGAGCCTGGTGGTGGCCGCGGCCGACCTGCGCCTGGCCGCGCACCGCATCGCCGACCTGGTGCAGGAGGCGCTGACCGGCGAGCGCGGCGTCTACGCCACCCGCATCGCCTACGTCACCCGCGCCGCCAACCGCTACACCCTGCGCATCACCGACGCCGACGGCGAAGGCGGCCAGGTGGCGCTGGCCAGCCCGCAGCCCATCATCAGCCCGGCCTGGTCGCCCGACGGCCGGCAACTGGCCTATGTGTCCTTCCACAGCGGCAAGGCGGTGGTGATGGTGCAGAACGTCAGCACCGGCGAGTACCGCGCCGTGGCGTCGTTCAAGGGCAGCAACAGCGCGCCGGCCTGGTCGCCCGACGGCCGCCGGCTGGCGGTGACGCTGTCGCGCGACGGCCTGGCCCAGCTCTACCTGATCGACCTGCAGGGCGACAGCCTGCGCCGGCTGACGCAGAGCAGCGCGATCGACACCGAGGCGACGTTCGCACCCGACGGCCAGAGCCTGTATTTCGTCAGCGACCGCGGCGGCGGCCCGCAGGTCTACCGCATGCCGCTGGGCGGGGTGATGAACGGCGGCGGCCCGGCCACCAGTGCCGAGCGCGTGACCTTCAACGGCGCCTACAACATCAGCCCCGCGGTCAGCCCCGACGGCAGGACGCTGGCCTACGTCACCCGCGGCAGCGGCTACCGCGTGATGGTGATGCCGCTGGACGGCAGCGCGCCGCCGCTGGCGGTCAGCGACACCAACGACGACGAAAGCCCCAGCTTCGCGCCCAACGGCCGGCTGCTGATCTACGCCACCCGCAGCCAGGGCCGCGACGTGCTGATGACCACCACGCTGGACGGCCGCATCCGCACGCGGCTGCTGTCGTCGGGCGTGGACGTGCGGGAGCCGGCCTGGGGGCCGTTCGGGCGTTGACCGAGGCCGGTTTGCGCGATGATCCAGCCCCGTTGTTGCCGTGACTGGATGACGAGCCGGCGCAAGCCGGCGGCAGGCAGCCCCGGGCTGCCGTGAACCAAGGAGAACTGACGATGATGCGTTTGCGCATGATGGGCCTGGTGTCGATGGCCGCCCTGGGAACCCTGGTGCTGTCGGGCTGCGGCTCGACGGTCAAGCTTGACGAGACGCCGGTGGAAAGCCGCACCCCCACCGCGGTGAACAACAGCGCCGGCAGCGGCAACACCGCCAGTGCCAGCGGCATGGCCGGTGCGGGCGTCGGCAGTGGCAATGCCACGCCGCAGTCGCAGGTGTCCACCGTCACCCTGCCGGGCGGTCCGGGCGTGGGCAGCGGTGCGCCGGCCGGTGCGGCCCTGGGCCGGGTGGTGTACTTCGACTTCGACAGCTTCGTCGTCAAGGACGAGTTCCGCAGCTTGATCGATGCCCATGCCAAGGCACTGGCGGCGCAGCGCGGCAAGCGGTTGCTGGTCGAAGGCCACACTGACGAGCGCGGCGGCCGCGAATACAACCTGGCCCTGGGCCAGAAGCGGGCCGAGGCGGTGGCCAAGTCCCTGGTGCTGCTGGGTGTGCAGGAAGCACAGGTCGAGGCGGTGAGCTTCGGCAAGGAACGCCCCGCCGTCGAAGGCGCGGACGAAGAGGCCTGGGCGCGCAACCGGCGCGCGGAGCTGAAGGACAAATGATCGTGCGTTTCCCGCTCAGCCGTGTCCGGCCCGCCGCCCTGGCGGCGCTGGTGCTTCTGTCTGCCACCGGCGCCCGCGCCGGGCTGTTCGACGACGAGGAGGCGCGCAAGGCCATCCTTGACCTGCGTGCCCGCATCCAGGCCAACGATGACCGCTCGCAGGCCGGCCTGGCTGAGCAGGGCAAGGCCCAGGCGGCGCTGCTGGAGCAGGTCAACGCCCTGCGCCGCAGCGTTCTGGAGCTGAACGCCCAGCTCGAAGCCCAGCGCGCCGACAACGCCAAGCTGCGCGGCACGCAGGAGCAGCTGGCACGCGACGTGGCCGACCTGCAGCGCCTGCTGAAGGACGTGTCCAAGGGCATGGACGACCGCCTGCGGGCGCTGGAGCCGCAGAAGGTCAGCGTCGATGGCAAGGACTTCAGCGCCGAGGCCGACGAGCGCCGCGCCCATGACGCGGCGATGGCCACGCTGCGCACCGGCGACTTCGACAAGGCGGCCAATGCGCTGGGCGCCTTCCTGAACCGCTGGCCGAACAGCGGCTATGCCGATTCGCTGCGCTTCTGGCTGGGCAATGCGCTGTATGGGCAGAAGAACTACAAGGAAGCGATCAACGTCTTCCGCACGATGGTGACCGGCGCGCCCACGCACCCGCGCACGCCCGAGGCGCTGCTGGCCATCGCCAACTGCCAGATCGAGATGAAGGACAACCGCAGCGCCCGCAAGACGCTGGACGACCTGATGAAGTCGCACCCGGCCAGTGAGGCCGCCGCGGCGGCCAAGGAACGCCTGGGCACACTGAAGGGCTGATGCGGCATGGCCGCGAGCGACTTCGACGCCACGCTCGACGCCGACCTGGAGCGCCGCTTCGGCGGCCTGCGCCGGCTCTACGGGCCGGCGGGCTACGCGGCGGTGCGTGCCGCACGCATCGCGGTGATCGGCCTGGGCGGCGTCGGCTCGTGGGCGGTGGAGGCGCTGGCGCGCAGCGGCGTGTCGCGGCTGGTGCTGGTCGACCTGGACCATGTGGCCGAGTCCAACATCAACCGCCAGGTGCAGGCCCTGGGCCGCACGCTGGGCATGGCCAAGGCGCAGGCGCTGCAGCAGCGCATCGCCGACATCCACCCCGGCTGCGAGGTGCTGTGCGTGGAGGACTTCGCCGGCCCCGACAACTGGCCGGGCCTGCTGCCGGCCCCGGTCGACATGGTGATCGACGCCTGCGACCAGAGCGCAGCCAAGCTGGCGCTGGCCGCCTGGGCGCGGCAGACCGGCACGCCACTGGTCACCGTGGGTGCGGCCGGTGGCAAGCAGCAGGCGCAGGCGGTGGAGTTGGCCGACCTGGCCGAGGTGACGCACGACCCGCTGCTGGCCAGCCTGCGCCAGCGCCCGCGCAAGGCGGGTGCACCGCGCTCCGGCCGCATCGGCCTGCGCTGCGTCTTCAGCCGCGAGGCGGTGGCTGCACCGCAGGGCGGGAGCGACGGGTGCGCCACCGACGGCACGCTGAACTGCGCCGGCTATGGCTCGGCGGTGACGGTGACCGCCACCTTTGGCCTGGTGGCGGCGGGCGAGGCGCTGCGCCTGGTGATGACCGCCACGGCGGCCCGCCCGGCGTGACCGCGCCGCCCACCCCCGCCGCGCTGGCCCGCGAGAAGCAGCGCTTCCAGCTGATCCCCGAAGTGCACCTGGTGCTGCGCCGGGGTGGCCAGCTGCTGCTGCTGCAGCGCCACAACACCGGCTATGAAGACGGCAACTGGAGCCTGGTGGCCGGCCATGCCGACGGTGGCGAGACGCTGCGCCAGGCCACCTGCCGCGAAGCCGCCGAAGAGGCGGGCCTCCACGTCGACCCCACCGACCTGCGTCTGCTGCATGTGGTGCACCGCCGCAGCACGCAGGAGCGGCTGTCGTTCTTCTTCACCGCCGACCGCTGGCAGGGCACGCCGGTCAACCGCGAGCCGCACAAGTGCAGCGCGCTGGCCTGGTTCGACGACGAGGCGCTGCCGCCGAACATGGTGGGCTATGTGCGCCACGCGCTGCAGCGCATCGCGGCCGGCGAGCTCGACTCCGAATTCGGCTGGGGCTGAGGTTCAGCCCCGCCGCCAGGCGTGGAAGCGCTGCACCCAGGCCAGCAGGCCCTGCGGCGCATGGGCCTTCTTCCACACGCCGGCGGTGTACTTGTTGGCCTCGGCCAGGGTCGGGTAGGCGTGGATGGTGCCCAGCAGCTTGTTCAGGCCGATGCCGTGCTTCATCGCCAGCACATGTTCGGCCAGCAGCTCGGCGGCATGGGCGCCGACGATGGTGGCGCCCAGGATGCGGTCGCTGCCCGGCGCGGTGAGCACCTGCACCCAGCCATGGGCCTCGCCGTCGATGAGGGCGCGGTCCAGGTCGTCCAGGCCGTAGCGCGTCACCTCCACCGCGATGCCGCGCTCGGCGGCCTCGCGCTGGTTCAGGCCCACGCGGGCCACCTCGGGCGTGGTGAAGGTGGCGGCCGGCATCACGCGGGCATCGACGGCGAAGCACTTGAACGGCGCGAACAGCGCGTTCACCGCCGCGTACCACGCCTGGTGCGCCGCCGCGTGGGTGAACTGCCAGGGCCCGGCCACGTCACCGGCGGCGTAGATGTTGGGGAAGCGGGTGCGCAGGAAGCCGTCGACTTCCACCGTCTTGCCGGTGGCGATGCCGAGCGTGTCCAGTCCGTAGCCTTCCAGCCGTGCCGATCGGCCCACCGCCACCAGCAGGGCGTCGAACTCGATCGTGCGCTCGGTGCCGTTGTGGCGGGTGACCAGGCGCTTGCCGGCGCCGTCGTGTTCGAAGCGCAGGGCCGTGTGGCCCAGCAGCAGGTGGACGCCGTCGGCGCCCAGACCTGCGGCCACGGCCTGCGCCACGTCGTCGTCCTCGCGCGCCAGCAGGCGGCCGGCCTGCTCCACCAGGGTCACCTGGCAACCCAGACGGGCGAAGGCCTGGCCCAGCTCGCAGCCGATGGGCCCGCCACCCAGCACCAGCAGCCGCCCGGGCCGCTCGCGCAGGGACCAGATGCTGTCCGAGGTCAGCGGATCGACGCTGTCGATGCCCGGAATCGGCGGCACGAACGGCCGTGCACCCGCCGCGATGACGATGGCGCGGCTGGTGCGTGACTGCACCGTGCCGTCGGGCAGCGTGATGTCCACCTGCCAGGGCGTGGCGATGTGCGCCCGGCCCATCACCACGTGCACGCCCAGGCCGGTGTAGCGCTCGGCCGAATCGTGCGGCGCGATGGCGGCGATGACCCGCTGCACGCGCTGCATCACCGCGCCAAAGTCGACCTGGGCCGGGCCGGTGCGGATGCCGAACTCGCCCGCACGCTTCAGGTCGGCCAGCACCCGGGCCGAGCGGATCAGCGCCTTGCTGGGCACGCAGCCGGTGTTCAGGCAGTCGCCGCCCAGCGC
>Ga0116181_1002520_pt1 | contig 14826 bp, 13 predicted proteins | sample AD_UKC075_MetaG_FD_89752 | JGI IMG/M metagenome (GOLD analysis project Ga0116181, IMG submission 89752) | Active sludge microbial communities of municipal wastewater-treating anaerobic digesters from USA - AD_UKC075_MetaG | ecosystem: Engineered > Bioreactor > Anaerobic > Digestate | place: USA...
GATCCTAGAGGAGTTTTCCGAAATGGGAGCTAACGGGGCGCGCGCTCTGGTACGAGCACTCGCTCATCCCGATGACACTATCTCTTCCCATGCATACCGACTCCTTTGGCGTAAACTTCACAGTCGCGAGACACAAGCAACCAGCGAGCAAGAAGCTCTGGTGATCGCCGAAGAGTTGCACCGTACTTCGCCCTTTATCCCCGCGTCGCGCCAAGAACACCTGGCAGCACTGTTGGATCAACTCCTCAAATGGGAGGACGGGGGCAAGAACGGCTTTAAGATCGTCAAACTGTCCGAATCTTTGTTGGGGCGAAAACTTGTTGATAACAGGCCCGTTGCAGAAGAGGGCAAGGCAGCGCCCGGTCCAAACACGGCTGAATCGGCGAACGGTGCGACCGTCCTGAGAAATTCCCCTCCAACAATGCTCCAGATCTCAGGAGACCCCCTCCCATTGCGCGAAACGGGCCCCAACGCGGAGGCGACGGCTTCCGCTGTTTCTCCAATAACAGAAGGAATGAACACGGACCACTCTTCTCCTGCCGTTGTTGACTCCTGGCAAGTTTCGACGAGCGATTTGGCAGCCTGGAGAGAGGTGTTCGGTGGTCCTCTGGCGCAACTTGCGATTTACGAGAAAGAAGTTAGCACTTCTGAAGGAACTTCCCGGTCTTTCGGCCCCGGCAGCATGGCCACATATCTCGCCCCACAAGGCACCCAAGACGGTGGTTGGAAATCCGTCACTCGAGAGATAACACCTGATCGCAATGAAACATCGGCCGGACCGACCCTCGATGAGTCATCTAGCAGGCCCAGCTCGGGAAAGCCAAGTGATCAGCCTCCCAGGTCCATTAGCAACCGCCCTGATACCACGTCCGCAGAAAAGGGTGCTACCTGGGCGACGCTCGCGCCCCTTTTTGCACAACTTTCTGGCAGTCCGGCGGAAGCCGATCGTGCCCTGCAAACATTGATCTCCCTGGGAATAACTCGGCCTACCATTGAGGTTGGGAGAATGGCATTTCATCCCGATAGCGCCCGCCGCCGTCAGGCGATCCATTTGCTCTGGAACCTTCCCGGCGTGGATCCACTCCCTTTTCTTCTCGGACTGGCCCAAGATTCAGACCCAATTGTCCGACGGGAGGCACTGGCGGTGTTGGCAACCACCACTAACCCGGCGATCCATTCATTTGTCCGCGATGCGATTGGCCGCGACAGCGATCCTCAGGTCCGAGCCTTGCTAGACAAAATCGACTCGACATATCGGGCCGTGTCAACAACGACCACACATCAGAATACCGCCGAGGAACGCTGAGGGGTTCCCTTGATTTTGCCGATCAATTCGATCGTGCCAGGGGTTATGTGTATTGTCGTCAATTCCAGCTCGCGGCCCTTCTCGTCCAACTTTTTTGGAATCGTGATAACCAAGGTGGGCGATCCCCCCGTTTGCATCTGACGGACATCCCAATGGGCTCGAGCGGCGATCTTCTTAAGTTGTTCAACCAAATCCTGAAGAGGCAGGGGCAAGGCCCCTAATGCCGCCCGCTTAACCACTACCGTGATAGTATTGGCCTCTGTGCTGTACAGCTGCAATTCCACGTGGGCTACACCACGGAGGTGTCCGTATTCCGCCTGTGCCGCCACGCGAATGATATCATCGCCGATCTCAACCCTGGGCTCCCAGATCCCCCGGGGCAGGGCCTGGGTATGGTTACGCGGAAGGTCCACCGCCAGCCAGCCGTTGATCTCCTCCTCCGTGACCTTCAAGTACCACGTCCCCTCTCGCTTCAGATCACTGGCGAAGAGACTGGTCTTTTGCAAAAATTGATCACACGCTTTTTTCGCTAGAGCGGGATCGACGGGCACTTTTTTCTCATAAAAGTCAGGCGTTCTTGTAACGAGGAGCCAAATGCCCCCCACAATAACCAGAACGACGGCAAGCACAACGGCCGTCGTAATTAGTAATATGCGGAGAACCCTGATCACGACTCACATTCCCTAAGGCGCATTTCAATAAGGAGTTAATCGGCTCCTAAGCTCTGATTCTACACCACTCCACGGTAGCGATGAACTTGTTTGTTTGCTACGTGAGTTACCAGAAAAGGACGTAGTCGCAGATCGGAACCCAGAAACAACAGAGACACAAGCAACACTCCGGCGGCATGATCTCCCAATGTTATGGGCGTCGCCGAAGCCAAAGCCATAAGTACCAATCACGCTGACTTAAGACTTTTGATAAGGACATTTGCCGTGAAAGCCCTTGTACTGACTGAGTATCACCACCTGGAAGTCAGAGATGTCCCAACCCCCAAGCCGGGTCCGGGCGAGCTCCTTGTTCGGGTTCAGACCTGCGGGATTTGCGGGAGTGACGTGCATGGTCTCGATGGAAGCACCGGGCGTCGTAAACCACCGCTCATCATGGGCCACGAGGCAGCGGGCGTCGTTGCCGAGGTTGGTCCGGAGGTCACGCGATTTCGATCAGGTGACCGCGTAACTTTCGATTCCACCGTATATTGCGGTCAATGCGCCTATTGCCTCCGCGGGCAAATCAACCTATGCGACAACCGGCGTGTCCTCGGTGTCTCCTGCGACGAGTACCGTCGCGATGGAGCCTTTGCAGAGTATGTCGTTGTTCCCGAAAGGATTGTGTACCGTCTTCCTGAGAATGTCTCTTTTCAGCAAGCGGCAATGATCGAGCCATTGTCCGTAGCACTGCACGCCGTCGATCGTGCGGCTCCCAAAATCGGGGAAACCGCCGTGATTTTTGGCGGCGGAATCATCGGGCTACTCATTCTCCAAGTCCTTCGTTCCGCGGGACTCGATCAGATCATCACGATCGAACCTGATCCTCATCGCCAACAAATGGCCAAGGAATTCGCTGCGGATTTGGTGCTTTCCCCGGAGCAATTCCGCCAGACAGCACCACCGCCCGTCGACCTTGCGTTCGACGCCGTAGGCATTAACGAGACGGTCAACGGCGCTGTCAACGCAGTTGCCAAAGGTGGGCGGGTAGTCCTGGTGGGAAATCTCCAGCCAGAAGTCCCCCTGCCGCTGCAAAAGGTCGTAACCCGGGAATTGACGCTACTTGGCTCGTGCGCGTCTCAAGGAGATTATCCCCGGTGCCTCAATCTTCTTGCCAAGCAGGCCGTAAGGGTTGAACCCCTCATCAGCGCCGTCGCCCCGCTCGAAGAGGGGCCGTATTGGTTCGACCAGCTCTACTATCGCCGGCAACCGCTAATGAAGGTTATTCTCCAACCCTAGGGATTCGGTCGTCGGATTTTGACCGCCTATCAGTGAGTAATGGCATACACGATGACGTTGGAGCCGATCTTCAGTGCAGCCTCGTCTTTGAGACCGTAGGAATATGGGTGCGGGAACTGCTCCCAACCATTCCCAAGATCAAATCGGCTGTAAACGACTGCCAATCGGCCATCAATACTGATGCCCTCGAGCTCCGGCGCATTGAGCTGGCCAAAATCTTCCCGCACCCGAGGCGTGTAATCGACCTCCTGAATGTCGAACAAGTTGTGATAAATCGGGTGATCTGGCGGGATGCGCTCCAACTCAGCATTGGGAAAGACTTTCTTGATTTCCCGGCGGAATCCCATATCGAACGACATTCGTCCGCAACAGGCATCGGCCAGCAACAGACCTCCAGCCTTGAGATATCGCTGGAGGAAGGCCACCTCATCATCCGACCAGACGAACTCACGGTGTCCCGTCATGTATAGCAGAGGATAATTGGCCACCTGGGGATCAGTCAGTCGAACGTTTTGCCGTTTGAATTTCACCTCCAAGGTGGAATTATCCTTTGCAAACTTCAACAAATTGTGGACTGCCGACGGATCGGGGTCCCAGTCCCCATCGTGGATAATCTGAGCAAAAACGAAGTCGTCCCGCGTGGGGGCTTCTGCTTCGTAGTAAACCTTGGTCGTGCTCAAAAAGCGGGCCAATTGGTATGTGCCCAGCAAATAGGTGACTAAGTTGGCTCCAACCTGACGAGCGAGGTCAATTGTCAATCGCAGGCCCCGCGGGTGATCATGCCCATCCCAACCACACGTCATATCGGCGGGCGAAAAGATCACGCCAGAACGGCACCCAAAATCGATCGATTCCAGACAGGGTGCGTCGTCATATTGCGAGCCGTCCCCCTTCTGGTACGTAAAATTGCCTAGTTTGTAATATGACGAGAAGACCGGTTCCTCGGGCAGCATTTTTCTTAACGGCCTTCCCGGAAAGATTAGTTCCATCTCCTTGCGGAAGGATTCGGCGAAGTCATTCCAGCCGCAGCACGCATCTCCGATAATCGTGCCCCCATCTAACACATACCGGGCCAACTTTGCCCGCACCTCATCGTTCAACTGGAAACTATTGTGACCTGCGAACAAAAGGGCCGGCAATTCCCGCGGGTCAAAGGAAAAATGGGCAAAATCGGTCTCGACCGCCCGATAGTGAATCCCCAACTTCTCGTTCGTCCACTCGAGTAGCGTGTTGACGTCTGCAGGATCTGTCATCCAGTCCCGGTACATCACCCGCTTCCCCTCACGAGTGATCCATCGTACAGATCCCAAGGCCATCTTACCGATAAGCGCCGGCGGGCTGGGAGGACGCTTTTTCTCCGACCGCCTCAAAGGCGTTACCGGCAAAGGCAGTGGCGGGAATGATTCACCGCCCGTCCGATGCTGCGGGGCAGCCTTGGGCGGCGGACCGCAATCAATCGGGCCCGAATTCTCCTCACCAAGCAGCAGCGAGGGCACGGCGATTCCCCCCGCTTGACCAATGGCCCAACTCAACCCCGTGACCCTCAGAAAATCACGCCGAGACTGATAACCACCATGGCGACCCATAGTTTCACCTCTCATCAATGAACGACTCGTCTTCTCTGTCCGACCCGTCGTCTGCCAACTCACACGCCTTTTGCCTGGTCCGACCCCGCCGTCATGACACCTCCCATTTCCACCGCTTCACGGCCCTCCCGGTAAAGGGAGAACACTCTCCTGCCCCTTCGTCCCAATCAAGTGTGTCAGATGAAAACGAATAAGATCCTCCTCCAACACTCCATTGTAGATGGCCAACTCGTCAATCGCACCCGGAAATGGGTACGCATGTGACATCCCATCGTCGAATCCTTTGCCAATCCCTAAATAACCGTCCACTGGACGCCCCGCAAGCTGCCCATCTTTAAGGACACACACCAGGGGCTCTTTTTCCGTCAAGTCTGCCAGCCACGTGGACACCCGCGTTGCGTCCCTCTCAGGTTCGAAGGTTGCCGCCACATAGTACCAGTGCCCGGGGACGAGAGTCCCCTTCGTCTCCGTCCATGGTGCCATCCCGTCGCAGAGGTGAACTAACCGCCCCAAGTGCCTGCTTTCTCTCTCAACCGGGACCACGCCTAGCCACACTGCACATCGACGCTGATCCTGTCGTGTGGCCAAGAGGCATGCCAGGGTATTTTCCCCCGCCGATGGCCAGCCGTCAAACCGGACAATCATCTCCACGGTCATCGCCCTCGGTAACACGACTGGATCTATTGTCTGGAGCCCCACCCCCACCGTATCGCCCGAATACGTACCACGAATCAGCTTCACGGCCCTCGACTGCGAGTCATAGCCGCTGATTTGCTGCACGTCTAGCCGCGACATTGTGCCTCGCATCCAGACCGGTTGGAAATCTGTCGGTCCCAAAACCGCGTGCCACTTGCCATCAAAACGCGGCGATTCGAACGCCCCATACAGCCACAGTCGAGGATCAGAAAGGGCCATCAACCTGTACGCGGCCACCGTCAACGCCTCAGGCACCATCTGACAAAACCGCTCGGCGCGACATGGAATTGGCTCTGTCCGCCCACGGCCGTCACAGGCCAACGCCTCACCTGCAACCACACGCCGTGACCCCTCCAGGCCGAGCCGTCGCGCGATAACCTCAACCTCCCCCTCCAGGACGTGCACCTCCGACCTCGTCATGTCGCACAATACGCCAAATGCGGTACCGCGGTCCAAATACCGTGCCTGCGGTGTGATTACCCCGGCCAAGTGTCCACTTTCTTTGGTTCTCAAAAAAATCGTCCCCGATTCCAGCTCCACCTGCCCATTTTCAAGGAGGCGAAAACGCGTCGATCCTTGGGCGATGAGACTTCCACCGCCACGGATTTGCCACTGGGCTGCACCCTCCCGCACTATCACCCAATCGCCTGGCCTAATAGTGGCACCAATCTTCTTAGAGTCCTCCGGATATACCTTTTCCAACTGGGCAATCACCGGCGTGGAAAACTGCCCTTGTGAAGGCAGTCTCGCCCCGGTTCTTAGCCAAATTGAGATGAGACCAATAAGAAGCACGGCAGTCACGGCAATGACCAACAGCCCCATTTTCCGGAATTGCCCGCCCAACCATGGCCCGGACCCCGCCGTACGTGCAATCAAGTCTCGATCGCCGTGGTCACTTGTTCCCTCAGGCAGACTTACGCGTGCCAGTATCTCGCGGTCTTTCAAATCGTCATCGATAGCAAGCCAGTGCAACTCGCCCGCGAGCAAAAGATATTCTGCCAGGAATCGTTGCGCATCCGCTGAGCGAGCCCCCTCCTCGATTGCGCGAATCTCTTCCCGGCTCGCGCACCCCTCGAGCACGCGGTCGATCAAGAGCGTCAGTTTTTCCCGATCAAATGAAGACATCGCTCGCCGTCACCTCATGGGGTACTGGTCCCCCACTCCATAGAGGCCAGCTTTTTTTGCACACAGTCGTAAATAGCCAAACGAATGCGATGAAGCATCCGCCGCACGGCATCCGCGGTTTTTCCCTGGTTTTTCGCTATTTCTTCAGTTGAAATCCCCTCTTGATACCGTTGCGCCAATAACCGGCGATGATGCGGCTGCAACTCCTCTAGACATCGTTGCAGGGCCTGACGCCGTTCATCCACAGCCTCCATTAAAGGCACCGTTGTTTCGGCAAGTTGTTCCATGAACTCATTCGAAAATGTGGCCTCATGACGACTTGCACGGGCACGATGCTTCAATACTTCATTCCGTGCCACACCACAGGCCCATCGCAGAAAATCCTCCCCTTTGCGAAACTGACTAAACTTTTGCCACAGCACCACGCTTGTGCTTTGAACAATCTCTTCTGCTTCCACCACATTGGGAACCAGTGTAAACACGAACAAAAAGAGCTTTCGCTGAACGCCTGAAAGCAAGCGTACAAACTCTTCATCCGGTGGAAGTTCACCCTGTTGCTCCCGCACGTGCTTTCGAGTCCTCTTCGAGAATCTCTTCACCCCGCACTAGAGAATCAGAACGTTTTCTCGTGCCTCTCCCTAATACAATATCCCGCTGACTCTGCCAAAATCGGACAACATTTTTCGCGAGCAACCACCTAATGGTGGTAATAAGCCCTTAGGATTTCCGTAGAGGGCTGAGACATGTTATCCCAATTTCGGTCACGTTACAATTGACCAGTAATGACCGTTTCACCCCTAGAAGTGGGATAATTCCCGTGCCAGCCGAAGATAAGAGAACCATTTAAAGGTCACTAACTATGCACAAGAGAATCCTACCTGTCGCCATTTTGATATCCGGTAGCGGCCGAACGCTTCGTGACTTGCTGAAAGCCGTTGACGAGGGAAGGGTCCCCATCGAAGTCCGCCTGGTCATTGCCAGTACCCCTAATGCGAGCGGTCTCCAGCACGCTGAATTTCGGTGTATTCCGGCGGAGGTTATTGAGCGACGCGATTTCAATTCCGCGGAGGAATACAGCGCCGCCATCCTCCGCCGTTGTCAAGAGGTGGGGGCCGAGTATGTCATTATGGCGGGGTTTGCGATGCTCCTTACGATTACGCCGGAGTACCAAAACCGCGTGATAGGTTCTCATCCGGCTTTGGCACCAGCGTTTTGCGGACAGGGCTACTTCGGCCGAAGGGTCCACGCTGCGGTCCTCGAACACGGCGTCAAAGTTACTGGATGCACGGTGTTCTTTCTCGACCAGCAGTACAACAATGGACCCGTCATCCTGCAAAAGGCGGTCCCTGTGGAGCCCGACGACACTGTGGAAAAACTTGAGGCCCGCGTGCTCCCGGTCGAGACCGAGGCGCTCATCGAGGCCCTCTGCCTGTTGGCCGAAGACCGTGTCGTTGTGCAAGGGCGGCGGGTCCGAATCTTGCCGTGCAAAAATGGCCAGGAGACTGGCACCGGTTGATGACTTGCTTTACGAACAACGGATTCGCGCAGCGGTGGGATACTCGCGATATCGGTAGCCCGCTCCCTCCGCACTTGACGTGTTCATTGACCGCAAGCCTGATGAAAACTCTTTTCCATCTGAATCAATCGCCTTTTGGTCTCCGTTCCTCCCGCGGCGGAGTAACCGCGAAGAGAGCCATCCGATCCGATAACCCGATGGCAGGGAATGAGAAGAGGGATGGGATTATGGGCAAGTGCTTGGGCCACCGCCCGAACCGCCGTTGGCCGCCCGATAGCGGTCGCAAGTTCACGATAGGTCATCGTTTGCCCATATGGGATTTCCCGGCATTTGTGTAATACAGTCCGTGTGAACCCCGGGCAATTCCCCAAGTCGAGTAGGATGTCAAAGAAATCAAACCGTCGTCCCGCGAGGTACTCGTCAACGGCCTCAATAAAATGTTTTAGGGAGACACGCAACCGAGACTCGGAAGGCGACACTGAAAGCTCACCCGACAAAAAGTCATGCCGCACAGTCAGGTCGAAAATCTCCCCAATGTTTGGCACTTGCCGGTCTAGTTGCCTCCTGGCTCCCTTGTTCCAAGTTGCCCATTTCCCCAACCTCTCTCGAAGTTTGCGGACCAGGGTTGATTCATCCTGCTCGCCCAAATGGCCGCAAAGCACCCGGTCATTCCATATAACGAACCCTATGGAATGGACAGGCGTCCTTGTCCAAATGCACAGGCTAAGGGGTTGCACCGACTGGTGTTCCACGCGCGGCAACTCACCAAGGTTCTAGTTACGTAATAAACACAGGGTAGTTTCCACCCTCCGTGTGTAGGCACCCAGGAAATCCTGGGGGTTTTGACACTGGGCGGAGTGCCGTTTATATTCGAACTCATTATTATGGAAAATGGGGATTGGAGAATAGCGGCGAGACATTGCCCCGCTGCTAGAAATGTGGGTAAAGACAGGTCAAATTACCAGCACAATCATGGATACCTATTGCCATCTGTGTGACGACCACTATATCAATTTGACCGTTAACACCGTGCTCGAACTACCTGCCCACAGGGAAACGTTGATCCATTTCTTTGAGCGCATTCAGAAAGCGTACCCCACGATGGGGAATTTCTATACGCGGGATGGCGGGGAACAGGTGGTTCTGGAAGATGATCGGGATAACGACTCGTACCGATGGCTATCGGTAGAAGTGCGGCGGCTGTCCGCCGGATATGTCAATCCGCCCTCGGTCGATGCCGCGTTTCAATACCACCGCATGATCTTAGAGAACGCCCCGTTTCACCTCTCGCTGAGTCCTCTCGATTGCGAAGCGGTTGATGTCCTCGTTGGTTTCGACTACACCTATCAGGGTAATCACAATCAGCTTGTTGCCGATGTCCTCGGCGTACCACCTGCCTTTGAGAGGCTCCTCGAAGTACCGTCCGCGCGAGTTGTCCATTACGAACCATTGTTGACCCTCGCCCTCGATCAAGACTGTAACCTGCAATGCCGCGTCAATATCGAAACGCGGACGCAAGACTACCATGTCAGAAAAGAGGAATACCCGGAAGAGCAGATCAGCGTCTATGTGACGTGTCGTCATTACGGGCTCTTACCTGGGGACAACCGTTTCCTGCGGACATTGGATCTCCTTCTGAAGACAGGGATGACCACGGTGGATGATTTCGTCGCCCCAATGATCTTAGAGCCGTTGGCCAAGGCCATCGCGTTGCGGTAATCTGCGTTCTGGTCTTCCAGTACGAAGCGGCAACCTCTGCTTTGGATGTCCTCTTCCCGGGAAAGGTTTGCCTGCTGGGGCGAAAGGCATTAGAATCCTTTCGATTGGGCCAATTTTTGTGACTGACATTTTACCTAGCTAGAGGAGGACGACCGTGCTGCCTCGTCGCAACTTCGTGCTTGTTTTGGGGGTGTTGGCCTGGCTGGGGCTACCCAATTGGGGTCTGGCCGCAAGTGAGGTCCCTTACAAGGATCGCACTGTTATTTTGGTGAGCATTGATGGCTTAGCCAACTTCTATCTCGACGATCCCCGAGCGGACATTCCAACGATCCGTCGTTTGGCCGCTGAAGGAGCACGAGCCGACGCGATGGTCACAGTGTTCCCCTCGGTTACGTGGTGTGCCCACGCCACGCTCTCCACCGGGGTTTGGCCTAACCGTCATGGGGTCCTGGCCAACGACTACATTGACCGGAACACAAAGCAAAAGGTAACCCTGCTTTGCGACCCGGTCTTCGACAAAGACCAAATCCTGCAAACACCCACCATTTACGACGTCGCCCACGCTGCGGGATTGGTGACCGCCGGCGTGCTCTGGCCCGTCACGCGAAATGCCCGAACACTGCATTTCAGCGCTCCGGACATGCCCGGCGACACGGCGTGGTCCGACTTCGGTACCCCGGCCTGGATTCAAGAACTGAAGGCCGCAGGCTTGCCGGTCGATAGTCATGGGCGGTGGTGTCGCGAGGCCGGTGGCGGTGTTCCCCGCGATTGGTTGTACGTGCGGATGGCACGCCAGCTTCTGTTACAGCACCAGCCAAATCTCATCATGATTCACCTTGTCGAACCGGACCATGTCCAGCACCGCACCGGGCCCCGCTCCGATGACGCATATTGGTGTGCCAGTTACAGCGACGATCGCATCCGCGACTTGGTGGAGGCTATCGCGTCTTCGCCGCGGGCAAAAAGCACGTATCTGGTAATCGTTTCGGATCACGGTTTTTTCCCATTCGAAAAAGTTATTCAACCCAACGTCCTTTTGCGGCAAGCTGGATTAATCTCCGTCAACGATGGCAAGCCAGTGCCCGAAAAGGCCTGGTGTATGTCGCAAGGGGGAGCCGCCGGCATCTACATTTTCGATACCCAACAGCGGGACCAGCTCATGGAACAGCTTCGACAAGCGTTCCAATCTGTGGAAGGGATTCAGGCGGTTCTTACCGGCAAAGAAGTCGAAGCTCTGGGACAAAAAACAGGCCAGGAGGATCCTCGGTGTCCAGACATCTGGCTGGCGGCGGAAAAAGGTTACTCTTTTAGCGAGACGAGCACCGGCGACGAGGTTGTGACAACTCGGTCGGGTCTTGGGGGAACACACGGCTACTTGCCCGATCAGCCCGACATGTGGGCCATGTGTGTCATTTGGGGCCCAGGAATCAAGCCGGGCACCCGTTTAGGGAAGGTCCAAATCGTTGACATCGCTCCCACGATTGCCACCCTTTTGGGGGTAGAATTGCCCGACGCAGATGGACGTGCGCTTGTCAAACCCAATTGAGGAACCGGAAAAATGGGCCATTTTAAGGTGGGGTTGAGAAGGCGCTGTTGACTTCGTGTAAGCATCGGCTTGAAAAAAGCCGAATCATCATTATGATTATCATAAAAGGTTTGTATAGCTATAGCTTCAGTTTCGACCCCTTGTGGGGAAGTCGAAAGCCAGCGTCGGTAATCAGGAGTCACAAACATGTCAATTCCATCCCAAGTCCGTTGTTACGATGAGATCACCCAATGCATCGGGAACACACCGCTCGTTAGAGTTAGAAGGCTTGCCGCCGGCTATGGGGCCACTCTTTTGGCAAAACTCGAAAGTTTTAACCCCCTCTGGAGCGTCAAGGACCGCATTGCCCGAGCGATGATTGACGCCGCCGAGCGCCAGGGATTGATCAAACCGGACACGGTCATCATCGAGCCCACCAGTGGAAACACGGGAATTGGTTTGGCGTATGTGTGCGCTTCCCGCGGTTACAAGCTGATGGTCACGATGCCGGAGAGTATGAGTCTGGAAAGGCGGCGGCTCCTCAAGGCCTTCGGAGTGGAATTGGTGCTGACTCCCGCGGCGGAGGGGATGCCAGGGGCCGTTCGAAAGGCCGAAGAGATCGTCCGCGAAAACCCCAACTTCTACATGCCCCAGCAGTTTAAGAACCCGGCCAATCCCGAGATTCATCGCCGAACGACAGCCGAGGAGATTTGGCGCGACACCGGCGGCCAGGTGGATATTTTTGTGGCCGGTGTGGGAACGGGGGGAACGATCACGGGGGTGGGAGAAGTCCTCAAGTCCCGCAAACCTGATGTTCGCATCGTGGCAGTTGAGCCGGCCAACAGTCCCGTGTTGACGCAAAAGTTATCCGGGCAGCCGATCAAGCCGGGGAAGCATGGGATTCAGGGAATCGGTGCTGGCTTCATCCCCGATGTTCTTAATCTTTCGGTCATCGACGAGGTCATCTGCGTCGAGGATGAAGCGGCCATGGAGACTTCCCGTCAATTGGCCAGGTTCGAAGGCTTTATGTGCGGCATCAGTTGCGGTGCCGCAATGTGGGCCGCCCTAGAATTGGCCAAACGTCCGGAAAACAGCGGGAAAACCATCGTCGTGGTCCTTCCTGACCTGGGAGAACGCTACCTCTCGACACGTTTGTTTCCCGAGTGATTGGAAGTGGCACGCTGAGGAACCAATACGGGGACAAGTTTTTGGTTTTTCTCTTCGGACAGAAGAAAAGCAAAAGGGCGGTCACTCTTTAGCGACCGCCCTTTCTCACATCAGTGGTTACGTCTCGGGTAACGACCGTGTTCGCAACGCCCAGGAGGTTTTAACTCAGCGAGCCATCAGCCGCACGGAGCACAAGCCGGTTTCTCACAAGCGGGAGCGCAGGGCTCGCAGCAAGCTCGCTTCGCCTCACAACGGGCACGAATCCGGGCCAAGAGGCCAGGACGGCAAACTGGTTCACATGCCGGTTCGCATGCAGGCTTTTCACAAGCGGGCTTCTCGCAGGCAGGAGCGCAGGGCTCGCAGCAAGCTCGCTTCGCCTCACAACGGGCACGAATCCGGGCCAAGAGACCAGGACGGCAAGCTGGCTCACATGCGGGTTCGCAAGCCGGTTCGCATGCAGGCTGTTCGCAAGCGGGCTTCTCGCAAGCGGGGGCACATGCGCCGCCGAGGAACAAATCAGCCCGAGCCGTATTCAGGCCGAGCACAGTCACCAGGGCCCCAAGGGCCACCAAGCCAAGCAGTGTCACGCGCTTCATGTTAACACTCTCCGTTCACTCGAGGAACTGAAACAACACCTAACCCAATTTTCTTACCCAAACACCTTCTGGCCACTATTTTTCATCGTCCATTGCAAAGCCCCATTTTACCTAATTGTCGCCGTTCGCCCATTCAATTGGCCAGAAAAAATGGAGATCTGTGCAGGATAGACAGATTTTAACGAAGGAAGCAGTCTCCTTTCCTTTGTTCTACTCTCAGGTGAAATCTCTCGCGACTAACAAATCCAAGGGGCGAATTATGGCGGGACTGACCGCGGTGCTTACTCTCGGACCGACTGGGCGAATCGATCCTACGATTCGGCGCAACAAAGCTGGGAAAGATTTCCCAACCACGTCATCATTATAAGCTAGACTATCTTAAGGGATCAAGCAAGCGGGGTAGGGTACACCAACTATCTGTGTCCCGCTTGGGAAGGAGGGGTTTTGACACTATTAGCGATGTGGTAGCACGGCGAAAGGTCGATCCATGAACGAACAATTGACGAATCCAGCACTTGACCAGGTTCCCGCCATATATTCTGAGTTAGCAGACGACCCTGATCTTCGGGACCTCATCCAAATGTTTGTTGACGAGATGCCATATAGGGCAGCGCTTTATGAAGAACTCTTTCGCACGGGCGATTTCGAAGAACTGCGACGGGCTGTCCATCAACTAAAGGGCGCTGCCGGAAGCTACGGCTTCACTCCCCTTACGGAGGCCGCGACTGCCCTAGAGCAGTCCATCCGCCACGAGGCCCCCTACGAACAAATCCGCAGCGAACTCAACAATCTGCTCCGTCTATGCGCAGCCGCTCGCCTTAAGCCGGAAATAACGGCTTAAAGTAAAACAAGGCGCTTTCCCCTCAAAAGGAAGTTATTCTCCCTCGACAATTTACCACACTTGGCTTACCAGCAGGCCCAGCGTCTTTCGTCGCAACACTCGGCCTCAGAAATCCATTACTTCAGCCTTCCTTCTCCACAACGACAACGAACTCGTTTGGTTTTCGCCACTCGACTTTGACGCTTTCCTTGGCCTCGGAGAATCCGGGGGCCTGAGCGGAAATAACGAAATCCCCTGCGAAGGCACGAGTCGTTGCCCGCCCCTGGCTGTCCGTGCTAAGGGTTTCATCACTCCACCACTTCTGCTTGATCAACTTGTAAAGCTCGGTGTAAGCGGGCTTTGGCGACATATCCCGGCGAACAAGACCAGCTGGCGCTCCTTGCCATGCTCGCAAATCTGAAAAATCCCACCAGGTGATGGCCTCCACGGCTGGGTGCGAAAACAGCATCGTGTAAAACCGCACCACTTCCTTGGCCTGATATTCCTCACCTTCAGGTGTTGTCACCCAAGGTCGGGGACGTTCCCATCCCCGCTGGCCTGAAAGAATAGTCGTCTCCGTGAAATGGATAGGCACTTGAAACCGCGAGAACCTCTCACAAATCTCCCAGATTCGTTCGTTAGGCCAAGTGCCACCATGCATATGGCTTTGGATGCCGATTACGTCGTACAATCGCTTGCCGTCCTGATCGACGAGTTGCTCGATGACCCGCTCAAACTTGGGGCTTGTCACATAATCGTTGATGATAAGCGTCGCGTCGGGATTTGCCTTGCGTGCGGTCTCAAAGCACTGCCGCGTGAACTCC
>Ga0116181_1002531_pt1 | contig 14784 bp, 7 predicted proteins | sample AD_UKC075_MetaG_FD_89752 | JGI IMG/M metagenome (GOLD analysis project Ga0116181, IMG submission 89752) | Active sludge microbial communities of municipal wastewater-treating anaerobic digesters from USA - AD_UKC075_MetaG | ecosystem: Engineered > Bioreactor > Anaerobic > Digestate | place: USA...
CGATGCTCGCGTGCGTCTTGTAGTCGCTGGTCAAAGCGGGGAATTTTGAGCGCCCGCAAAAAAGCCAACTTACGAGGGCCGTCGGCGATTCCCTGCGGATCCCGAGAAAGGGCGGCCAACTCGGCGGCAATTTGAAGTTCATCGGCCGCACGGTAATAGCCTGCCCAATACACCATGTCACGATAATAACGGAAATAACGCAGGTTGATGAGAAGTGGGCGATCCAACTTCAGGTCGCGCTTCTGGATCAAATAGGCCTCGCGGGTCTGGGTGGTCTGGCCTGCCAGTCCGGTAGCACCAAGCTGCAAGAGAAGGGGATCACCCGGCGCCAACTGCATGATGCAGAAGGACACCACCGTGATTCCGAACAGCGTCGGTATCATCAACAAGAGACGGCGAAGGATGTAACTCCACACGGATCGTTCGTTCCGTCTTCAGTCAGTGACTAAGGTTCATTGCTTGTCGCTTATGCTTCTCGGTTATACGCCATTTCGCTTTCCCGCGAGGTGGGAAGATTACGTCAGAAGCCCTTTCCCTGGCAAGATCGCGTTATCACGGTCACATCCGTCCCATCGTTCCGACCCGTACACGAAAATTGGACCATCCCGGTTGTCTTCAGAAACCCACGGCGGACATAGCAAAACATGACCCTTCCTGTACGGGCACACTCACGGCCCAACAGCCCGCGGCCGGTTGGAGTACCATTCGCGACCGTCGTAGCAGGGTCGGATTTTGTAGAACTTCACATTTTGGATGCGTGCATCGTATCCGCCGGTTGCCCGATCTGAGAACAAAAACGTATAGGGCTGATCTTCATAAATCAGCCGATGAATCTTCTTATACAATTCGTGCTGTTTTTCCTCGTTCATCGTGACGCGCAGCTCTTCGATCAAACGATCAACCTCGGGGTTGCGATAGGCCACATGATTTGAACTGTCGGGCGCATCCGCCTGGCTGGAATGCCACAGTTGGAAGGGATCCTGTTTCCACGACATGGCCCACCCGAGCATGGCGGCCTCATACTCCCGCTTGCGGAGTTTCTGGAGCATCAGGTTCCATTTCGTGGGGGCAATCTGAACATCAATCCCAATCTTGCGGCACTCTTCCTTCACGATCTCCGCGATCTGGCGATAGCTGGGAGCATCGGTATAAATCATGAGCTCGAAACGGGCAGGGACCTTTTGGCCATCAATCACCTTGTCCCGCACACCGTCTTGATCGGTGTCAACCCAACCGGCCTTTTCCAGCATCTCCCGGGCCTTGTTCAAATCGTACGGGATGGGCGGGAGGGTCTCATCGTAGGAGCTACTCCCCGGAAGGAATGGTCCCGTTGTCCGACCGGCCAATCCCCGAAACACCTTCTCGATAATGGTATCAACGGGGATGGCATAGGCCAAAGCCCAGCGAAACTCCCGGTCCTTAAACACGGGTTTGTCAAGGTTGTAGCCAATGTACCGATAACCGGGATATGGATAGTCAACCAGACAAACCTTGCCAGCCTTCACGTTGGGATGTTCCTTGGCTTGGAGGAAGAGGTCCTTGTCGGCGATGCCCGAAAAGTCAAGTTCATTCTGAAGAAGCATCTGCATGTTGGTGTTGGAGTTGGAAATGCACCGGTATGTCACTCCGCTAAAGTAGTACGGCTCACCCCAGTAATCCGGATTTCGCACGAGCACTAGTCGTTGTTGCGACACCCATTCCTTGAAGATCATGGGACCGGTGCCACACATCATCTTGTTGGCCCAGTGATTGTTGAAGCCGTCGGCAAACTCTTTGGACGAGAAATCGAACGAGATAGGCTTTCCCTCGGCATCCACCGAGTACACGTGCCGAGGGATGATGGCGAATCCGTTCAGGGTAAACTCTTTGGCCAGAAAATACGGCTTTTTCCAGCGGACTTTGACGGTGTATTTGTCCACGGCCTTGTATTCAATCATCCGGCGGCCCTCTTCGTCCGTAGCCGAGGGATCCTCGTAATAGCTGCGGATATGGGCAGCTTCAACGTTGGGATTCATAACACAGTCAAAGCTGAAGATCACATCGCGGGCCGTCAGCTCGGCATCGGGGAGCGGTTGACCATTGGGGAGCTTCATCGGATGCCATTTGACGCCTTTTCGCAAACGGATCGTGAACTCCAGTTTCTCCTCATCAAAATCCCAACTTTCCGCCAAAACAGGGTCCCACTCATCGGGATTCTCAAACCTTGGCTCGGCAAGGGTCTCGTACACCCGCGATTGAAAGGCCTCGGATACCGTGTCCGATGAGGTAATTGGGTTGAGGGTATCCGGATCGTCGGGATAACTCAAAAGGAGCACGTCATTAACGGCGGGTTTGACTCCCCCTCGAGTCAATCGTTCTTGCCATGGAAGAGGTTCGGTAGTCGGTGGTTCAACCGAATCGCTGCGGGGTGCGGAACCGGCGACCGCATCAACCATGCTTGTGTCCGATTTCGTGCAACCCGAAAAAGCGGCTAAGATCACTAAAATCGGCGCGACTTTCACTAATGACAGCCTCTCCATATATTACTCCCTTTCCACGCAGCCGCTGGATCACGGGATGGAGTTAACTGAACTCGACAAAATGAGTCCTGTAAGCTCCGTCAGCGACGGGCGACCATTCAAAGTCATTACCACAGCGAACGGGAACGGTATCACCCTCCCGTTGGGATTCGATTCCTGGTATCTGAAACAAGGTGCAGCCAGATTAAAACTCCACCGTTTGTGGCATGTTAAGATATTGGGATGATGCGGTCAATAACGACCGGCGACCGTTCGGCGAGTTGGTGAGTTGGTTAATCCTGCAAAGCAACGTAAAATAACGCAGGTTCTGATTCAACGGTGGGAAAGCGGGTATTTTTCACATCACGGCGGCACGGCGGTAGCCGTACGTGTGTGGCGTCATCGGCAGTTCTCCGAAGTGTCGGACCTTTTTACTTAAATGTTGGAGCAGCATATGAGTCACCCATCTTCTGGAGAAGGCATTATCCAAGCGGAAGTGTTGGCCGTTGAGCCGGCTCACCGGAAATCTGTCTTCTGGCGCGTTCTCAAGGTCTTGATCGGCTTGCTCGTGATCGTGACCCTATTTGTGTCCCTGTTGCTCAACATGTTCTTTATAGGGACGTTAGGGCTGGATGGCATGGGCAGTAAGAAAGTTCGGGAGAAATATTTTTCCCACTCCCGATTTGCCCGGGATAAGGTCGTTATCATGCCGCTGGAAGGCTTGATCCTGGATGGGGACGGCTTTATGAAGCGGCAAATTGACCAGGTGATCGAAGACGAAACGGTCAAGGCCGTTGTCCTTCGGGTGAACTCCCCGGGGGGAACCGTGTCGGGATCGCATGCCATTTATCACTACCTCAAAAAGATGTGTGAAAAACGAAAAATCCCCTTGGTGGTCAGTATGGGGGCAATCGCTGCCAGTGGGGGCTACTATGTGTCGATGGCCGTCGGCGATACGCCAAAATCCATTTATGCCGAGCCCACAACGTGGACAGGGTCCATCGGTGTGATCATCCCCCATTATGACGCGGCAGAATTGGCACAGAAAATCGGTATCAAAGAAGATTCTGTGGCCAGCCACCCCTTAAAAGGGATGGGCAGCATGCTACGTCCGATGACAGAAGAGGAGCGAGCCATCTTTCAGGGCCTGGTGGATGAGAGCTTTAACCGATTTAAGGAAGTCGTAAAAAGTGGTCGGCCAAAATTCCGGCAGCAGCCGGAACTGCTTGATAAATTGGCAACCGGTCAGGTGTTTCCCGCCGAGCAGGCCAAGGCGGAGGGGCTCGTGGACGAGATCGGCTTCTTAGAGGATGCCGTCGATCGGGCGATCGAATTAGCCAATTTGGATCCTGACAATGTTCGCGTCGTTAAGTACGAGAAAGAATTGACGTTAATGGATGTGCTCTTGGGCGAGACGGTCCAGGTTCATATTGGGCCGGCCGGCATGGATTGGAAGTCTCTCCTGGAGTGGAGTGTCCCCCGGGCCTATTACCTCTTTTATCAAGGCCCGGTCTTAATCCAGAGTGGTTTACGATAAGCCGGTCGGGGAGAGATGCTCTTGCGAGGGATCTTCCCGCCGCAAATATTTAACCAAGCGAATTTCGTTTCCCCGGGCGTTGAAGCTCACCTCGTCCATAAATGATCGTATGAGAAGCAGCCCCCGGCCACAGGCGCAGTCGAGCGCCTCTGTGCGATGCGGGTTGGGGAGCAAAGAAGGATCGAAGCCCGGTCCTTCGTCGCGGATTGCAAAAGAAATCTTCTCGCGCGTCAGTTCCCCTTCCAGAAAGACGCGACGATCCCGGTAAGGTGGCCGCTGACGACGTTCCCTTGCCAACTGAAAGAAACGGGACTCATCCTCCTCCCGTAGCCGCGAGGAAAGTTCCAAGTTGCCGTGGAAGATAGCGTTGGACAGGGCCTCTTGAAGCGCTACGTTGACGCGCGTGATCTCGGTCAGGTCAAGGTCAAAACACTCCAGTGAATCGTGAACGAATTCTAAGACGGGCCTAAGCAGTTGGCAGTCATTTTCCAGGACAAAGCCAAAGTGGCAACCCGTCAGGAATCTCGACACCCGCGAGATCATGGCGCGGTGCTGGGCGGCCTCCAGAACCTGCTTGACAGTGGGAATAAGTCGCTGGGGTATCCACTCTTTGTTGACGTAACTTGCGGCGCCAACGCGCAATGCTTGGAGTGCCGATTCCTCGCTGCCATGGCCCGTGACAAGGATCACGGGAATATGGGGGGACCCTCGCCGAATGGCCGTGACCAGTTGCAGCCCATCGAGCTTGGGCATTTGCATATCTGTCACAACGATGTCAGGTTGCCTCTCCAGGACGATGCGGAGGGCCTCCTCGCCGTCGGCTGCTTCATCAATCTCAGCGTCGGGAATCGTGGCCAGTAGCCCCGCCAACCACTGACGGTCAAGAGGGGAATCATCGACCACTAGAATCCTTGCCATGTGCGGATCCTTCGCAAGCGTTCACGATCTCAGGGCACGGTCATGGGCGACACATTCTTGGACAACGCTCTTCTTTTTCCTGGAAGACCCAACTTTCTTGCCTTATATCTTCCCCTTTGGGGAGAAATCTTTGGACATCAGCATTTTAGATGCCGCGATCACGGGCTTCTCGCAATTCCCGGAGGATTTCCTGCAAACAATGATACAACTGTTGTAAAGGTTCTGTCAGGTCACGCTGTGAGCCGCCCTGGGCAAGGGCTTGCTCCGCTTGGTACGCCACGTCGGCAGCACGGCGGGCGCCAAAGTGCCGGAACGATCCGCCCAAGGTGTGGGTTGCGCGTCGTGCTGTGGGCCAGTCTTCTTGAGAAACGGCTTTTTCCAGATTTTCCCACTGTCGGGGCATTTCCTGGATGAACGTATTGACCAGGGCACGCAGCAACTCCCGATCTCCTCCTGCCGCCCGCAAGGCGTGTTGCCAGTCCACATGAGTGCTCTCGCCGGGCCTTGTTTCTAAGGCGCTCTCCGGCGAGTTCACTTCGCTGGTTGGTGGCGATGGCAGCGAATTCTCTTGAGGAGCCGGTGTATCGGCCGCAGTTGGTGTGGGGGAAATTGAACCGTCTGGAGATGACGTGCTCATTTCGAGCGTTGGCAGAGCCTGCGTGTCACCCAGGTTGATGCCACGGACCTGGTGCAAGACATCCGCTATTGTTTGGAAGAATTCCTCCACCACGATGGGCTTGGCTACATAGCCATCCATGCCGGCTTTCAAGGCAGCCTCCCGATCGCTTTTTAGGGCGTGGGCCGTCATGGCAATAATAGGAGTCCGCGGTTGTTGGAGGCGTTCTTCCCTGGCCCGAATCTCCTTGGTTGCCGTCAGGCCGTCCATCTCCGGCATTTGAATGTCCATCAGGATGAGGTCGAAAGACCGGTTGCGGAGGATTTCCAAAGCCTCTTTGCCATTGGAGGCGACGGTCACCGTATGCCCACGCTTTTCCAACACCCCGATGGCCACCTGTTGATTGAAAGGACTGTCCTCCACGAGCAAAATCTGCAAGGGGGGAAGTTCTGGAAAACTGGCCGGGATGGTAGTCTTTGACTCGGGATGGAATGCCAGACCCAGGATTTCGGCTAGGATGTTGTAAAGCTCCGACTGTTTGACCGGCTTGCGGAGAACACCGGAAACCTCGAAGCGTCGGAAAAACTCGCTGTCGGTCGGTCGGTCTTCCGAGGAAAGCACGATGATCGCCAGTTGTTCGGCGCCAAAACGACGTCGCAACTGGCGGATCAGCGCCATACCGTCCATGCCCGGCATCCGCATGTCGGTAATGACGACAGGAAAGCGGACCTGTCCTGCCTCATCCGTGACGAGCCGTAAGGCTTCTTCCCCAGAGGCCGCCAATTCCGACTTCAATCCCCAGTTGGCAATCATCTCACTGAGGATGACCCGATTGGTTGCGTTGTCATCGACGACGAGGATGGGTCGGTGGGCGTATTCCCGCAAATCGACTGGTAAGCCCTTGGGAAGTGTTTCGCTGGGGCGGCGGAATCGGGCGGTGAAGGTAAACGTGCTGCCCACCCCTGGCTGGCTCTCCACCGTAATGGTGCCCCCCATCAAGTTGACAAGGCGTTTGCAGATCGCCAGCCCCAGGCCTGTCCCCCCATATTTTCGCGTCGTGCTCTTGTCCGCCTGCTCGAAAGCGGCAAATATCACCTGCTGCTTTTCCGGGGGAATACCAATGCCTGTGTCGCGGACGGAGCAGCGGAGGACAACGTCGCTAGTGGTACATTCATCGCACGTGACATCCACGACGACTTCGCCCTGCTCCGTGAATTTTATGGCATTATCGACAAGATTGATAAGGATTTGTCTTAGCCGAACGGGATCGCCGACCAGCTCTTCGGGGACATTTGGGGCGACGCGGCAGGCCAGCTCGAGCTGTTTCTTGTGGGCCCGCACAGCCAGGGCCTTCATCGTGTCACCGATCAACTCGCGGGCGTTAAAATCCACGCTATCCAGTTCAATGCGTCCCGATTCGATCTTCGAGAAATCAAGGACGCTGTTGATGAGCGCGAGTAGATTGTCACCAGCCTCACGGATGATGCGAAGATATTCCTTTTGTTCGGCGTTAAGGGGTGTTTGCTCAAGGAGTTGTGCCATGCCCAGGATGGCGTTCATCGGCGTGCGAATCTCGTGGCTCATGTTAGCCAGGAAATCGCTCTTGGCCCGATTGGCCTCTTCTGCCGCTTGCTTGGCCTTTTCCAAGGCTCTTTGGACGGCAACCTTTTCGGTCACATCCCAAAACGCCACTTGCACCCCAACAATGTTCCCCGCATGATCCCGTACGGGCGATTTCAAGACCTGGACGTACCGGATTTCACCATCCTTTTCGTACTCTTCGATGTCCTCAAAAATCTCGCCGGTTTCCATGACACGGCGATCGTCCCGGCGGTATTTCGAGGCCAAATCGGGTGGGTAAAAATCAAAGTCCGTCTTGCCGTAGATCTCCTCTCGCGACCTTCCCACAAGATGACAGAATGCAGTGTTGGCAAACGTAAAGTGCCCCTCACGATCCTTGCGCAAGACGTGAAGCGGGAGGCTTTCCACAAGAGACGAGTACAAGGCCTCGGAGTCGCGCAAGCCTTTTTCCACTTTCTCCCGCTGCTCAATCTCGGCCTCCAATCGCCGGTTCGTTTCCCGTAGTTCGTGAGTCTTCTCCGCCACCAACTGTTGAATACGGAGCGAGCGACCACCAATGACGTTGACGTAAAGGGCCAACAAAAACGAGCATAACGTGCCCGCGGCCAAAACACCCCAACTTCCTGATCCTCGGCGCGAAGCAACGTAAGTCGCGGTCGGTTGGGTAATCACCCGCCAGACGCGACCGGGCAACCGAATATCCCAACTCGACGTGGGATACGTTTGAAGCAAGCGCTCCGTTCGGGAGGACGGCCTTTCCCAAGCCTCCACCACATGTTGCGAGGTTCCTTGGAGGTCAACCAAGCGAAAGTTAATTCCCTCGACCGCTGCCCAGCGTTTCAGGGGACGCAGCAACTCCTGGACATCAACAACACACACAAGGACACCGCCACATTGGGTGAGCCGTTCAAACGGGTTCTCCGGGATATATCCGCCGAAAAAAACCGGTGAACAGATGGCGAGGTATTTTCGTGGGGCAAGGCCTGCCGCCGAACTTCGGCTGTACTGGGTGGAAAACGTTTCCTCTTCGGATTCGAGAAGACTTGAGGAACCAACTCCTGAATCGGCTTCAAAAACGACCTCATCGATGGCGGGGACACCTTCCAAAAAATGGACGTCCACCTCGCCGATCATAATTGTCTCCTCCAGAGCCTCCGCCCAGGAAGGAATTGATGCGATGTCTAGCCCCACAAGGCGATCAAATGGGGGTGACGGTTCGATGAAAAGGATCGGGAAATGCTGGGGTCGCGTTTGGACAAAGGTCCTTTGCCCCGCTTCATCAAGTTCCCAGGGTTGAAAGTTCGCAACGCCGTGGCGATCTGCACACTCTGCCAGCGTTTCAAATCCATCGGGATAAGTCACCGGCGCCCAGGCGGCGAACTTCACCACGGGAATATTATCCAAGTGAGACCGACAGAACTCGGCAAACTCGTAGCGGTGGACATCTTCCGAAGCCGCGAAAAAGGATCGCAAAAACTGCAATAGGTTCTGGCTTTGCTGAAGTTTGAACTCGATGTTCTGGACCTGTAACTGCGATTGATGACTGCACTGGCTGACAATCCGCATGGTTTCCCGTTGGGCTGTCACCCGCCAGATGTAGCCCGACACGGCCAGCGCTATCGCCAGCACGACCAACGTGGCAATCCAGACCCGCGCCCTTGCCCACCATGAAACGGCCGTAGGCGGACTTTCGACCGATCTGTCATTGACACCGTTATGAGACATCAGACAAGCTCAATGGCGACGTAGCGCCACAATGTAGGCCCAGCCAGCCTTCGCCGCGGTCTTTAAAGGACGTCCTCCCTACTCCTTCCCAGCACGCACTCTTGATTTCCTAAGGTCCCCTCGGGTTGAAACCATGACCGGTCCGCAACCGACAGGACGCAGCTAGCAAACTCCTTTGACATTTTATCCAAAAAATTTCTCAATAGGCAATGATAGACAACGTCATGCCGCACGTTTATTCGAAATGCTCATCATTTCCCTTATCGGCCATGTATTTCCCTTTAACGAATGAACCGATACAGTTTGAAAAAAGGGCTTTCGACAATTGGCCATCATGGCGCCGAATGACGCCAGAGCGAAAGATGCCCAGACTTTTACGTTGGTACGGAGCCGACAGTCAATAAAAGGGAGCGAAAGATTGTTGTTGACCGGCCGCGAGTTAAGCCGACTGGAACGTCAAATCAATGAGGCAATGCGTGCCGACCGTTTCCGCTTGGGACGGTGGCTGCGTCGCCTTTGTACGCGTGCGCGCGATCGTCGGCTTTCCGATGAGGAAGTGCGGCGATTCGAGGAAGAACTCGAGGCCTCGGTCACCCTCCGCCGAAAACGACTCACCGAGCGGCCTTATGTCGAAATCCTCCCCAATTTGCCGATTTTTGCAAAACGTGATGAGATTGCCGAGGCGATTCGGGCAAATCCGGTGGTCATCGTCTGTGGCGAAACCGGCTCCGGTAAATCCACCCAGTTGCCAAAGATCTGCCTCCAAATTGGGCGTGGGATTGAAGGCTTGATCGGCCACACACAGCCCCGGCGAATTGCCGCCCGATCCATCGCCACCCGTATCGCCCAGGAGCTTGGTGTCACGCTAGGCCGGGAGGTCGGCTACAAGGTCCGTTTTTCTGACGTCACCTCGCCCGAAACCTACATCAAACTAATGACGGACGGGGTCTTGCTGGCGGAGACCCAGAGTGACCGTTTTCTCGAACATTATGACACGATCATCATTGACGAAGCCCATGAGCGATCGCTCAATATCGACTTTCTCCTGGGCTATTTGCATCAGTTGCTCCGGCGGCGTCGAGATTTAAAGGTCATTATCACGTCGGCCACACTGGATGCCGAGCGCTTTGCCCAGCATTTCGCCCTGGGACAGCGACCTGCTCCGATTATCGAGGTGCCTGGTCGGTCTTATCCGGTGGAGGTTCGTTATCGCCCGCCACTTCCCGACGAATCCACAGGGGAAATCGACTGGCAATCTGCCGTGGTGGCAGCCATGGAGGAGGTCCTCGCTGAAGGGCCTGGTGACATCCTCATCTTCATGCCCACGGAGCGGCACATCCACGAAACAATGCGTCTTTTGAAAGCCCGGGCGAGCGGCGATCCGCGGTTCCGAGATATCGAGCTACTGCCGCTCTACGCGCGTCTTTCGGCCACGGAACAGCAGCGGATCTTTCAGCCCCACAAACAACGGCGGGTTGTCATCGCGACCAACGTAGCGGAATCCTCTCTCACGGTCCCCGGGATCAAGTACGTCATTGACCCCGGAGTTGCCCGGCTGAGTCGGTATTCTCCTCGCACCAAGACCCAACGTTTGCCGATCGAGCCGATCTCACAGGCCTCGGCGGAGCAGCGAAAAGGCCGTTGCGGTCGGGAGGGGCCGGGGCTTTGTATCCGCCTTTTCAGCGAAGAGGACCTGTTGGTCCGCGACCGCTACACCCCGCCGGAAATTCTCCGAACCAACCTCGCATCGGTCGTCCTGCAACTGATGGCCTTGAATCTTGGCCAAGTCGAGACCTTTCCCTTTTTGGATGCCCCCCGCGCGGATGCCATCCGCGATGGGTACAAAACGCTTTTTGAAATCGGGGCCGTTGACGAGGAAGGAAAACTGACACCGCTAGGACGCCGGTTGGCCAAGCTTCCTGTAGATCCTCGCATCGGGCGGATGATTTTAGCCGCACACGAGGAAGGGTGTCTTCACGAGGTCTTGATCATTGCGGCAGCCCTGGAAGTTGATGACCCACGGTTGCGGCCCGCGGAAAGGGCTGAGGAGGCCGACCTGGCTCACGCCGCGTTCCGCCATCCGGACTCGGATTTCCTCGGTTATCTGAAACTGTGGGATTTCTATCAAAACCTGAAGGAAAAGCTGTCGCGCAACCAGCTTCAGAAGGCGTGCCAACAGAACTTTTTGTCGTATAACCGGTTGCGGGAGTGGGCCGATATCTTCCGGGAACTCCAGGAAATCGTGACCGAGTCCGGTATGAAAATCACCAAGCGACGGAACGACGCAGCGGCAATCCACCGCGCCATCTTGACGGGGCTTCTTTCTAACGTCGCCATGCGTCACAATCGGTACGAATACACTGTGGCGAGCGGGGGCAAGGCGTATCTTTGGCCAGGGTCGGGCGTGTTTCAGAGCAAACCACCCTGGGTTGTCGCTGCCGAGTTGGTCGAGACGGGGCGGCGCTACCTGCGGATATGTGCCAAGATTGACCCGGCGTGGGTCGAGGTATTGGCACCCCATCTTATCAAAAAGTCCTACGTGGACCCGTATTGGAGTCGCCGTTATGGGGCGGCCATGGTCTATGAAAAAGTGACGCTCTTTGGTTTGCCGGTGGTGCCGCGACGTCGAACGCCTTTGGGACCGGTCGATCCGCAAACTGCCCGCGAAATGCTCATCCAGCACGGCCTGGTTGAAGGGGAAATCCATTGCGATGCGGCCTTCTTTGTCCACAATCAGCGGCTCGTTCGCGAGATGGAAACCGCTCAGGTAAAACTGCGGCGAGTCGATCTCCTATTGGGACAATGGGCCCAGTTCGATTTTTACGATCAGCGGATCCCCTCCCATGTGTATGATTTGGACGGCCTTCTTCATTGGTGGAACGAGGCGTCAAAGAGCGATCCCAACATCTTGCACATGCGGCCAAGCGATGTGGTCCGCGAAGAACCCCCGCCCGACATCGACAAGCAGTTTCCCGACCATCTCTTGGTGGAAAAGGCTCCGCTGCCGCTGACATACTGTTTTCAGCCAGGACAACCCAACGACGGGGTCACCGTGACGGTGCCGCTGGAGCTCTTCCACTGCTTAGATCCCCGTCGCTTGGAATGGCTTGTGCCGGGCATGCTGGAAAGCAAGATCGCTGCTCTCATCAAGTCGTTGCCAAAGGAAAAACGGCGGCGACTCATCCCGGTGCAAGAGACCGCCCGCCAGACCCTTCAGATGCTGTCTTTCGGCCAAGGTCGATTCCTTCCGGCAGTGGCCGAAGTTTTATCCTGCTTGGCCGGGGAGACTATTCGTCCCGAGGATTTTCAGTTGGACAAAATTCCCCCGGAATTGCACATGTCGATCCAGGTTGTCGATGCCGAGGGTAAGGTGGTCGCCAAGGGACGAAACTGGACGGAACTCCGCGAAAAGTTGGGGACCAGACAGGCGGTGGCATTTTCTGCCATTGACGATCCCCATTGGAATCGGGATGGACTGACCGATTGGGACTTTGATCTTTTGCCGGAGGAGATCGAAGTTCGTCGTGGCGATATTCCCGTCAAGGCCTTCCCTATGTTGGTGGACGCGGGAAATACGGTTTCGCTCCGTTTGGCGGACAGCCCCGCCCGGGCCGCCCACCAGTCGCGGTTTGGAATTCGACGCCTCCTCGCCATTGCCGTCTTACCGCATCTCGATCCACGGTGGGATGAATTCCCGGACTGTGATCGCCTGCGCCTTATGGCGGCCACGTTACCAGGTTTCGACTTTCAGAATCAACTCCTGCTGGCGCTCATCGATCGTGCCTTTTTGGACGAAAGCCTCGTGGGACCGTGGCAGATCGGCGAGTGGGGAAATCTGCCCCGGACACGGGCAGAGTACCGCCGCCTGTTTCGGATGGGGCTCAAACGACTTCCCCTGGCCGTGCAGGAAGTCCTTTCCTTGATTCGTCCCCTTTTGGAAACCTACCACCAAGCGGCGGTCGCGTTACAAAATGCCGAGTCCGTGCAATGGGAGGAATCTCGGGCGGACATCCAAGAACAACTGGCGGAATTGACCTGTCCCGGCTTTCTGACGCACACACCTTGGAACTGGCTACGACAGTACCCCCGATACTTCCGCGGCATCTCCCGACGGATTGAGGCCTTGCGGCTGGGCGGGGTCTTTCGCGATCGTGAAGCGATGGCCGTTTTCCGCCCGTATTGGGAGGCCTTCCTCCAGCGCCGTCAATTCCATCAGGAGTTGGATATCTTCGATCCAGAACTCGTCCTTTACCGGTGGATGCTGGAAGAATTCCGCATCTCCCTATTTGCCCAGGCCTTGGGGACGGCTATCCCTGTTTCGCCCCAACGGCTGGATCGGCAACTTGCCCGAATCCGCGGTGGCTTGTAAACAAAAAACGGCGCAGAACCATCTCGATCCTGCGCCGTTAAGGCAATTGCGTGTTAAAGATCAACAGGTTTTTACCGGCCGAGCGAACGCGATAGCCCTCAACTTCGCTGGCCCAGTTCTCGATCGATGAAGAACAGCCCCTGGGGCATCTCTCCGACCAGTCGGAGCCGCTTGATGACGGCATCCACGGTGGCCTCTTCCTCCACTTGCTCTTTCACGAACCACTGCAGGAAATTCTCGGTGGCGTAGTCGTTTTCGTCCCGAGCTAATTTAACCAGATCGTTGATCCGCTTGCTGATGTATTGCTCGTGAGCGAGGACATCCTCAAAGAGTTGGCAAAGCTTGTTCCAAGAACACGGCGGCTCCTTAATGGCCTGCAGCTTGACCTCACCACGCCGTTCGTTCACGTACTGAAAGAACTTCATGGCGTGCTCGTGCTCTTCCTTGGATTGGAGACGCAACCAGTGAGCGGCCCCGGGAAGGTCAAGGGCTTCACAGCGGGCGGCCATCGCCAGGTAAAGGTACGAGGAATAGAGCTCGGCATTGATCTGATCGTTCAAAGCCTGCAACATCTTGGGGCTTAACATGGGACACTCCTTTCCGTTATCACCGTTTTGTCAATCGATGGGAAATGCTGCGAAGGGTCTTTTTACCCAATTGGCCCCTCCGCTGCAACGACGGGAAATTCATGAATTATTACCAAACCTCAAAGGAAGGCAAGCCTGGCCGGTTTCATGGGACCCGGCCATTTCGGGTAGCCCACAGCCGGGGATAGGTCTAGGGCCAACAGGGACAGACAAGGCCTGCTTGAGGGAGTCGGGAGGGAGAGTAATTCGGGGAATGTCGCTCCAGTTTCTAAACCGTTGGGGACCGCGATAACGCCTACGCTTTTCCCCCAATCATGACCCTTGTTTCGATCAAACCGTTGGCGTGCTTTCCAGGCCAGATATAATACCACGTACCGTTTGCAGGGTTCGCTCCGCTTGGGCCGGGATACGGAGCATATTCTGAGTTGTTCCGGCGTGCTTGGCCCGTACCTAACATACTGATCGCAAGAGCAAAGACGAGGAAATGCGAGGACTTTCTTATGACCGGGCTCCAGGACCAAGACATATTCGGCAAGCCGATTAATTTGGCCAATCTTTTGAGTGTCCAGCCAAAGGCCATTGTTAGTCGGATTCTTGTCAAACACTCAGGCGGGTCAATCACGCTCTTTGCCTTTGATGCCGGGCAGGCAGTGTCAGAACATACAGCCCCTTTTGATGCCATGATCCACGTCCTAGAGGGCACCGCGGATGTGACCGTGGGCCAGGACAAGCACACGGTCAACGCCGGAAAGTCGATCTTGCTACCAGCCAACGTCCCTCACGCGGTTAGGGCCCCCCAGGCCTTCAAGATGCTCCTCTTCATGCTCCGGAAAGAGTGAACCGCTTGCGATCTTGAGCGGCTTACTTTTGCTGGTACCCTCAACCTTCTCGGAGGCCACCGGCGGACTGCTGCTTTTGCGCAGCTTTTTGGTCTGCGTAGGCCATGACATTTC
>Ga0116181_1002532_pt1 | contig 14784 bp, 19 predicted proteins | sample AD_UKC075_MetaG_FD_89752 | JGI IMG/M metagenome (GOLD analysis project Ga0116181, IMG submission 89752) | Active sludge microbial communities of municipal wastewater-treating anaerobic digesters from USA - AD_UKC075_MetaG | ecosystem: Engineered > Bioreactor > Anaerobic > Digestate | place: USA...
CCACCGAAAGTGAGTTTCTGAATATTTTTGAGGTTGTTTTCCTGAGAAAAAGCCAGCGCTGAAAAACTTAAAAAAGTAAGTTTGAACAAATTTTTAGAAAAATTCATGGTAAAATATTGATTACCATCAAATATACAAAAAATGCCAAAGTAAATTTTGACATTTCTGATTTAAAAAAGGTAATGTTATGGACTTACGATGTGCGAGGACACCAAACGAGTTTATATAAAGTTCTTTCCATAAATTGAATGACAGATATCCTTCACTTTTCCCAATCCACTTTTGTAGGAGATTTCCTGCGTCTTTGGTAAGAGATTGGTTTGGGTAGAAAGTGGGATTGTCGTAGGTTTTATAAACCCATTTGTTCCCGACGTTTAGATTAAAGAAATTGTCTTTTTGTTCAGAAGGTGGTGTAATTGAATCATCGGTTCTTTGACACGAAATAACGGAAAACAAAACACCCACCAATAAGAAATTGATTATTTTTTTCATAGCTTCCTTTTTATATTGAGCGCAAGCAATCAAACGAATATTGTTTGAATTTACTAAAACTTAGCATTAAATTCAATCATATTTTCAAAAATTGTGTAAATCTTTAGAAAGGATATCCGAAGGCAATATTCAAAACAGGTTTCAGCGGTTGCCATTTCTGGATCACCCATCGTTCTCCTGTTGGTCGGTTAGGATCGTACACTTTGTAGGCAGCATCAATTCTCACGGTGATGTAGGCGACATTAATCCTTAAACCTAAACCACTTCCGACTCCCATCTGCGAAATAAATTTGCTGAATCTGAACTGGTCGCCAAAACCATTGTCTTTCAAACTCCAGATGTTTCCTGCATCCACGAAAAATGCACCTTCAAACATTTTGGTAAAAGGAACACGATATTCGATATTGGTAGTAAGTTTTACATTATCCATTACGTACGAACGCACTTTTTCATCCAGTTGCGAATCAGCGGGACCAAGTCCACCAAAAACTCTCCATGCTCGTATATCATTCGATCCACCATTAAAATAAGAACGTACAAAAGGCATCTGCTTGGAGTTTCCGTAAGGGATTCCCAAACCAATGACTTGCCTCAATGCAATAGTTTGGTTTCCAAAAACATTGAAATATTTCCTGACGTCAAAATCAAATTTCACGAATTGTGAGTAAGGAATATCAAATATGGTTCGAGACTCACCGGAAATCACTCCGTCTTTATTTCTTTTTGCGTTGAATAAAGAAAAAACATTTCCAGCAAGTTCAACTTTGCCGTTGAAATAAAATGGATTCGGTCGGTCTTTTTTCCCGATTTCATTATACACGAAATTATAAATCATCGATGAAATCAATACGTCTTGGGTTTGTCGGTCTTTGTTGATCAATGACTGTACGAATGAATTAAATTTCGAAAGATTTTCACCTGAAAGAGAATTCCTAAAAGCTTCATCACTCATGATCATAGAAGATGCGTCATCCGAACTTATTTGTCCCAATTCAACCTCGTCCAGAAGCGTAGGTGAATAAATGTCGAACATTTCATTCCTTACTCGCTCGTCTCCGGGAAAAAAATCGTAGTATTTGTCTTTATTCTGTGTAAAACTTAACTGTGTATTGAACAGCGATAACCGATGTGAAACAACGTCGTTTACATTCGCAAAATAATTTAGTCCCGCATTGAAGCCGATTCTTCCCAAACCAATATTATCCTGGACCGAAGTTCCCAAGGTAATCGAAGTTGTTGGGGAATATCTTTTTGGTATCAATTTCCAAGTTTTGAAGGGAAGAAGAAGTCGCGGAAAATTAAGCGCTGCTTGTGCTGCGATTTCGTAAGCTAAACTTCTTTTGTCGGTGTTTTTTGTACTCACCACCGAACCAAAAATTCCGGAAATGCTTGTCGTAAGGTTTTCTGCACCGCCAAAAACATTTCTCGTGGTTAAGTCAACAGAGGGAGAAATACCCAGATTAAGAATTTGTGAATAATTGATGTCGGTTGCCAATTTCAAATCATATTTTGGCAGCGGAGCGAGATAGTAACTTATATCTAGAATACTGTCACTTCCTTTGCGAAGAATTTCTTTATAATTCAAAATGCTGAAATTGTTCATCGCGTTGATGTTCCTTTTGGTAAGGTCGAGATTTTTTTGGTTATAAACTTCGCCTTTTTTTAGGATAATCGGTCGCCAAAGTGACATTGTTTTGTACTGGTTATCAAGTTTATAAAAATTAATTCCTAAAACAGAATCCCTTTCGGTTTCCAATGTATCTGAAAGTTTTTCCATCAAATGAACTTTGATGTCGCCAATGGTGGTGATTTTATAGGGAGAATCTGCAGAATCTTTGTGAATGTCCATCGTCAGCGGAACCTGTTTTCTGCTTTGCAAAGTGTCCGCAGTAAAATAAATTTCTTCGTTGGAATTGTTGAATTTGTAGTAACCTCGGGATTTCATCAAATCATTAATTCTTTTCACTTCTTTTTCGAGGACAGATTGATCCAGGATGTCCTTTCCTTTCACCAAACTTTTCGACAAATCTTCTTCATAAATCGATTTAATGGCGTGATCAGGAATATTGTAGTAATAATCGCTAATATAAGTTGGATCTTTGTGGGTGATCAAATAATTTACCTGTGCTTTTTTCGCAGCAGAATCTAAATCGTGGGTGAACTTTACATCAGTGTCCCAATAACCTTTAAAAACGAGAAATTTTCGGATAGAAGTAGCACTGATTTCAGTTTTCGCCTGGTCAAGAATTACGGGAGGTTGCCCAATATTCTGCATAAATCTTTCATAAAAAAGACTTTTTCCCAACCATTCCGGATGTCGGTATTTTAAGAAAAGGGAATCCCGAAGTCTCTGATTCCTCATTTCCGAAGGATAGGTCATGTATTCCGCAAGAATCGAGTCGTATTTTGGGTTGGTCGCATTATACATCCAAAGTCCCACCGGAAAAAAGAAGAGTTGCTTTTTGTTGGGTTTTTGGCTTACATGTTCCGGAACCTCATCGTCGTGAACTTTTCCGTCTTCATATTTAAAGGTGTTTTTGGTGAGCAAATATTCACCGTCGGGAACTTTTTTCGTCGTGCTGCACGCATAAAGAAAAAGAATCGTAATTGCGGGTAAGAAAAATAAATAATACTTTTGAAAATATTTTGATAAATGCTTACTGCTCATAAAATAAAGATTTTACAGTCTCTCGACAAAAAGAAGTTCAGACAAAAATACAATTTGTTTTTGGTTGAAGGCAACAAAACCATCAAAGAAATCCCCAATTCCCACTTTAAAATAAAGGAAATTTTCTCCTTAAATCCCGATGAAATTTCTACTGAAAATGTAGCCGCATCACAAATTACGCCAAACGAATTAAAAAAAATCAGTTTTTTGCAACATCCGAAAGATTCGGTGGCGGTTTGTGAAGTTATTAACGAAAAATTTTTAGAAGATATTTCTATCCAATTGGTTTTGGACGGCATTCAGGATCCAGGAAATTTGGGAACCATGATTCGACTTGCGGATTGGTTTGGAATCGAGCAGATTATTTGCAGTGAAGATACCGTGGATTTTTATAATCCAAAAGTCATACAGGCTTCGATGGGTTCTTTTTTAAGGGTAAATATCGTTTACAAAAATTTAACAGAATATTTAAAGAATTCAACATCAGAAAACATAGGAACCGACATGGATGGAACGAATTTTTATGAATATGATTTTCCTGAAAAATTCAATCTTATTCTCGGAAATGAAGGCAACGGAATCCGCCCCGAAACTGAAAATTTAATCACCCAAAAAATCACCATTCCCCGTTTTGGAAAATCAACGGAAAGTTTGAATGTTTCGATAGCGGCTGGAATTATTTTGGGGCAGATTTTTTCAAAGAAATTTTAATAGATATTCTCTCGAAGATTTAGCAGATTAAGCACATTTTTTATAGTTTCATTTTAGCATCTGCGTAATCTGTAAATCTGCGAGAATAAAATAAAAAAAAACCGTCTTAAAACGGTTTTTATTTTTTAGATCAACTGCTCCAAGCTAGAAGTGGTGCGGTTTCGTTGATAGTTTTCCAATTTTTTTCGGATAAATCGCAAAGCAATGGGTGCAAGATAAATCAATGCGACACCAATCAACTTTTTCTTCCAATTAGAGTTGTAGAAATTTTTCTTGGCATAATTTCCCACAAAAGTTACGGCACCGATTTTCAAGGCGTTTTCAATTAAATTGGTTCCTGCATCGCTTTTTGCAAAACCGTACACCGCGTTTTTGTTCAAAACATTGTCTTTTACGGAGTTAGAAATCTCCTTTACAATTTCGCCGGTGTTGATGGCGACTTTTGTTTCTCCGTCGGGTAAAACTTTTTCCTTCAAATAACGGTCGGTAAAACCATTGGTGAACGCACTCAAGCTTTCTTTTGTGTTTTCAAAAGTGAGGAGTTCTTCCATTTCCGAAACCTCTTTTTTCAGAAGTTCCTTTTTTCGGCGAAGTTCTTCTAAGCTGTTGTATTTCGTTCCCATAATTTTAACCGTTTATAGCTTTAATAATTTTATTGGCGATTCCGTTTTTGATTGAGTTTCGCGCAAGAAGCACGATAATCAAAATCAGAAGGTAAAATCCCGCCATAATGAGCAATCCGTATGCATAATTCCCAAGATAAAAACCGATGAGAAGACCAAGACCTATATTAAGCAAAATAATAAAGAAAAGTGCAGCAACCGCAGCAATTGCAAGATAGGTAATAGTTCCTGCAGTGAGCGACGATTTCTCGGTTGCTTCCATTTTCAGGAGGTCCATTCTTTTGGATGCATATTCTTTTACAAGGTCGAGCATAATATTTTTTTTAAAGTTACAAAAAAAGGAACTTATTTCGCAAAGTTCCTTTTTATTTTAATGAATAAAACGGAATTTTATTATGATTTCAATCCGTCCAATTCTTTTTCTACGTCTTTTACAACTTCAGCAGTTTTCGCAACAGCCTGGTCTTTATACTTGTCGTAACCTTCTTTCACGGTAGAAGCTAATTTATCAGCAGTTTCTTTAACCTGAGAAGAAATGTTTTGGTACTGATCTTTTACTTTTCCGGAAACATCCTGATATTGCTCTTTTGCTTTTTCAGACACTTTTCCGTACTGATCAACTGCTTGATCTTTTAAATCAGTTGCTTTGTTTTTGATTTTTTTTCTAGTTTCTTTACCTTCTTCCGGAGCGTAAAGCATTCCTAAAACTACACCTGCTGCAGCACCTGCAAGTAAACCTGCCAAAACTCCTGCTGCGTTGTTACCTTTTTTAGACATTTTATTGAATTTTAATAGTTAATAATAAATAGTGTTGTAACCGAGATCCTTAAATCTCTTCCTAAAGTTACAATTTATATACCAATTAAAAAAGTGGACTCTTAAATTTATGTTAAAAGTCATGAATATGAGAAAGGATCAAATCAATCGTTTGTCTTTTATCTAGATTGGTGTTGTCGATAAGAATGGCATCATCGGCTTTTTTTAAAGGGGCTACTTCTCTTTCGCTGTCGGTTTTGTCTCTGTAAATGAGATTTTCTTTTACGGACTTTTCGTCAGTTTTTATGCCTAAAATGGTCAGTTCTTGAAAACGCCTTCTCGTGCGTTCGTCCACACTTGCGGTGAGGAAAAATTTGTAATCTGCGTTGGGTAAAACAACGGTTCCGATATCGCGTCCGTCTAAAATAACGCCGCCTTTTTCAGCAATCGAACGTTGCGTTTCCATCAGAAAATCGCGGACTTCTTTTTGACTTGCAATCAAACTTACATTGGAAGAAACTTCATTGGTTCTGATTTCCCTGGAAATATCTTTCCCGTTCAAAAAAAGAATGAGTTCATCATTGATGTTTCTAAATTCAAGTTTTATTTTATCTAAATTTTCAAATAATCCTTGAAGGTTGATTTTGCCGTCTTCATTTAGGCAGCAAGTGTTGGCGAAGTAAGTCACGCCTCTGTAAAGCGCACCGGTATCCATGTGAACCAAACCCAATTTTTGGGCGATAATTTTAGAAATGGAACTTTTCCCCGTAGACGAATAACCGTCGATGGCGATTACAGGTTTTCTCATAGGGCAAATTTCCTGATTTTTTTTGGAATTTGAAAGGGGAAATATTCCGTTAATTTTAATACTGGAAAAGGGAAAGGTTATAATGAAATTGACTGTTTAAGTTTGGGAGTTAAAATGAATTTTATACCTAAATTTTTTTTAAACGAAAAAAAGTAATTTTAAAAATGAGCACTGAATTACAATTACAAAATAAAAAGTTAGAATTGATACAATGGCTTTCAGCCATCGAAGATTTAAATGTTCTTGAGAAGATTTCGGACCTAATTTCGCATGAGGTGAAAAAAGACTGGTGGGATTAAATTTCCGATGCTGAAAAAGAAGCAATTGAAAAAGGGATTGCACAAGCTAAAGCAGGAAAATTAAATCCACAATCCAAAGCAAGAGAAATCTATGGAAAGTGGCTTTGAAATTTTTTGGACAGATTTGGCTTTAGAGGAATTACTGGCAACTGTTGAATATCTTCAAATAAGATTTTCTGATAAAGAAACCAAATTCAAATTTTGTCATTTTTCAGTAACGGACAAAGCCCTTAAGCAAGAAAACTATAGGAAATTAAACATCCCAAAATCACCTTCTATTTCCGCCCACTTCAATTAAATCAAGCGTAATTCCGAACATATTCAAATTGGAAGAATTGTGGTAGCGAACGTGCGCATAATCGAATTTAAAGGAAGAAATCTTAATTCCAAAACCGGCAGAAAGTCCCGCGAAACTTCTTTGGTCGAGAACAGCCAATTCATTTCCACGCTTGATATTATAGCCAAAACGCAGATTGAAAGCCTGTCCCGGAAAAATTTCAATACCTCCTGAAAGATGGTCGGTTAACTTTCTTGTCCAATGAATTTCTTGGCCATTATTATTATAGTCTTGCGAAATATTTAGTTTTTGCAAATCGTGCGCAGTGATGGTAAACGCTAAAGGAAACTCATCCAAAACCCTCGTATAGCCCAAATCCACACGGAACGCTACATTTTCCCGCATTCCGTTATAAGATTTAAACTGATACCCAAAATTTCTGAAAACCAATGCAATCGTTTCATTGCTTTGCTTATTGTGATAGGTGACTCCCGCATTTCCAACCACTGCCATAGAAGTGTAATTGTCGATTTTTGAGGTGACGAAATTGGCACTTCCTGCAACCGTCCAGTCTTCTTCAAACTGATACGCGTAACTCAAACCAAGCGACGCATCCATCGCTCCAAATTCGCCGTTGATGGTCGCGCTTTCGTCGGTTCTTGGCATTTTTCCATAGTCCATGTATTTAGCGTTGAAGCCGATCAAATGAGCTTCTCCCAAATCACGAACATAACTGATGGTTCCGTAATTGGAACCTGCAAGATATGATGCATAATTCACAGAAATCATCCGATCCTGCTCCAAATTCATCAAGCCGGGATTGGCTGCGGAAAAACTCACGTCATAATCTCTCACAGAAACTGCATCACCTCCTAAAGCAGCCTGTCTCGCCGAAACCGGAACGTTGAGGAACGGATAAACATTCTCACCAACTTGCGAGAACAAAAGGGTAGAACAGAAGAGCGCTGAAGCAACGGATAATTTTTTCAAATCAGGAGTTATCTTGCAAAAATAATTTTTTTCGATATTTTCCGAAAATATTTCGCGGTAAATATAAATCTATTAACGAAATTATTTGCGTTTCCTTATATTTGCAAAGCAAAAATATTGTAATAAATTTAAAAATGAAATACAAAAGAATTCTCCTGAAATTGAGCGGCGAAGCTTTAATGGGAAACCGACAGTATGGAATCGACAACGACCGACTGAAAGAATATGCGGCAGAAATTAAAAAAGTAGTCGACAAAGGTTGTGAAGTAGCCATCGTTATCGGTGGCGGGAATATCTTCCGAGGTTTAGCCGGTGCTGCGAAAGGAATGGACAGAGTTCAAGGTGATTACATGGGAATGCTTGCAACGGTAATCAATGGAATGGCTTTACAAGGCGCGTTGGAAGATGCAGGAATTTTCACAAGGTTACAATCCGCCATTGAAATGGATAAAGTGGCAGAACCTTTCATTAAAAGAAAAGCAACAAGACATTTAGAGAAGGGTAGAGTGGTAATTTTCGGCGCAGGTACAGGAAATCCTTATTTCACAACGGATACCGCAGCAACCTTGAGAGCCATTGAAATCGGAGCCGACGTTATTTTAAAAGGAACAAGAGTCGATGGAATTTACGATTCTGATCCGGAAAAGAATGAAAACGCGGTGAAATATAATTCCTTAACTTTCGAGGATGTTTTCGAAAAAGGTCTGAAAGTGATGGATATGACTGCATTTACTTTAAGCCACGAAAACAAATTGCCAATTATCGTTTTCGATATGAATAAGGAAGGAAACCTTTTAAAAATTGTGGAAGGAGAAAACATTGGAACTTTGGTAAATTTATGAGCAAAAGATTATCAGCAATAAGCAATATTATTACTCATTACCCATTACTCATTACTTATTTTTAAAGAAACTTAATTATAATGGAAGAAATAGATTTAACAATCGACATGGTAAAGCAGGAAATGGAAGCTGCGATGAAACACCTTGATCACGCTTTTCAGAAAATCCGCGCAGGAAGAGCTTCTACAACGATGGTTCAAGACGTTATGGTAGAATATTACGGCGCACCAACTCCACTGAATCAGGTTGCAAACGTAATGATTCCTGATGCGATGACTATTTCGATTCAACCGTGGGATAAATCTGCGATTGGTCCGATTGAAAAGGCGATCATCAACTCTAATTTAGGATTTGCACCTTCAAACAACGGTGAGAATATTATTTTAAATGTACCGCCATTAACCGAGGAAAGACGTCGAGAACTTGCAAAACAGGCAAAAGCAGAAGCAGAAGCTACCAAAATCACGGTTAGAAACGCCCGTCACGACGGAATGAAGGAATTGAAAAAAATCGAAGGAGTTTCTGAAGATTTAATCAAAGGTGCAGAAGCCGATATTCAGGAGCTTACCGACAAATATGTGAAGCTTTGTGATGATCATTTCAAGGTGAAAGAAGGGGAGATTATGAAAGTGTAATTGTGGGTGAGTTGGTGTGTAAACAAAGTCAAACCTTTCAAACAACAGCAAACCATTTCAAATAGTAAAAAAAGTCCCGAAACTTTCGGGACTTTTTGCTTTTCTAATCATTATTTTTTTCCGCGAAACTGAAAATGCTACCCAGCTTTATTTTGGAATAACCATATGATTTTATTTTGGAAGAATTTATCATTGCTTGTGCCAAAACATCCGTTGGTAAAGGTTTTTGGCTTTCGAAGATGCCTAATTTGTTGGCAAATTTGATGATTTTTCCGCCCAAAACTTCGCCGGTTCTATCAGAATCTTTTCGCTCCAACATTCCGGGTTGAAAAATAGTCATTTTATTAAAATGAAGATTTTTCACTTCCTTTTCCAGTTCGCCTTTCATTCGGGAGTAGAAAATTTTCGAATTTGGATTTGCGCCATACGATGAAACTAAAATGTAATCTTCAACCTCGTTTTCTTTAGCGTTTTTGGCAAATTGATATTGATAATCGAAATCTACTTTTCGTTGCGCGTCTTTACTTCCGGCGTCTTTCAAAGTAGTCCCAAGACAGGAAAAAGCAACGTCGCCTTTTACCAAATCTTTCCATTCCTCAGGTTTTTCGAAATCTACAACATGGGCTTTCAATTTTTCATTTTTAATATTTAGAGGTCGCCTTACGAAGGCGTGAACTTCCTGAAAATCTTTATCTTCCAATAATTTATTCACCAAATCTTTTCCGGTTGCGCCTGTTGCGCCGATAACGAGAGCTTTCATAATTTATAAATGATAGTTGATAAACGATAAATGATTTCTTAAAATTACTAAATTTGAATGATATAAATATCACTTATTAATTATCATTCATCATTCATGCTTGCCGAAGAAATCCGAGATTACTGTTTGACCAAAAAAGCCGTCACCGAAAGTTTTCCTTTCGATGCGGAAACGTTGGTGTTTAAAGTAGGAGGGAAGATGTTTTTGTTGATTCCACTAGAAAAACAGCCTGCGCAATTTTCAGCGAAAGCCGAACCTGATTACAGTGTGGAATTACGGGAACGTTTTCCGCAAATTACGGGAGCGTATCATATGAACAAACTCCATTGGAATTCCGTGGTTTGCGACGGTTTGAAAAAGGATTTGATTCTAAAACTGATTGATGATTCTTATGAATTAGTTTTTAAATCTTTGACCAGGAAAATGCAGCAGGATGTTTTGAATTCATTGTAATTGACTAATCCTAAAATAGGTTTACAAGTTTTACATTAAGATACCAATCCGGAAGATATTGATTTTCCGGATTTTTTGTGGATTGTTTCCGGGGTTTTCATCTTCAGGCTAAGATGTGGTCTTTTGTTGTTGTAAATATAAATACTTTCTTTAACCATTTGTTTTAAATCCTGAATGTTTTTGCATTTATAAATTAAAAACTCCTGCTTCAATATTCCGTTTATTCTTTCTGCCAAAGCATTTTGGTAACAATCATAGCCATCTGTCATTGAGGGTTTTATTTTGTTTTCAACAAGTACTTTCTGATACACTTCTGAGCAATATTGCAATCCCCTGTCTGAGTGATGAATAAGCGGAAGATGAGTTGTTCTGTTTTTAACGGCCATTTTCAGAGCTTTGACTACATTTTCAGCATTCATATTTTCACTTAATTCGTAACCCATTATTTTTCTGCTGTAAGCATCCGTAACCAAAGATAAATAACAGACATTCGTTTTGGTTTTTATATAAGTGATATCGCTTACAAATACCTGTTCTTTTCTTTTTAGGCAAGTCGTTTTCAAAAGGTTGGGGTGCTTTCTGAGCCAGTGTTTGGAGAAAGTTGTTCTTGTATATCTTTTCTTAGGATAAATAAGCAGGTTTTCTCTTCGTAAATAATTGAACAGCGCATCTCTGCCTATTTTTATGTTTTCAAGCCTGAACTTATTTTTAAGCAAATAATAAAGTTTTCTTGTTCCTATTCTGGGCTGTTCTAAACGAACCTCCTCAACAAATCGTTTAACTTTCTCCAATTCTTTTTCCCGAACACATAATCTTTGGCGCTGCTGGTAAATGGCTTGTCTGCTTATCCCAAACAATCTGCAGATTTTGGATAAACTCAATCCTTTTTCTTGGAGTTGTCTGACTGTTTGGGCGTAAACTTTTTTCGGATCTGTGTGCCGTATTGCTTGTCGGAGATATCAATCATCATATTGAGAACTTTGGTTTTCAGTTTCTCATCAGCTAATTCTTTCTCTAATCTTTTAATCTTTTCGGCGGGTGTTTCTTTGGATTGTAACATGGTATGAATGGTGGGTTTGCTCCAATCTAAATTACCATATTTTCTGAGCCAAACCAAAACGGTGCTTCTTCCTTGGATACCGTAATGTTGTTGTGCCTGTTTGTAAGTGAATTCGCCCTTTTCTACACGACTAACAATACCTAATTTAAAAGCCATTGTGTAATCTTGTTGTGTACGCTTTTCTACTGTCTTCTCTCGATTTTCCATAATAAGTCTATTTGGTGTAAACTTATTTTAGGACGGGTCAAATTAAAAGAAAAAAGCATCCATTTTCAGGATGCCTTTTGAGTTTGAAAAATTTATTTTTCATCATCTGTGACGTGTTCATTCAGTTGTACTGGTTGACTTTTTTTGTTGACGCGCATTTGTATGATGTCAACAAGCAGCGAAAATGCCATCGCAAAATAAATGTAGCCTTTCGGAATTTCGCCTTCAAAACCTTCTACGATAAGGGAGAATCCGATAAGTAGGAGGAAGGAAAGTGCAAGAATTTTAAACGCAGGATGACGGTTCACAAAATCACTGATTGGTCTTGCTGCAATCAACATTATAATCACAGAAACAATTACCGCAGTGTACATTACCCAAAGTTCTTTTACCATTCCTACCGCAGTAATGATGGAGTCGATTGAGAAAACAAAATCCATAATTAAAATCTGTGCGATAATTGCGCTGAATGTAACGTTGGTTAAACTTTTAGTAACGTTACCATCTTCTCCCTCCATTTTATGATAAATTTCGGAGGTACTTTTATATATCAGAAAGAGACCTCCCAATATCAAAATTAGTTCTTTTCCGGTAATTCCCATTCCAAAAATCGTAAAGAAATTCTTATCCAATTTCATTATTTGAACGATGAGGAGCAGAAGTCCTAAACGCATTACTGCTGCGAGCAAAATTCCGACGTTACGGGCTTTTCGCTGTTGTTCTTTTGGTAGTTTATTCGCTAAAATCGAGATGAAAATGATGTTGTCGATTCCCAAAACCACTTCTAGTGCGATTAAGGTAAGCAGTGAGATAATGATTTCTATTTCCATGTTTTTTGATTAAATTTTCGTCTTGCAAAAGCAAAAGTTATACCAAATGATAGTAATACTATCGTTAATAATTGTAAATATTTAACATTTTTTTGTAAGACTATTTTTATTTAATATTTTTGTATATAAAATAAAATTTTCTTCATATGGAAATTCAATTAAAATTTAAAGTAACCGACGCACTTTATCTACGCGACCCTGAATCAACGGACACCGGAAAATCTATTGTTAGATCGTCGATAGAACTGATGGGTGAAATTGGCTATGAACAGTTTACCTTCAAAAAATTGGCGGCGTATAATCACACTACGGAAGCTACCATCTATAGATACTTTGCCAATAAACATAAATTGTTGCTTTATATCCTGAACTGGTATTGGAACTATATTTTTTACCTCTCGCAAATTGTTGCAAACAGCGCTAAAACTCCCAGGGAACAATTGCAGAAAATTTTAAGAATTATCACGCACACCGACGAGAATTTTTCTGATCTGTTGGATTACAATATCGATACGCTCTATGAAATTGTCATTTCCGAGAGCAGTAAAGTATATTTGGTAAAGGAGGTGGATGAAATTAATAAGGAAAACGTTTTTACGCCATATAAGGATTTGTGCGGCTACATTGCAGGAATCATTTTATTGGTAAATCCAAATTATCAGTACCCAAAATCTTTGTCAAGTACCATTATGGAAACCGCTCATGACCAACAGTTTTTCAGTATGCACCTTCCCAAACTTACGGATAATGATACTAATGAACACCGAGAATACGTTTTGGAATTTTTAAAAAATTTGGTTTTTAAATTGCTTTAGAAAGGGTAAATTTCAGTAATTTTCTTATCCTCGTCTAATCTTTCAATCAATTTTTCCATACTTTCAAATTTGATTTCATCGTGCAAGAATTCTCGGAAATTCACGGAGATTTCTTCACCATAAATTTCTTCATTAAAATCAAGGATATAAACTTCGGTAGAGAGTGAATTTCCATTTACGGTGGGATTTGTTCCAATGCTCAACATTCCCTTCATGTGATTATTTTTCACATAAACATCAACAATGTAAGCACCTTTTTTCGGTAAAAGTTTTATAGGATTTACAGCAATATTCGCAGTTGGATAACCGATTGTCCTTCCGATTTTTTTTCCGTGGACAACTTCTCCCGAAACAGAATAAACGTAACCCAACATTTCTGCCGCTTCCTTCACATTTCCTACACTCAACGCATTTCTAATCTGGGTAGAACTGATGTGTTTGTCGTGAAAATCAACCGCTTCAACTTGTTCCACTTCAAAACCAAATTCGGGAGCCATTTTTTGTAAAAGTTGAAAATCACCGCTTTTATTTTTCCCGAAAGTATGGTCGTAACCGATGATTAAATGTTTTACGTTGAGTTTTTCGACCAAGATTTGTTTTACAAATTCTTCTCCGGTCAAATTTCTAAAAGCTTCATCAAATTCCTTTAAAAATAAATTCTGAACACCGTTCTTTTCTAATAGATAGGTTTTTTCATCAATCGTGTTCAGCAATTTCAAAGCGTCATTCGGGTTGAAAACCGTTCTTGGATGTGGCCAAAAAGTAAAAACCGCAGATTCCAAATTATTTTGTTCCGCCATCAAATTCAATTTTTTAATGATGCTTTGATGACCTTTGTGAACGCCATCAAACATTCCTATTGAAAGTGAAAGTGGAATAGTTGAAGAAATTGTGTTTAAGTCTTTAATGATTTTCAAGCCGAGAAATTTTGATTTGCAAAAATATCTTTTTTAAATGAATTGCAGATTAAAAAAAACCTCCAACACCCAACATCCAACACCCCGCAAATTATATGATAAAAATCTTCTTTTCTGAAATTGCAGATTTGCTAAATATCACTATATTTGCACACACGAAAAAATTTAGCAATGGCAAACCCAATTAAAGGAAAAATTTCTCAAATTATCGGTCCGGTTATCGACGTGGTTTTTACAGATGTAGAAGCACTTCCAAAGATTTACGACGCTCTTGAAATCACTAAAACTGACGGGACAAAACTTATTCTCGAAGTTGAACAACATATCGGTGAAGATTCTGTAAGATGTATCGCAATGGATGCAACCGACGGTCTTCAGAGAGGTCAGGAAGTTACAGGTTCAGGTAAACAAATTACGATGCCTACAGGTGAAGGTGTTTACGGAAGACTTTTTAACGTGGTTGGAGACGCGATCGACGGAATTCAACAGGTTTCTAAAGAAACAGGTTTGCCGATTCACAGAGAAGCTCCGAAATTTGACCAATTGTCAACTTCTGCGGAAGTTCTTTTTACAGGGATTAAAGTGATTGACCTTGTTGAACCTTACGCAAAAGGTGGTAAAATCGGTTTGTTCGGTGGAGC
>Ga0116181_1002533_pt1 | contig 14784 bp, 11 predicted proteins | sample AD_UKC075_MetaG_FD_89752 | JGI IMG/M metagenome (GOLD analysis project Ga0116181, IMG submission 89752) | Active sludge microbial communities of municipal wastewater-treating anaerobic digesters from USA - AD_UKC075_MetaG | ecosystem: Engineered > Bioreactor > Anaerobic > Digestate | place: USA...
CAACATCAAAACAGGGGGTCAGTTTACACCGAATAAACGGCGTCAATTTGACCGAAAAATACACCCCCAAGGGGTTATGATACGGTTAAAAGAAATGGGGAGCGTTTTATTGAGATCAATGATACTGGTAAGCTACTGCGGAAAGCATTCCTTTGGAAGGCGCAGGAACAACTCACCCATTCAGAGATCGTTAAACGGTTGGCGGCATCGGGATTGAAAATTACCATCAAAACCCTTCATGCAGTATTTACTAATCCGTTTTATTGCGGTATGCTATCGCACAGTGCGTTGGGTGGTGAACTGATAAAGGGCAAACATGAGCCGCTGGTATCACAGGAAATCTTCCTGAAGGTAAATGACATTAAACCCCGCAACTACGGAAAAGTAAAGAATGAGAAGTATGCAAATACCCCGTTGAAAGGTTTATTGAAATGCGAAAGCTGTGGGGAATTGATGCGTGGTTACATCGTAAAAAAGAAAGGGCTGTATTACTACAAGTGCAACAGCGATAAAAAATGCGGCTGTAATAAGAGTGCCAAAGACCTGCATAACCAGTTTCAGGGAATCCTGGAAGAACTGACCCTGGAGGAAAAGTATGTGGAGGTTTTTAAAGACCAACTGAGGCATATTTATACAGAACTGAACGCAAATAAAGACAAAGCAAATGCGGAATTTCAGCGGCAAATTAATGAGGTAGAAACAAAGCTGGAACGCCTGGAAGAACGCTTCATTAACGAGGAAATCAAGCCTGATTTGTACGAGAAATTTGCCAAAAAATTCAGGCAGGAAAAGCAGGCAATTGAGGAAAATATGAAGGGTTGCCCTGTTAGCGGGTCGAACCTTGAATACTTCATCAATCGCTCAGTGGAAATTTCCACAGAACTCCCGTCCCTGTGGGCTTCCAGCGATTACAGCAACAAACAAAAGCTGCAAAATCTCATCTTTCCGGAAGGAATCTACTATAACAAGAAAAAAGACGAAAGTCGAACCACAAAAGTAAATTCAGTCTCCCTCCAGATCGCCCGCCTGAAGCGGGTTTCAGGGGAAAATGAAAAGGGACTTCAAGCGGAAAAACCGCTGAAGTCCCTCTGGGTAGCGCGTACGGGAATCGAACCCGTCATTCTTCCGTGAAAGGGAAGCGTCTTAACCGATTGACCAACGCGCCATATTCCCTTTTGGGAGTGCAAAGATAGGCCTGGGGCCGGTCTCCCCAAAAAATATTTTCTAAAATTTTTACAGGCTTTCGGTAAGTAGTAACTTAGCGGCTCATAATTTTTCAAAATCAATCAAAATTGAACGTATGAGCACTGTTAAGGTTGCAATCAACGGTTTCGGAAGAATCGGTCGCCTTGTTTACCGCCAGATCTATAATATGCAGGGAATCGATGTGGTGGCTATCAACGACCTTACCTCGCCTAAAGTGCTTGCCCATTTGTTGAAATACGACAGCGCACAAGGTCGCTTCGACGCCAATGTAACCGCCACCGAAGATTCGATCGTGGTGAACGGTGAAGCTGTTAAAATATACGCCCAGAAAGACCCCGCCCAAATTCCCTGGGGCGCGAACGATGTAGACGTGGTGATCGAAAGCACCGGCTTTTTTACCGACAAAGAAAAAGCGGCTGCCCACCTGAAGGCCGGCGCTCGCAAAGTGGTAATTTCTGCCCCCGCTACCGGCGACTTAAAAACCGTGGTATTCAACGTGAACCACGATATTCTTGACGGTTCGGAAGACATTATTTCCTGCGCTTCCTGCACCACCAACTGCCTGGCGCCCATGGCCAAAGTACTCGAAGATTCTTTCGGTATCGTACTCGGCAGCATGACCACCGTTCACGCCTATACCAACGACCAGAATACACTCGATGCCCCGCACGCCAAAGGTGACCTTCGTCGTGCCCGCGCTGCTGCCGCTAATATCGTTCCCAACAGTACCGGCGCTGCAAAAGCGATCGGCCTGGTGTTGCCTTCCCTGAAAGGCAAACTGGACGGTGGCGCCCAGCGGGTACCGGTAATTACCGGCTCCCTCACTGAACTGACTGCCGTACTGAAGAAAAAAGCGACTGTTGAAGAAGTAAATGCAGCCATGAAAGCAGCCAGCAATGAAAGCTTCGGTTACAACGAAGATGAAATTGTAAGCAGCGACGTGATCGGTATCCATTTCGGTTCTTTGTTCGATGCCACCCAAACCAAAGTAATCACCGTAGGCGATTCGCAAATTGTGAAAACAGTTAGCTGGTACGACAACGAAATGAGCTATGTAAGCCAACTCGTTCGTACCGTTAAATACCTGGCCGGTTTGATCAGCAAATAATCAATCATGTCTGAATTCAGCAAGCATAATTTTGCAGGCGAGAAAGCTTTGGTTCGCGTTGACTTTAATGTGCCGCTCAACGATAAATTTGAGATCACCGATGATACGCGTATGCGGGCTGCCCTGCCTACCATCCAGAAAATCCTGAAAGATGGTGGTAAGGTTATTTTGATGAGTCATCTTGGTCGCCCGAAAGATGGTCCCACTGATAAGTATTCGCTCAAGCACCTGGTTAAACACCTGGCTGACTTGTTGCCCGGTGTTAAAGTCCATTTTGCCGAAGATTGCATTGGCGAAAAAGCCAGCACCGCCGCCAATAGCCTTGGTAACGGCGAAGTGCTTTTGCTCGAAAATCTTCGGTTCTACAAAGAAGAAGAAAAAGGGGACAAAGCATTTGCTGAGAAATTGTCCAAGCTGGGTGATGTATATGTGAACGACGCTTTCGGAACCGCCCACCGGGCACATGCTTCCACCGCAGTAATCGCTGAATTCTTCCCGAAAAACAAGCGGATGTTTGGCTTGTTGATGGAAGGCGAAGTGGCCAGTGCCGAAAAAGTATTGCACCAGGCTGCGAAACCATTTACTGCCATCATCGGCGGGGCGAAAGTGAGTGATAAAATTCTCATCATCGAAAACCTCCTGGAAAAAGCGACCGACATTATTATTGGCGGTGGCATGGCTTACACTTTCATGAAAGCCCAGGGTGGAAAAATCGGTAAGTCGCTCTGCGAAGAAGATCGCCTGGATACAGCCACTGATCTACTGAAAAAAGCAGCAGCGAAAGGCGTCAATATTCACCTGCCTGCCGATTCCATCATTGCCGATAATTTCAGTAACGACGCCAATACATCTGCCGCGCCCAGCAACGCCATTCCGGATGGATGGATGGGTTTGGACATTGGTCTGATGGCGGCAGACGAATTCAGCAATGTATTAAAGCGTTCCAAAACCATTCTCTGGAACGGTCCCATGGGTGTTTTCGAAATGTCAAAATTTCAACATGGTACCCGCAAAGTAGCCGAAGCGGTAGCAGCAGCAACTGCCACCGGCGCTTTCTCACTGGTAGGCGGCGGCGACTCAGTCGCAGCGGTTAACCAGTTTGGCTTTGCCGACAAAGTGAGCTATGTATCTACCGGTGGTGGTGCTATGCTGGAATATTTTGAAGGCAAGGAATTGCCCGGTATCGCAGCAGTAAAGGCATAGAAACTACTAAATATTTCAAAGGCCATCCAACCGGATGGCCTTTTTTAATGTCTGATATTTTTTGGTTTCGTTACCGGTGCATAGCTTAATTTTAAATATCAACTAAATCTTTTTTGAGATGAACTCTAAGAACCTTCTACTCATCGTTATTGCTGGCGCCATTTTATTGCTGGGCGGCTGCGGCTGTTCTGGCTATAATAATATGGTCAAACTCGACGAAAACGTAAAGAATAAGTGGGCCAACGTGCAAAGCGACTACCAGCGCCGTGCCGACCTGATCCCCAACCTGGTGAATACCGTTAAGGGCGCCGCTAATTTTGAGCAGGAAACCCTGACCAAAGTAATGGAAGCAAGAGCGAAGGCCACTTCTGTTACCATTGATCCTTCAAACATCACCCCCGAAAAACTGGCCGAATACCAACAGGCACAAGCTGGTGTAACCGGTGCGTTGGGTCGTTTGATGGCGGTGGTTGAAAATTACCCCGACCTGAAAGCAAACCAGAACTTCCGCGATCTGCAGGCGCAACTGGAAGGCACTGAAAACAGGATCAAAGTATCTAGAAACGATTTCAACGAGGCGGTGCAGAGCTACAATACCTCTGTACGTACTTTTCCCAATAATCTCTTCGCCAAAATGTTTGGCTTCCAGGTGAAAAATGGTTTTGCCGCTGATCCCGGTGCCGACAAAGCACCCAAAGTTCAATTTTAAACAGCTATGGGATTTCTCTCTTTTGGGAAAAAACAAAATTTTCTGACACACGACGAGACTGCACGCATTGTGCAGTCTATTCGTGATGCCGAGAAGAAGACCAGTGGCGAAGTACGTGTATACGTAGAAAGTCGTTGCAAATACCTGAACGCGGTTGACCGCGCAGCAGAAATTTTCTGGCAGCTACAAATGGATCGCACCCTGCATCGAAATGGCATCCTGGTATATGTAGCCTCGCTCGATCACCAGGCCGCCATTTGGGGCGACGATGGTATCCACCAAAAAACAGGCGAACTGTTCTGGAAAGAAGAAGTAGATAAATTACTTGCGCTCTTTAGGGGCAACGCCTATGCAGATGGCATCAGGTTGGTTGTCGACGACTTGGGCGAAACACTGCACCAATATTTTCCTTACGAAGCAAAAACCGACAAAAACGAGTTGCCTGATGATATTGTATTTGGCGACTAAGCATTTCAGCGCATAACCATGAAACGTGTACTCCTATTATTGTCTTTCATACTGCTGATCACCAGCGGTTATGCGCAAGTATTGCCCAAGCCTTCACCAGCACGGCTCGTGAATGATGCTGCGCATTTGCTAACGCCCGACCAGATAGCTTCGCTCGAAAGCAAACTGGTAGCCTATGATGACAGTACGTCCAACCAGGTGGTGATAGTTACCGTGACCACGCTGGGGGATATGGATGCCAACCAATATGCCACCGAACTCGGGCGTGCCTGGGGCGTGGGCGGTAAAGAGTTTAACAACGGAGTAGTCATCCTGGTGTCGGCGCCCGCACCCGAAACCGGTGAACAACGCAAAGTATATATTACGGCTGGGTATGGCCTGGAAGGCGCACTGCCAGACATTACGTTGAAAGAAATAGTCGACAATGAAATGATCCCCAACCTCAAATTGGGCAATTATTATCGTGCTTTCGACGAAGCCACAACGGCTATTATCCAGGCAGCAGCCGGTGAGTACAAAGCGCCAGAAGGTTACAATCGTCGCGGTAAACAATCGCCCATACCAGTTGGCGTCATCATTCTTATCATCATCCTTGTCATATTTTTCATCAGCCGCAGCGGTGGCGGTGGCGGCGGCATGATGAGTCGTCGCGGTTATCGCAGATGGGGTGCCGGCCCGGTTATATTCCCAGGCAACTGGGGTGGGGGCGGTGGCGGCTGGTCATCAGGCGGCAGCAGCGGTGGCGGTGGCGGCTTTGGTGGCTTCGGTGGTGGAAGTTTTGGTGGTGGTGGTGCAGGCGGTAGTTGGTAATGCTTTTACCCTTTCCGTAATAAAATTTTAGCGTTCTCGAAATCCTGTGCAGCAGTGATGATCTCGGTGAGTTGCGGCCAATGACTGACAGGTTCAAATGCAGCATTGTATGTTTTTGTAACCACCAGCACAATGCTGTTGCCATCTTGCCGGGCATCTACTTTGAATGCACCTACTTCGTTGGATTTTTGCACCGGTAGTTTTTCCAAGCCCTCCGCCTTATAACCCTGCGGCAACTCAAAACGAATCGTGTACTGGAAACTTCTTGCACAAGACATATACACGTCTACCTTTCTTTCTTTTTGATCGGGCTTTAGTTCCAGTTGCGTTCCGATCAATCGACCGATATCAACAATATAATTGGCACCGCCTTTTTTCACCCAGCCATCCATTGAAAATTGAGTGGTATAAACCAGGTTGGGTTTGGTATGACGAAGTCCCATATTGTCGATGCGATACAAGCTCAACTCAGTTGGTTTCTTGCCATACTCGGTTTCTATTTCACGAATAAACTGATCTTTCCATTCTGACCGCGCTTTGGCAAAAGCTGCTTTGTATTCTTCTGCCAGCGACCGGTTTCTCCGGCTGTCGGCAAAGGTTTCCATAAACGATTCTTTTACACTCAGGGCTATCCGCTCTTCTTCATAGTAATCTTCAAATAGCAACAACGCGCGTTGGGCACCCCACCTCATCTCTCCGCTCAAAGTACTCTGGCGATCGATCTGCAGTTTTTCCATATCGCTTTGCAGACTCACTTTCAGGTTCTCCTTTTGCATGTTGCTGCTAGCTTTTGTAAAGGGGATTTTTTCGGGCAGGTCATCATTTGGCTTCACGGTCACTTTTCCTGAACCGCGAATACTGATGGATTGGTTATCCTGTCCTTCATATTCTGCAGGGATGAAGTCTGCATTGGTAAAAACGCCTTCGGCACTCATATAGATTTCCTGGTTGCCAAGGGTCTTCAATATGTATTCAAAATCATCCACCAACAATACCTGTTTGGTATCAGGGCCATAGCGGGAAGTTGCCAGGATGATCTTGTTGTCGATATCCAGTTTGAATAGAATCAGGCTCAACAGTTGAAGGAATTTTTTCTTACTGGGCGTTTGGTAGTTTCTTTCAACACCTACATTGATTTCACTATTGGGTGTTACGCGGTAGAAAGCAATATACCTGAATGCATAATACACATAGTAAGGCAGGCTGTCTTTGGGAAGATCATCAGATTTTCTTGCCCGCTTGATCATCGATTTAATATCATTGGTCAGTGCATCAGCCACCAGGCCCAACTGGCTTTCTGCGAAATCTTCTTTCACGTCGATTTTTACATCTTCAATGATCTGTTGATAAGGCTGGTTTCGATACACCATGCCTTCTTCGCGCCTGATCTTTCGCGGTCCGCCGATGCGGATGTTCAGGCGCAAAATGGGCAATTGCCGGGCGCTCGACATCCACAAGCCCACAGGCGCTTTGGCGATATTCTTATGCTCTGCGTCAAGTATATTATCGTTGTCGGCGTCTTTCTTCACTCTGAATTCAGGTGCACCATTCATCGAACGATATTCAACCGCGCAGGTCGGTCCCGCTTCACAATGAACAGAATAATGCAGAATCGGTTTGTCGTCGCCAAAAACAAATACATAAGGCTCTGTTCTGTAACCGGCAATCGCTTCTTCTTCCTGCTGGCAAAAGAAATAATCAATGATATCGCCCACTTCCAATCCCGGGATCGCTACTTTACTACGTTGCTCTGTTTTTTCGTTTTTGGTCAACACTTCGTCATCGACGTTTACTTCTTTGATGGATCCGTCGGGTTTAATGATCCTTACACCCAAAAAAACCAGGCGTCCTTTTAATTTCGGGGAGAAGAAAGTGGCCAGTTTTTTTGATTTCTGATAGCTGAATTCAGAAAATTCTTCCAACGTTGCTTTGTCGTTGATCTTAACCATTTCCCGAATGGTGTTCGTGAAATAGATCTCTTTGTATTTCGCTGCAGTCAATCCGCGGAACTTGAATTTGTTTTTGCTGATGGCTTTGATTTCCTGGTGCCGGGCCAAAATCACGGCCGGCTCACTGGCATAAGCCGCTGGTATTTCCCGGTTATTGAATGCGGGGATGTTCCAGCCCCAGATTTCTTTCCGAACTTCTTCAGCAAGGCTTTTACTATCGCTGGCTGACTGCGAAAAGGCGTTTGAAAACTGCAGGAGGGAGCAGCTCAACAAGAGCGCAAGGCGGACGTGTTTCATCATGACAAAGGGATTGGCAGTTTTATTTTTTGACCAGGGTAACCTGTTCGTTATAGCATTTTTTCAATTGAGCGATGCTTTTGTTCCATTTTTCAAAAGCAGCTTTTTTCAGGCGGGTGTCTTTAATGCTAATTTCTTTGCGATAAAGAATTTTTCCGCCCTCCTGTTTATAAGATATCCGAAACTGATAATTGGGGTCTTCAACAGTTAAGCCAACCGGCAGCTCTGCAATTTTATAATCTGCCGGAATGGTCAGCTCGGTTTCATACACCAGGTGTTGCTTATACGGGAAAAGCCAATCGGTTTTTCTTTTGCTGACATCAATATCGTTGTTCACCAGGTCTTTTCGTAAGTCCAGGTCTACATACAAGTCGTTCCCAAAACCAGCTACCGCTTCTTTGTGATCTACCTGATAACTGATGTCGAGACTGTTGTTCCGCTCGTTCAGGTCAGAAGTTTGTAAATCAGTGATGGCGTATTTATTGTCTTGCTCCGACAAATAAGATTGAAGCGCTACACTGAGTTTGTCTTTTTTCAGGCTATGAATTTGTGTAAGCAACCATTCCTTGCTTTCGCCGATAAGGGTATGCGTTGCCTTGCCGATCAGGGCAGTGCCATCAATGCGAACGATTCTCTTTTCGTAGTCTGTATTTTGATCGGGCAAGCGAGCCGGCACATGGTCCAGCATGTATTTCTCGCCGTCTTCAATTAACACCGGTCTTCCCTGGATGCGCTCAGCATATTGGTCGAAGCCGATATAAGTTTCTGTGGCATCAAGAAAGCGGAATTTGCCGCCGGTTTGCAGGGCGCAAATCATGTGATTGTCGACCGACAAAGAAGGCGTGGTATAATCATACGCAATATGATTGGTGCCAATCCAGCACAATCGTGCGTCAAAGCCGGCAGCCACCAATAATTCTTTGGTGAGATTGGCCATGCCCTTACAATCACCATATTTCTTCTTTAACACCTGGTCGGCTTTTTCCGGTTTAAAACCGGCAATCCCATCTTCAAAAGCGATATACCTGATATTGTCCTGCACATATTTGTAGATGGCTTTTTGCTTTTCGAGATCGGTTTTCATGCCTTTCACGATCTCAGCCGCTTTTTCTTTGATAACCTGTTTGTCGCTGCCGATCTGTAACACCAATTGGCGATACCAGGCATATTGGTCGGCCACGGTATTGAAGTAGGTGAGTTTTTTGCCGCTGAGCTCGGCGTATTGACTCAGTATAAGCAGGTGTGGGTAGATATAGGACGGCCCCGGACTCCTCGACTCGCTTTTGCGCGCCGGCAATTGCTGGATCTTGTACCGGTAGATTTTAGTATTGCCTTTTTGTTCTGTTTGTTTGCTGATGGAGTAGCCCTCAAAATTCAATTCTTTGATAGCAATATGCATCCAATCGGGAACAATCAATTGAATTTCCTGGCTTTCTACTTTATAAGCTTCGGAAAAATAAATGGTGGTAAAATACCGGGGGTCTTTGATAGTCTTGGTCAGTTCTACCGAGCTTTCAGCACCCTTTTTTTCCAATGGAAGTGAGAAATAGCAAACCCTGGCATCTGAATAAAAGATACTCTCCACCGAATAATATTCAAATTGCGGAGCAATGGATTTGTTTCGACGTCCATTTACATAAACAGATACATCGTCGATGGTTGACTCATCGTCGTAAAACTCAACAAAAGGCATACTGCTTCGGAAGCCATCACAGCGGAAAACCGTGCTCTTCGTTTCTTTGATCAGTACCGGGTTGTCAGCTTTCCCTTCAATAAATTCGTATGATTCCGTTTTGTTTTTGATGACGATATTTTCGTCTTCTGCCCCGGTTTTCGGAGCCGGATGGGCCTGAGCGTTCAGGTTCAATAGGAGTGAGAGCCCACAAAAGGCGACAAGGCGTAGGTTTAAGGTAGTCATCTGTTCCTGTTAAATCGAAATATTCAGTGCTTTGGCCGGCGCTGGAGCAAGGCCTTTCCTTTGAACGTATTTCTGCGTGGAAAATTATCTGTCTTCCTAAAGTACGCAGATTAAAAGAGGCTGACCCAATGATGAGCCAGCCTCTTTTCGTTTGTCGGTATTGACCCGGGTATTAGAATGCTTTTTTAGTTTCTTTTTTCATTTTGATATAATCGGCCAGTTCTTTTGCCTCGGGGCCGCTTGCTTTCGCTTTCGCATTCACGATGCCCTGCAAAATCATATCGTTGATAAAAGGCGCCAGTTGCGCCTGGTAAGCTTGGGGGATGGCATCTCTGAAGGTGACGATCTGGTTAACACCTTCCTTTACCATCGGCACATTGTTTGAACGAGCCAGCAGGATGGCGACCGGTTCCAGCAGGTCCAGTTTTTCTTGCGAGAGCCCCATGTCTTTAAAGCTATTAAGTACAGGCGGCAGGGCTTCGTCGATTCCATTTAGTGCCGACACCATGGCAACGGGCCCCAGGAGTTTTCCTTTCAGCGGTTGTGTCAGCATCTGTTTGCAAATGGCAACGGCCGCGTCTTTGTCGAGGGTAGACAAAGATTGAAGGCTGGCGCCCGCCACTGAATAAGATGAATCTTTTACGCCTTTCTGGAAAATAGACAAGTAGTCGGCTTTTTTGTATTCGCCCAGCAACTCGATGGCTTTAGCTTTCACCAGTTTGTTGGGATCATTGGTAGCCAAATCGGCAATTGTTTTTTCCATCGCCAGTTTAACCAGCTCTGTTTTCATATCCAGTTTGTCGAGCGTCAATTTGCGCAAGCCATGAAATTTATCTTTCAGTGCTGAGCGAAGGAGGTCGAGCGCCAGGGCATTGCTTTGCTGCGCGGCTGCGAACTCTATGGCTTCACGACGGTCAACATAATTACCAGCTTCCTTGTACTGAAAAGCATATTCCTCCAGCGTTTTGTCATCGTTCTTTTCGGCCGTGATCACTTTATCGGCATCAACGTTAACGAGATTGGGGTGTTTTTTATAGCTGAATTCAAAGCTATCAATCTTGTTCTCCATGATTACCTGGTAGCGGGTTTTCTTGCCGCTTTCATAAATATCAACGGCCATGGGCAGCCGAAATGCTGCGCCATCCTCCTGCGTTTGTTTCAACAGCAGTTTGAGTTTTCCGGCTGCATCGTCGTACACATAATTGATCGTTAGTTTCGGATGACCCGCGCCGAAATACCATTGATTGAAAAACCAGTTCAGGTCTTTGCCGCTTACTTGCTCCAATGCCAGTCGCAACTGATGTGCTTCGGCGGCTTTGAATTTGTTATTGGTTAGATAAACATTTAAGCCATTGAAAAAAGCCGAATCGCCGAGGTAGTTCCGCAGCATATTCAATATAGTGCCGCCCTTGGAATAACTGACAGCATCAAACATGTCTTCTTTGTCGGCATAGTGAAAACGCACCAGGTCTTTGCTGAAATTGTCGGGGTTGCTCAGGTAGCCCTGCATACCATTATAATTGGTAGCAGCACCAGCATCTTTGCCGTACTTATATTCATTCCAGAGCGATTCGCTGTAATCTGCAAATGACTCGTTCACCGTCAGGTTGCTCCAGCTTTCGGCCGTAACCAGGTCGCCGAACCAATGGTGGAAAAGTTCATGGGCCACAGTGCCTTCCCAACGATTCTCATCAACCAGTTCACGCGCATCTTGCTGGGCGCTTTCCTGGTGAAGTGTGGCCGTAGTGTTTTCCATCGCACCGCTTACATAGTCACGACCAGTAATCTGTGCATATTTGGGCCAGGGATAATCAACACCGGTGATTTTTGCGTAGAAAGCCATCATCTCTGGTGTGTTGCCAAAGATTTTACGGGCAACCGGCTCGTATTGTTTTTCGACGTAGTAGCTAACTTCTTTGCCATTGTATTTGTCCTTCACTATGGCATAATCACCCACGCCCATAAAGAACAGATAGGGCGCATGTGGCAGATCCATCTTCCAATAGTCGGTACGGGTACCATCGTTGTTCTTCTGCTGCTTTACCAGCAAACCATTGCTAAGGGTAACGTATTTATCGGGCACCCGCATGCTGATTTCTTCGGTTGTCTTCTGGTTCGGCCGATCAATAGTGGGACACCATACTGATGTGGCTTCGGTTTCACCTTGTGTCCAGATCTGTGTTGGTTTGTTTTTTTCTGTGCCTTGCGGATTAATGAAATAAAGGCCCTTCGCATCGTTGATGGCGGCGCTGCCTTTCACCTTCACTTCATTTGGTTTGGCGATATAATCGATATAGATCGTGTATTGTTGACCGCGCTGATAAACTTTATTCAGTTTGATGCGCAGGTTCGTGCCATCATAGTCGTATTTCAAGGGCTGGGTTTTGTTGCCGCTCACCAATGCAACCGTTTTTATTTCCATGCCTTTCGCATCGAGGCGCAAAGAATCGGTAGGATAGAAATGTGGTTGAAGGGTAATCCAGGCCTTGGCCGGCATCCAGGCTTTTGCATAGTCGAACGATACATCCAATTTGGTATGCACCAGGTCGTTTATTTTTTCTGCTGCTGCCTGATAATGATCGGCAACAGGTGCATCCTGGGCAATGGCAATGAATCCAGACCAGCACAACAGGCTACAAATAATTCCTCTTTTCATTCAGATTGTTTTTTGCGGCTGTAAATGTAGCTTTTCAGCGAGTACGTAAATTATAAAAAGTATGAAAGGCGCTAAATGGTTGATTTTATTAGCTTTGTAGCTGATGTGATGAAATTGAAATCGGCTTTTCTATACCTGGTTCTCTGTTTTTTTTGCGTTGAAAGTCTTCAGGCGCAAGGCGGATACCTATACATCGAAGCCGAGCCGTCTACGCCATTTTACCTGCGTACGAGCGACAGCCTGGTGTTGTCTTCGCCAGGCAATTTCCTTATCCTGGCGCCCTTGCGTTATTGGGGGGGCGATATAACGGTCGGATTTCAGGGACAAGCGCAGCCTGTCTTCCAGTTTACGGTAAGGGATACCCTTGAAGAAGGCAGTTATATCTTGAAAAGTGGTCCTGATGGCTGGCGATTGATTGATGCCCGGAAGAATATGACTATTAGTATTCGTCGATTGGGTAGAAATGAACAACAATTTGCCCATCTGCGCAAGCGCGAAGACCCGTTTGCTTATCGGTTGTCGCAGGTAGTGAATGATAGTTCGATTCTTTATTATAGTCCGCGGAGCGCGCGTGGTACAGCCATCGCGCAGGCTAGTACGGCGAAGCAGATGGAGGCGAAGGGTAAGCCGGTGGAAGGGAAAGCTGCAGTTGTTGCAGAGAAAGCGAAGCCGGTAGAAGAGAATGCGCTGCCAACTGCGGAGAAAGCGCCACCCATAGCAGAAAAAGTGAATCAGGGTGACGAGAAAGTATCATTAGCGGGAGAGAAAGTTAAACAAGCCGAAGAGAAAGCGAAGTCAACAGACGAAAAAATTAAACTGACGGAAGAGAAAAATACGACGCCTGTATCGACGGAACCCCTGGCCATAGAAAAACCACCCGCGGTCGATAGTGCGGTGCTGGCAAAAGAGCCGACGTCAACATCGCCAGTGCCAGGCATCAATTATGGCGATTCAGGCTTATACCGACCAATTGCTGCTGCACCGGCAAAGCCTGCAGCGCCAGCAGATACAAAAAGGGACAGCAGCGCAACCGAGCCGAAAGTTGAAAAGAAAGGCGGCATACTGTCTGTGTTCTCCCGAAAAAATAATTCGACGACAGCCAAAGAAACGCCGGCGGTGCCCGCAAAAAAAGAAGCTGAGGCAGGTGTAAGGCGTTTGTTTAAAACCGATATGGGTTCTAGTTGGAAACTTATTTACGAAGTAGATGACCTGGGAAAGAAGGATACCATTGAAGTGAATATCATCAAAACGCCGGTGGGTAAAAACAAAAAGGGATCGAAGCCATGAGCCGGTATTTTCTTGAATTGGCGTATATGGGTACCCGTTATGCCGGTTTTCAGCGCCAGGAAAATGCACACAGTGTACAGGCTGAAGTAGAGCAGGTGTTGGCAAAGATATTGCGCAAGCCGGTGATACTGACCGGATCAAGTCGCACCGATGCGGGTGTGCATGCACTGCAGAATTATTTTCATTTCGATACGGAGCATCCTATACCTGCTTCACTTGTTTACAATTTCAATGCCGTATTGCCGCATGATATTGTGGTAAAGGGTTTGTATTTGGTCGCCGATAACGCGCATTGCCGGTTTGATGCGGTAGCCAGGAAATATGCCTATCATATTTCGTTGACCAAAGATCCATTCAGCTATGGGCGCGCTTATTATTTTCCGTATACATTAGACGTTGCGGCTATGCAGGCTGCTGCTCAAACTTTGTTTTCTTACCATGATTTCACCAGTTTCAGTAAGCGCAATACGCAGGTGAAAACATTTTTGTGCCAGATAGAGCAGAGTTATTGGGAGCTGGTCGAAAATGGTTTCATCTATCATGTTCGGGCCAACCGTTTTCTGCGCGGCATGGTGCGAGGTTTAACAGGCACCATGTTGAAAGTGGGAAGAGGTAAATTATCGGTTGATGGTTTCCGTGAGATCATTGAAAAGCGCGATTGTACCCTGGCTGATTTTGCCGTGCCGGGTCATGGCTTGTTTCTGGAGAAAGTGGAATACCCGGCACATGTGTTCAATAAGGTGACTGGCTGAAACCCTTGAATGCGCCAGGCTGAAATCTTTGCTGCCAAAGGTTTGCAGCTTTTTAACAATTAAAAGGCGTAAAAAACTTGTTGGGAACCTCCCATCCATTATCTTTGCGCTCCCATTTCAATGATGGTAGCTCTTTCACTTCTACGAGTTTGGTTTTCTTCTACTACAAGTTTGGATTTCTAACAGCCGATGTGCATAAGTTAAAACGAAAGAATTTGTTTTTTGATTTGAAGGCATGTAGCTTTGCGACCCCGCGTGAGAGTTGGGGTTGAGCGGTGTTGAGCGGGTTAGTAAAAGTTTTTTGAAAAAGATTTGGGTGGAGTGGTAGAAAGGTTGTACATTTGCAACCCGAACGGGGCGAGAGGGTGATAGATAAGTGAGTGGTTAGTAAGGGGTTATGTGGGGAAAGTTGGAAGGAGTA
>Ga0116181_1002538_pt1 | contig 14776 bp, 12 predicted proteins | sample AD_UKC075_MetaG_FD_89752 | JGI IMG/M metagenome (GOLD analysis project Ga0116181, IMG submission 89752) | Active sludge microbial communities of municipal wastewater-treating anaerobic digesters from USA - AD_UKC075_MetaG | ecosystem: Engineered > Bioreactor > Anaerobic > Digestate | place: USA...
GGCACACCCCTCGCCTTGAGGAGTTTGCTCAGCCGCTCTGAGTTCTCTATGGATGTAGTACCGACCAACACTGGAGAACCGACCTTGTAACGCTCGTGCACCTCATCCGCCACAGCCGTAAATTTCTCCCTCATTGTGCGGTAGATGACATCCGGATGATCGACGCGGATCATGGGCTTGTTCGTAGGTATGACCACAACGTCAAGGCCGTATATCTCTTTGAACTCCTCAGCCTCCGTGGCGGCCGTGCCTGTCATGCCCGCGAGTTTTTTGTACATGCGGAAATAGTTTTGAAGCGTTATCGTGGCGAGCGTCTGGCTTTCCTTCCCTATGCGCACTCCTTCCTTTGCCTCTATAGCCTGGTGAAGGCCATCGGAGTAGCGCCTGCCGAACATGAGTCGCCCCGTGAACTCGTCGACGATCACCACTTCCCCATCCCTCACCACGTAATGTGTATCGCAATGGAAGAGGTGCCTCGCCTTGAGGGCTTGAACGATCTTGTGGGCCATCTCGGAGGTGGAGTAATCGCTGAAGAGCTCCTCTACGCCCAAAAGCTCTTCGCAGTGGGCTATCCCCTCCTCCGTCAACGCTGCGTTGCGCTCCTTCTCGTCGATCTCGAAGTGGACGCCTTGTTTCAATTGCTTAGCTATGCGATCGGCGAGTTTGTATGGTTCGTCGCTTTCCTCTGAGGGGCCGGAGATTATAAGTGGGGTGCGCGCCTCGTCTATGAGGATCGAGTCCACCTCGTCCACGATAGCGTAATGATGCCCCCTCTGGACCAGCTGAGATCTGCTGACGGCCATGTTATCCCTCAGGTAGTCAAAGCCGAACTCGCTGTTCGTACCGTAAATGACATCGGCCTGATAAGCCCTCTGCCGCTCGCCCTGATCCATCATGGCGTAGATTACGCCCACGGATAGGCCGAGGAAGCGATATACGGCGCCCATCCACTCCGCGTCGCGCTTAGCCAAATAGTCGTTGACGGTCACCACGTGGACGCCGTTGCCTGACAAGGCGTTGAGTACGACAGCGAGCGTGGCTACGAGCGTCTTTCCCTCGCCCGTTTTCATCTCCGCTATCTTCCCCTCATGGAGGGCGATGCCTCCCATGAGCTGGACATCGAAGTGGCGCATGCCCAAAGTCCTTTTGGCAGCCTCGCGCACCACGGCGAACACATCGACGAGCAAGTCGTCCACGGCCTCGCCGTTTTGGACGCGCTCCTTGAACTTGGCTATAGCGGGGGCCAGCTCCTCGTCGCTCATCTGCTCCATCTGAGGTTCGAGGGCATTGATCTCGCTTACTATGGCGCTATATCGTTTCAGAGTGCGCTCGTTCGGGTCGAAACCCAACATTTTCTTTACAGCCTGCAACATAGCCATTACCACCTTCGACAAACTTACACTTCTCGATTATAGACCCACCTCTGACCGAAGATGGATCCGCAAAAGTCACTAATGAGAAAACCGCAAAGGTGAATCCTCTTTCTTTTTGGATTTACATCCATTATACCAGCCCACAAAAAGCTGATGGTGCGCAGCTTGGGCCGAGAGCTCATACGTAAAAGGGGTAAGGAGCTTTGAAGCGATTTTCATCCTTACCCCCAATCTTCGATCTGACGACATTCTGCAAAAACTCGCCGCTATAAAAGGCGTAGCCGGCGCTCAAAGCTTCTTTGGACGCAGCTTGCCGAGGAAGTGGCGAATGCCCTTAACGGGTGGCTCGTAAGCCAACTCGAGGCCGTAAGCGATATAGTCGCGCCGTCTGTAAACATCGTTAACGACTTCAGCTACGTATTCCATGTGCGAATTTGTGTAGGTCCTGCGCGGAACGGCAAGCCGGAACAGTTCGAGCTTCGGCAAGACTTCAAAACCGGTCTCTGGATCAGTAGTAGCGAAAGCGAGGGCTCCCAACCCTATCCCTCGCACAGCCCCCTCTATGTAAACTTCCGCAGCGAGGACATCGGCGGGAAAGAGCCGTTGGGGAATGTGAGGGAGGAAAGAGGCGGCGTCCACGAATATGGCATGTCCTCCAGCTGGCTTTACGAAGGGGACACCAGCTTCGTCCAACAATTCGCCCAGATGCTTCACTTGGGCCACGCGGTGGGACATATATTCTTCGTCCGTCATCTCAAAAAGCCCCTGCGCGAGCGCCTGTAGATCTCGCCCAGCCAGTCCCCCATAGGTGGCAAACCCTTCGTAAAGGATGGTGCGCGGGAGCAGGGCATGATACATCTCCTCGTTCCTGCAGGTGATCATGCCGCCGATGTTGACCAAGGGATCTTTCTTGCATGAAACGGCCAAACCATCTGCCGCATCGGCCATGGCACGGACGATCTCCTTCAACGACATATCAGCACAAGACGGTTCGCGCATCTTGATAAAATAGGCGTTCTCAGCCATCCGCGCTGCATCGAGAAAGAAGGGTATGCCGTATTTGTGAGAAACTTGCGAAACATCCCTGATGTTTTGGAGGCTGACGGGCTGCCCACCACCTGAGTTATTGGTAACGGTGACCATTATCAGTGGGATATTCTCCTTGCCGTACTGGTTTATGACAGCTTCCAACTTCCCTATGTCGACGTTTCCCTTAAAGGGATAGTCAGACGCGAGGTCAAAGGCTTCGTCGACTACGCAGTCTACGGGCCTTGCCCCTACGTTTAGGATGTGGGCCATCGTGGTGTCGAAGGGCATGTTGAATGGGATGATGTCTCCCTCTTTACAAAGGGTGCCGAACAAGACGTTCTCGGCCCCTCGCCCCTGATGCGCGGGAATGACGTAATCGAAACCCAAGATCTCTTTCACGGCATCCTTGAGGGCGTAGAAGCTCCTCGCCCCTGCGTACGCCTCATCGCCCATCATGAGCGCTGCCCACTGCGCGGCGCTCATGGCCCCAGTTCCGGAGTCGGTCAAGAGGTCCACATATACCTCTTCGGACCTCAGCCCGAAGAGGTTATAGTCGGCCCTGACGAGCGCCTCCTCCCGCACGCTCCGATCCGGAAGCCGCATCGGCTCCACCGCTTTGATCTTAAATGGCTCGGGCCCTATACGAGACCTCATCTCGCATGCGCCTCCACGAGGCTAAGTCTTCGGCTCATCTCGTCTGCCTATTGCCATAATAACAAATAATGTAATGCCAGAGGCTTTCAGGAAGCGCGGCGATGGAAAATGTATGCCCCAAATACTACGGCGAGGGCCAAAAGCCTGATCGGCGTCGATGGCCACAGGCACAAAATGCCCATGACCAAAAATAGGACGCGGCTCCAAAAAGAAAGTGATCGGCGCAGAAAGCCCTCTATGCCCCAGCCGATGGCCACAGCGGCACCGAAACCACCCAAAAGGGCAAAGATATCCCACAGGAAGCCCTCCTGTAAAAGAAGCCCCCCATCGTAACAGAAGGCGTAGGGTACGATGAAGGCCAAAAGCCCTAACCTCATAGCTTGAAAACCTGTCTCGTCTGGGTTCGAACCTGCCAGGGAGCTGGCAGCATAAGCGGCCAGCGCCACCGGAGGCGTTATGGCCGAAATGATGGCGAAGTAAAACACGAACATATGAGAAGCCAGTGCAGGAAATCCGAGCTTCACCAAGGCCGGCACAGTCAAGGCTGAGGCCACTATATACGCTGCAGTAGTCGGAAGCCCCATGCCCAACAGTATAGAAAGCAGCATGACGAGCAAAAGGGCCAAGAAGGGGATGTTCCTGGCCAGCGAGAATATGAGGCTCACCACCTTAAAACCCAAACCAGTGAGCGTGACCGACCCGACCACTATGCCGGCTGTGGCACAAGCGATGGCCACGACGAAGATGTTCATCGAGCCGTCGTGGATCGCATCGAGGACGGCCTTGGGCCCCATGCGATAGCGCGGATCGAAGAGGGACACAATCCAGGCCATCGCTATGCCCGCCATAGCAGCCCTCATGGGAGTGTAGCCGTAAAGCAGCATTGTGACCAGACCTACCAGCGGGACGACCAAATATACGCGCTTCAACACGGAGATCCGCGATGGCAGCTCTTCCCTGGGGAGGCCAGTCAGGCCTCTCTTCAACGCCCTCACATGGACCATTACAAAAACGGCGACGTAATATAAAAGGGCGGGAACGAAAGCAGCTATGATGATGTTTTTGTAGGGGATGCCGAGGAAGGAGGCCATTATGAAGGCACCGGCCCCCATGATCGGAGGCATGACCTGCCCTCCTGAACTCGCCACAGCCTCCACTGCGCCGGCAAAGGTGGGTGAATATCCTGTGCGCTTCATCAACGGTATCGTGAAGGTGCCCGTGGCGTAGACGTTAGCTACGGCCGAACCGGAGATAGACCCGAACATGGCAGAACTCACCACAGCGATCTTCGCAGGCCCTCCTGGCGAATGGCCGGCGAAGGCCTGAGCCAAATCCATGAAATAAGGACCTATGCCGCTCTTCTCGAGGAAGCCGCCGAATATGAGGAAGATCATGACATAAGTGGCAGAGACCCCGAGCGACGAAGAAAAAATTCCCTCATCGGTGAGATAGAGATGCTCTATGACTCTATGAAAGGAAAATGGGAAGCCTTTAGCTATGCCTGGTAAAAAATGGCCGAAATACATATATGCGGCAAAGAGTCCGCCTATAACGGCCAAAGGCCATCCCACAACCCGTCGCGTCCCCTCTAACAGCAACAACGTGAGCAATGTGCCGAGCAACAATTGGACAGTCGTGACGGGATCAACCTGAATGACACGATAGATGATAGACTCGTAATTGAAAATGACATACAACCCCGGGCACGCGGCCAAGACCGCAAGAGCCCAATCGAAAGGTGAAACCTCATCCTTGGGACCAGCCTTAGAGGCTGGATAAAGGATGAACGTGAGGGGAAGAATCCAGAGCAGATGGACATTTCGCTGCAGATAAGCCTCTAAACTGCCGAACGTCGCCGTGTAAAGGTGAAACAGCCCCATGGCGACGACATAAAGGTATATAACCGTTTTAAGCGGGCCCTTGAGCTTTCGCACGCTAAACCCCCCTCAAAAACGAAAGGACGGGCAGCCACTTAAAACGCTGCCCGTCCTTTAGGCTTTACTTCAGCTCCGACCAGAACTTCGCCGCGCCCGGATGGACCGGGACGCCTTCGGAAATGGCCTCTCCAGGGTTCAGCTCCTTCATGTCTACGAAAGCCTCACCGAGCTCGTCCTTATGTTCCCACAAGGCCTTGGAAAGCTCGTATACCAGATCCTCCGGCAGGGCCTTTGCCACCACTATACAGGTGTAATCGCCAACTGTGGGAACTGGCTCCATTACGCTTTTGTAGACTCCTGGTTCTATGTTAAACGTAGTCGTCCCGTAAACTTCAGCCATGGCATCTCGCGCTTCCTGATCCACGGGAAGCAACACTACATCCACACGGCTTTCTATATCCATGATGACCGAGGCTACGCGGCTGACCTGAAAGGCGAAGCAGTCCAAGTGGTTGTCGGCCAGGAGGTCCGCCCCGTCAGAGTAGGAGGCGAAGCTCACCGAGCCGCCCCATGACTTTATATCGTCCCACTTCACGCCTAAACCCTTCTCGAATATGGAACGGATGGCAAACTCTGACGATGTGCCGGGCTTCAATGTGGCAAAACGGACGGGAAGCTTCTTGGCGACGATATCCTTGACGGATTTGACGCCGTTCTTGTCGGCGTAATCTTTGCGCATGATGAAATATGTATATTGTCTATAGATGTTCGCGAATAGCGCCGCTCCCTCGACGGGTTCCTTAAACGGGTCTAACCCTTTTGCCGCTGCGCCGAGCATGGAGGTGGTAGAAAGCCCAAGATCGGCCTCTCCGCGCCCAGCATTTACGATGTTGCTGACGCCGCCACCGCTACCGCTCGTCACCTGGATGACGCTCTTCGTCCACATGTCGGCTATGGCCCCACCCAAGGCAAACCACGTCCCCCCTGGAGGGCCAGATGGAAAGCGCAGTTGAGCAGGCCAATTCTCCTTCGCTCCAAAGGCTCCCCCCGTAGCGAACGCAACCAGAAGCACCGCCATCAAGATAACACAACGCTTTTTCACCTTCATAACGACTCACCCCCTGAACATATTATGCTCTATTTCTAACAACCTCTCTTGATACAAGGAGCTCTTCTCGTTTGCTGTAAACTATCGGCGAAAAAGGCGGCGTGGATCTTACTCCTCCATGATTTCCTTCTCTTTCTCTTCCATCACTTGATCGACTTTCTTTATAAACTCATCTGTGATATTTTGAATCTCCTCGCGATAACGCTTTAGATCGTCTTCTGTAATTTCACCGTCCTTCTCTTTCTTCTTGACATCCTCTAAAGCGTTGCGGCGCAAATTTCGTATAGCCACGCGCGCATCCTCGGCGTGGCGGCGCACGAGCTTGGCCAGCTCTGTGCGGCGCTCACGAGTCAGCTCTGGCAGCGTTAGGCGAATGCTTTCGCCATCGCTCTGCGGCGTAACCCCCAAAGAAGAAGCCATGATGGCCTTCTCGATGGCCTTCATGGCCGACTTATCCCAGGGGATAATCATAAGCTGTCTGGGCTCGGGAACAGTGACCGTAGCCAGCTGTTTTATGGGCATCGTGCTCCCGTAATATTCAACATTTATGCCCTCTACCAGGGCTGGATGAGCCCGAGCTGTCCTCAAAGCCACAAGCTCTTCTCTAAGGTGAGATACCACCTTCTCCATCCGGATAGACAGTTCCTTAAGCATATTATCGGGCATTCCCACTCCCCCTTTCAGTCCAAACTTTGCCTCAATTTTGCCCTATGTGCCCTATAAAGATCAACCTTTCGAGGAATCGACGACCGTCCCGACCCGCTCGCCGTCGAGCACTATGCGCCTCAAGTTGCCCGGGCGGAGGATATTGAAGACGACGATCGGCACGGCGTTTTCCATGCAGAGCGAAAAGGCGGTGGCATCCATCACCTTAAGTTGACGCGTCAAGGCTTCCATATAGGAAATGTGAGGCAAAAACGAGGCGTCGGGTTCTTTCTCCGGGTCTTTTTCGTATACGCCGTCGACCTTGGTGCCTTTCAGCAGGCAGTCTGCCCGAATTTCAGCGGCTCGCAGCGCGGCTGCTGTATCGGTGGAAAAATACGGGGAACCAGTACCTGCAGCGAAGATGACGACCCTTCCCTTCTCCAAATGCCTTATAGCCCTTCTACGGATGAACGGCTCCGCTAACTGCCTCATCTCGACAGCTGTCTGAACGCGCGTCGGCACCTTCAGCCTTTCGAGAGAATCTTGAAGCGCCAAGGCATTTATGACCGTGGCGAGCATGCCCATGTAATCGGCCTGGGCTCTGTCCATGCCTCCTTTAACGGCCTCCACACCTCGAAAAATATTTCCGCCGCCTACGACCATGGCCAACTCCACGCCGGCTTTGGCTACCTCTGCCACCTCACAGGCAATGGCTTCAACAGCTTTCAGGTCGAGCCCGAACGACTTAGAACCGGCTAAGACTTCTCCAGAAAGCTTTAAAAGCACCCTACTATAGACAGGCATTTTTCGGCTCCCTCACAAGTTACATCATATAATAACCGAAACGGCGAGGTTCAAACCTCGCCGTTTCGGCTTCATTCTCCAATCGCATAGCGGACAAAGCGACGGACCACTATGTTTTCGCCAAATTTAGCTATGTGCTCCGTGACGATATCCTTGATCTTCCTATCGGGGTCTCGTATCCACCGCTGTTCCAAGAGGCACGACTCTTCGTAGAATTTCCTGAGCCGTCCCTCTACGATTCGATCCACGATGTTCTCAGGTTTGCCCTCATCTAAGGCCTGCTTCCGATAAATCTGTTTCTCCCTTTCCAAATCCTCAGCGGGGACATCCTCGGTAGAAAGATAGGCCGGAGCTGCAGCTGCTATCTGAAGCGTTAACTCGTGCCCCAAATTCATGAACTCATCCGTACGCGCTACAAAATCGGTCTCACAATTCAGCTCAAGCAGCACGCCTATTTTGCCATTGCTGTGGATGTAGCTGAAGATCCTGCCTTCGGCAGCCTCCCTGCCCATCTTCTTGGCTGCCATAGCGATCCCTTTCTCCCGCAGCAGATCTACAGCCTTTTCTATGTCGCCATTGCACTCTTCGAGCGCCTTTTTACAATCGAGCACGCCGGCGCCGGTGCGAAAACGAAGTTCTTTCAATAAAGCGGTATCGGTAGCCACGTTAATCCTCCTTCCAACCTTTGCGCCCTTCCAATTCTTCCTCCACGAGCTCTTCTTCAACTTCCGCATACGTTTCGTGGAGTTTCTCCCTGATGGAGATCACTTCCTCTGTCTCCTCCGTTGTCTCCTCCGTTTCGGGCTCCTTTTCTTCTGCCTCTGCCTCTTCGACCATCAAGGTGCCGTCGATACCTTGTCGTCCCTCGATTATGGCATTCGCCATCAGAGAGGTGATCAACTTGATGGCCCTTATGGCATCATCGTTGCCCGGTATCGGAAAGTTGATGAGTTCGGGGTCGCAATTAGTGTCTACGATGGCGATGACAGGTATGCCAAGCTTATGGGCTTCTTTAACCGCGATCTCCTCCCGCCGCGGGTCGACCACATACAACGCATCGGGGATATCCTTCATGTCGCGGATTCCAGAGAGGTATTTCTCTAATTTTGCTCGCTCTTTCCGAAGCTTGATGACTTCCTTCTTGGAATAACGCTCAAACTCGCCGGATTCCTCCATCTCTTGGAGACGAATCATATAGCGCACCCGCCGTGCTATGGTTTGAAAGTTCGTGAGCAATCCTCCGAGCCAGCGTTGGTTGATATAAAACTGCCCGCAGCGCTGGGCCTCCTCGGCAATTGTCTCCTGGGCCTGCCTCTTGGTTCCCACAAATAGCACGCTTCCGCCGCCCTTCGAGACCTCCCTCAGGAAATCGTACGCCTTTTCAAGCCCTTTTACCGTCTTCTGGAGATCGACTATGTAGATGCCATTCCTTTCGGCAAATATGTAGGGCTTCATCTTGGGGTTCCAACGCCTGGTTTGGTGTCCGAAATGGACACCGCTTTCCAAAAGCTGTTTCATCGAAACGATTGCCAATGCTTTCCCTCCTTTTGGTTGTCCTCCCTCCACCGCCTTCTTCTGCCCCTGGCACCCTCTTTTAAGGGCACCCCCAGAGACATCAGACGATGTGTGTGTTTAGGCCACGGGGAAGTATACCACAGCTTGCAGTTGACCTTCAAGCTCTCAGCGCTTAACATTGAGCGAAAGGGGTCAAATACTCGTAGGGGGTTCAGATGGTGACTAAAAGCGCTCTCATGCAACAAATTGAGGATGTTGCACCGGAAAAAAAGGCGATCCTGAACAGGCTCAAGCGCGTAGAGGGTCAACTTCGCGGAATCCAGCGCATGATCGTAGAAGACAGACCTTGCCGTGACATCCTAATCCAGCTATCGGCCGCCCGCAAGGCTATGCAGCAAACCTGCATAGAAATACTGAAGGGCTACGTCCACAAATGTTTTAGAGAGGGCGAGCCGACTGAAAAGAGTTTAGAAGAGCTCGAGACAGTCGTGAGCGCCCTCTTGGACATCGCACCACCGCTCGCGCAAGAAGAAAAGGTCGAGGGAGAGTAATCGGCAACGCATAAAATATAAGCGGGAGACCCAGCTTCGCCGTGGCACCCGAAGGTTACCGCTTACCGTTGCTCCCTTCCGGGCCTGGCGGGGTTCACGGGTCTTCGCTGCACGGGGCCAGACCCCCCGCAACCTTGGCGGAGAGGGTGGGATTTGAACCCACGAAGCGGCTTCTAACCGCTTACTCGCTCTCCAGGCGAGCGCCTTGGGCCTCTCGGCCACCTCTCCGTTGAACACTATCTACATGGCGGAGAGAGTGGGATTCGAACCCACGAGGCGGCTTCGAACCGCCTAGTCGATTTCGAGTCGACCGCCTTCGTCCTCTCGGCCATCTCTCCATATTCGACACTTAAGTCTTACGCCTCGAGCAAAAGAAACCCCGCAACAGCTCGCCGCTCTCTTCTTTTAAGACGCCCCCTACTACCTCCCGCCGCGGCGATACCCTGCCATCGCTCAGAAGATCGTAGACGGAACCGCACGCCCCACCCTTCGGATCATAGGCGCCGTAGACAACTCGCTTTATGCGGGTTTGCAAAATCGCCCCGGCGCACATAAGACACGGTTCGAGGGTAACATACAGGACGCAACCCTCAAGCCTCCAATCGCCGAGCTCGCAAGAAGCCTCTCTCAACGCTAAAATCTCAGCGTGAGCTGTGGGGTCTTTCAGTTCTTCGCGGCGATTGTGAGCGCTCGCAATCAAAACATCGCCTACAGCAACCGTTGCCCCCACCGGCACTTCGCCCCTGGAAGCTCCCTTCCTCGCTTCCTCCAAGGCCAGGCGCATAAAATAAAAATCCCTTGCGGAGGCGTTTCGAGGCACAGTCAATTTATAGCACATCCCAAGCGTTGTCAAGGCCCCTTGGTAGGCCTGCCCACGCGGTTTTCTGTGCCGGAAAGCAGCCTCTCGATATTGTCCTTGTGCCTCGCGATCGTAAGCGCTGCCAATGAAGCGCTGGCAAAGATGTAGACGCGATCTGCTCCCAACAGCCAAAAGAAGAATGGCGCACATGACAGAGAAATCATCGAGGCGAGGGATACGTAGCGAAAGAGGCGAACCAAAATCCACCACAAGGCGCCGCTCGCCAAGGCGACCAGTGGGTGATAGGAGAAGACGACACCGAAGGTGGTGGCTACACCCTTGCCCCCTCTAAATTTTAGCCAAAGCGGGAATACGTGCCCACAAACGCTGGCCACGCCCACCAGGGCCAAAATGAGGCGGTCGTCTACCCATAGGCGCGCCAACATTACGGCCAGACCGCCTTTGACGATATCGAAGGCGCCGACCGCCATGGCCCACCTCCTACCTAAAATGCGACCGACGTTAGTGGCTCCTATATTGCCGGAACCATAGCGCCGTATATCATCGCCGCGGAGGACCTTGACCACCAGGTAGCCTGTCGGAATGGAGCCGAAGAGATAACCGAAAAGCACCCAGAGCCAATTCATCTCTCATTTGCCCCTCAACGCCAAGGCGTCTACAGCCACAGCGCCATGCCCCTCATCCAGCACGATGACCGGGTTGACATCGAGCTCCTTCAAGTCCTTCTCCACATAAGCCAGTTCCGAGATCCGCCTGGTCATATCCGCCAAAGCCGAGATGTCCCTTTTGGCGCTCCCGCGGGCACCAGCCAAAAGCGGGAAGCCTTTCAGCGATCGCACCATCTCCCACGCTTCCTCTTCGTCTACAGGGCAGCGACGCAGTGCCACGTCTCCCAAAACCTCGACGTATATTCCGCCCAAACCCACAGCTATGATGGGGCCAAAGACGGGGTCCTTTTTCGCCCCTATCATACACTCAAGCCCACCCTCGACCATCTCCTGGACGAGCACCCCTTTGATCTGGGCATCTTTGTCGAAGCGACGCGCGCGTTCGAGAAGCCTCCCATAGGCATTTCGCACCTCCTCCTCATCGCTGAGGCGAAGGGCAACGACGCCGGCTTCGGTCTTGTGCAAAATCTGGGGAGAGATGACCTTTAAAGCCACGGGAAAACCGATGTCGTTGGCCGCAGAGAGCGCTTCTTCCAGGCTCAAACAGAGCTTCTCCCTGGTGATGGAAACCCCGTAATGGGCAAGGAGCAATTTGGAATCGTACTCCGTCAACTCCTCAGGCAGCGTCGAGAGAAAGGGGACAGAAGCTTCGATCGCGGGACGGATCGGCGTTCGACCGGTCTGCCACTTGACCATCGAGGCCAGCGCAAAGGCGCACCTCCGCAGGCTACGATAGACCGGCAGGCCTGCAGAGTGGAGCTGCTTCAAAAACTGCCCTCCATGTTCCTCATCTATAAGCCAAGAGCATAAGATGGGCTTAGCCGAGCGACGAAAGGCCCTCTCCAGCTCGTCCGCCATCGCCTGCCCGGAGCTGCCCGTGATCATGGATATTATGCAGACTACGGCATCTGCCTCGCCGGAAGAGAGCGCAGAATCGAGGCACACAGGAAAACCTTCCGGTTCGTTTATGACCTGAGCGGTCATGTCGACGGGATTGACAGGCGATCCAAAGGGCGGAATGTGCGCTGCTATGCGCTCCTGGATCTGCGGCGAAAAACGAGGCACATCGAGGCCAAGATCGGAGCATCGATCTGCCATGATTATGCCGGCACCCCCGGACGTTGTTAGTATCGCCACCCTCTTGCCTTCCGGGCGTTGCGGCGCAGCGAAGGCAATGCCCAAGTCTATCATGTCTTCCACGTCATCGAGCTCTATCGCCCCATATTGCCGCAAAACCGCCTCCCACACAGCCCTGTCCCCGGCAACGGCTGCGGTGTGACTCTTCGCCGCAGCTTGCGCTGACGGACTTTTGCCGGCCTTCAACACTGCCACAGGGATCTCCTTCTCCTTGGCGGTCCGCAATAGCTCCAAAAAACGCTCTCCGTCGTTCAAGCCTTCCAGATAAATGAGCAGGAGGCGCACTTCTGGGTCTTTTAGAAAGTGCATGCCGAAATCCACCACGTCCAGATCTGCCTGGTTGCCAGTCGTCACGACGTAACGGAAGCCGACCCCTCCATCCACAGCGAGCGAATACGACGAAAATCCGAAGGCGCCGCTCTGGGACACATATGCCACCGGACCCTTACAAGGCCTGTCGCTGTCGAGGGAGGCAGAAAAGCTCAAAGGGATGCCCCGTGCGAGGTTTGCAAGCCCCTGGCAATTGGGCCCCACTATTCGCACGCCGCCTCTCCTGGCGAGCTCGATCACCCGCTCCTGAGAAGTCGCGTCGCCGCTCTCAGCAAAGCCGGAGGAAAAGATCACCACGAAGGGAACGCGCCGTGCCGCGCACTGCTCGATCACCTCAGGCACAAGGGAGGAGCGAACGGCGATCAAAACCACATCCGGAGTCTCCGGCAAGGATGAAACATCGGGGAAACACGGAAGGCCATGGAGAGATTCATATTTCGGATTGACGGGGTAAATGCTCCCATCGAATTTATATCGCAGCAGCAGCTTCAAAGGCCTGCCTGAGATGCTGTCCAAATTGGACGAAGCCCCAACTACTGCTACGCTCTTAGGGCAAAGCAACGCGTTAAGGTCTTGCGGCACGGCTTTCCCTCCTCGCTCAAGACACAAGCAAGCCTCCGTCGCATTTTTATTCTTACGACCATAACCATATACCTTGAAACAAAAGAAGTGAAAGGGCACAAAAATGGTGCCGAGGGGGGGACTCGAACCCCCATGGGCTTCCCCACACGCCCCTCAAACGTGCGTGTCTACCAGTTCCACCACCTCGGCACTACGCCAGCGATTATAACAACCCCGGCGCAGATCCGTCAAGTCGCCCTGAGCTCTTGTGCGAGCCGACAAATGCAAGATCCTCTATCGTCTTCGAGCTTCCTTTATGCGGGCGGCCTTACCGCTGAGCTTGCGCAGGTAGTAGAGCTTGGCCCTCCTCACCTTGCCCCTACGCACAATCTCGATCTTGTCTATGACCGGAGAATAGAGGGGGAAAATGCGCTCCACCCCTACACCGCCGGAGACCTTGCGCACTGTAAAAGTCTCCCTAACGCCGCCATGTTTTCTCGCTATAACAACGCCTTCAAAGACCTGGATACGCTGCCTGTTGGCCTCCGAGACTCTAACGTGCACTTTTACGGTATCGCCTGGCCTGAAATCCGGCACTTCATTGGTTTTAAAACGCCTCTCTATAAGAGCGATCCTTGGGTCCATCGCTATATCCTCCTTCTAAATTCTTTCTCGGTAAAGTCAAATGTTTTCAAAAAAACAAAAAGCGCATCCTGCTCCGTCGCATTGTAGCATAGACACACAAGAGACAAAAGTTTGATCGCGCCCAACCGCTCAAAAATAAAACTGGAAAGGCGTGGCGCGGCAAACAGTTACCTCGAGCCGAACAGGCGATCCAGCACCACCGAAACCTCGCAAGAGAGCGGGATTTTACCCCCCCTCTCGTCCAAACACATCATAGTGTCAAAGTGCGACGCTTCCTTCGTAAAGAGCTCATCGGCACAAAAAACCAGAGAGAGCGGAAGGTCTCTTTCGAGGACGAGCCTCTTCAACTCAAGCCAATGAACGCCGCCACAGGGCGCTCCTGCTATGCCGACCACATAAGGAACCTTCTTTTCGCTCTTCTCTATCCAGGACATGGCACTCTCTAACGAAGAAAAGCGCTTGACCACTGACAAATCTGTCGTGACGGGTTTTTGTAGAGGCGTCACGATGAGCACCTTTTTTGCGCCATAAGCGCCGGACACTGCGCATATCCGCTCGAGTTCTTCGAGTGACACATCCGGTGCCGAAAGCAATGTGACATAAAAGCCGCAGCTCAAATAGGGCAAAATATTGGCCCGGCTCAACAGATCCGGCCTGCGGACGATCGTCCTGTCTGCGGCCTGCCTTCGCCTCCAGTCGAGGACCGCGCCGTGATCGCCAGATAGCAAAACTTCAGGGACTCGCTTTCCCCTCCACTCAGCAGGGCGAGTGTAATGAGGATGGTCAAGAAAACCCCTGAAAAAGGAATCCTCTGCGACGGACTCAGCCTTACCCACCACACCAGGGAGCTGACGAGACACAGCGTCAATTATAACCATAGCGGGGAGCTCTCCTCCTGTCAAGACATAATCCCCTATCGACAGCTCCAAATCCACGCAGCTCTCCACAAAGCGCTCGTCCACTCCCTCATAATGGCCGCAGGCGATGACCAGGTGATCCTCCTGGGCCAAGCTTTCGACCACCTCCTGCGACAGGATGACTCCTTGAGGAGAGGGGAAA
>Ga0116181_1002539_pt1 | contig 14768 bp, 10 predicted proteins | sample AD_UKC075_MetaG_FD_89752 | JGI IMG/M metagenome (GOLD analysis project Ga0116181, IMG submission 89752) | Active sludge microbial communities of municipal wastewater-treating anaerobic digesters from USA - AD_UKC075_MetaG | ecosystem: Engineered > Bioreactor > Anaerobic > Digestate | place: USA...
GAGTGATTTTGTTGCCTGTGTCTTTGTAATATTCTTCTGGCGTTGCATATGCATCCCATCCAAACAGTGTTCCTAAAGCTAGAAAAACCATCAATAAACAGATTAATACTTTCTTACTTTTCATAATACCACCTCCTGAACATTCAACACACATCTAAATGGAGCTTCTTTATACTTTTAAAGATTTCTATAAAGGGTTTATGAAAATATCTATAAATCATAACTCATTATATAATGGATCTCTGTAAGCTCAACAAATACCTCTAATATTTAATATTTATTAATTCAAAATATAAATATTTTTTAAATATTTATATTTTAAATTAAGAAAATCGATCTTAATTTGTTACATTTTGTTTCGTCTTTTTTATTTTGATAGATAAAAATAGACTACACTTCCTTGTATTTTAGTTTCTTCAATTTTTTAACAAATTATTGAAAAAGTTCTTTTAATTTTTTCATAAGAAAAGCATCTTATAGAATTAAAAGGATATAACAAATAGTGAATATTTAAATAACCATAGAAAAATTATTGGCTCGCGCTCGTTACTTTAGCCTGAAAATGGAATCAAAATCGAGAAAAATCTAATTACTAAAATCTACAATTTGATTTTCCTCAGTTTGAAAGCCTGCTATAAATATTTTTTCACTTATATTGATATCTAATTTTCTTGATATGAAAACTATTTTCTTATACTAAAACCAAAAAAATTATACGCACTTTGGTAGCTGTTTGTCAAATTCGATTTAAAATAATTACGAAGATTTATTTGCGATTATTTGGAATTATTTAACTTTATCTTTAATTTTCTTATTTTTCTATTTTTAATTTTTTTCAATTATAAATTTTTTAATATCTTTTTTTACATAAGCGCCAACTTTGATGTAACCCTATGACCTTAATTTGTGTTTTTGATTAATAATCCAAAATATTTCAATTTTGTTTTCTAATAAATAAATTCTCTAATAGATTAGGTACTTGTGCAAAGAGATAATAGAAGGTCAAACGCCTTTAAACCTTCTAAATCCAATTGCTCATTTTTGGAAAAAATCTTCATTTCTAAAGTGACCAAACAAAAATTTTATTTTTTCACATATTCACCCGTCTTTTCTCCAAAACTATTTCCTCATCTCTCAATTTCACAACGATATAATGATAAGCCCAATTTTCATCATCCCTTGGATATAATTCCAAGGTTCTAGCATCTTTAAAAAGCAAATGAGGCCCTCTACTCTCTTTCCTTTCATTCATACATCTTAGCAAAACTTGAGCCAACAATCTGATATTTAGAGTTTCAAAATAATCTTTTAACGTGATACTGGATTCTAAAATTTCATTTATTGAGATGTTTGAAATTATTTTATAAGTATTTTTTAAGTTTTCAGGAACTCTAATAACTCCAGCATGTTTCGTCATTTGTTCTTTAATGTTTTGCTTTATAATGTTTTTGCTACTATTAAACGAAAATTGTAGGTGTTCTTTTTTTATTTTTTCTATTTCACTTTCGGTTATTTCGGAGGACTTTGCTTTCAAAGCATAAATAGCTGCGTTATTCCCTGCAATTTTCCCAAATACTTGAGTGTCAAGCAGTGAATTACCTCCTGGTCTATTTGCTCCATGTTGACCTCCAGCTGCTTCGCCACATGAATACAAGCCTTTTATAGAAGTTTCTGCTCTTTCATTTATTTTTATTCCTCCTTGAAAATGTTGTATTGCAGGAACTACTTCTATTTTCCCCTCTATATCAAGATCAATGCCCTTATTTACAAGCAATTCATATATCTCTTTGTTCATTTTTTTTAACCGTAATAATGGTCTGGAAAATACATCATCTCCCAATAAATCTATTCCTAATGAGGTTTTATACCAATCAATAATATCTTGAGGAACAGTGGATTTGCTCAAAAACTCGGGGTTGGCACTATAATCTAAGAAAATTTTTCTACCTTCCATAATTTCTTTTTGCACTGCGATATCAATTATATGAGACTCTTCTTCATAGGAAAGCGGCCAACTCCACCCTTTTGAAAAAAGGATACGAACCAAATCTTTACTGTCATAATTTTTCTTATAATGTTTGCAAATAATATCTTCTCCGAGATCATTAATGATTCTTGGCAAAGCCCTCATAAAGCTACCCGAGCAAGCTATCTTGGTTTTCTTAGAAGCTATTCCTATTTGTATAAACTCCATATTAACAAGCTCCGCGCCTGCTCTTAGTGCGGCAGCATGTCCATCACCTGTACACATTGTTGGAAAAAGATTTTCAGCATAAACCTGACCAGCTCCGCCCGTTGCTAAAATTACAGCAGGAGCTTCTACTACAAATAATTCGTTTGTTATAACGTTAATTCCATATGCTCCTTTGACTTTATTTTCGTCATCTAATAAAATATCTTGTATCATTGTATTCTCAATAACTTCAATTTTTTGATTCATAACTTCTTTTGCTAGCGCCTTTGCTATTTGCACCGCTGTATCTGGTCCAGTATAACAAGCCCTAGCATACTTTGAACCATCTGTTCTAAATTGTTTTACTTTTCCATCTTCTTTTGAAAAAGGAACCCCCAATTTTTCAAGGTATTCAAAGGCATCTTTAGAGTTTTTAGCTAATACTTCTGCTAAATTTTTATCAGAAACCATTCCACCTATTACGAAAATATCCTCAGCATGATATTTCCAAGAATCTTGCGTATAAGGCTCTGTGGTATCTAATGTTGCATGAAAAGCCATTCTATCTGAATAAGAAGTTGCCGTTACACTATCATTTAACATTTTTCCTTTGGAGATTATTTTAACGTCTAAATTTTTATCTATTTCTTTTAAGCTTAAAGCTGCTCTTAAGCCTGCTCCTCCAGCTCCAACAATAACGATATCTGCTTTTACTTTTATCATGTTTTTCACCTCATCACCTATTTTCCCTCAATATTTCCATATATGGCTTTAGATAGATCTCTCTATCTCTTATAGCACAACCCGTAATTTTCTTATGAGCCTTTAATTCTGCACATCTGATACAAGTAATACATACTTTACTCCTATCTAAAATTCCGCTCTCAATAATATCTTTTGCAAAATTCGGATAGGCAAAAGCCATTCTTCCTAGTCCTATAATCTTTGCATATCCTTTTTCTACCATTCCACTAGCTACATATGGGACATATTCTCTAAACCAGCTTAACCCAGTTCCAACAACCACGAGATCTTCAAAATTGCTTTGCACCTCTTTAGTCAGTTTTATTAGTCTTTCAACTCCAAGTAGGGGAGGTTCAGGTGGAGCATATTTTTTTGGTTCACCATCGGCAGGTCTATTTATATGCGGATTAATGTATGGACTTCCTGCAGTTACATTTATTATTTTAACTTTTCTATCTTTTAGCTCTCTGATTAATTTTAAAGGTTCAGCTAGATCAAGTTCTCCTTGCTCATTCACACCCCAACCAACAGAATAATGTAGAAAATCAGAGATATTTAATCTTACAGCAACTTCGATTCCAACTTCATCTTCAATCCTTTCTACAACATCTTTTAAAAAACTTGTTCTGTTTTCATAATCTCCTCCATACTTACCTTCTCTCGTTCTAGCTCCGAGTAATTCTGATAATAAATAACGATGACAACTTTTCACATCTACCGCATCAAAACCTGCTTTTTTTGCTAATTTTGCCGTTATAATATATGATTCTTTAAGTTCTTCCAGTTCTTTATCAGTAATGATAGGATGTGAAAAGTCTATCTTTGATATTTTGTCAAGTTCCTCATCATGTACCGCAATAACTTTATTTTCTCCAAAACGTCCCGAGTGAGTCAATTGTAGTACTAAATATGGATATTGTTTATTATCCTTTAGAGATGTTTCTTTCATCATATTTACCAAGTTTGCAAAATCATCAAAAGTATATTTATTTAAGAACAATTGCTGGTTATTTGCTCTGGCTGATTCACTCACGGCTGTAGCTTCAAACCAAATTAAACCCGCTAATCCTTTGGTGTATCTCATGTATCTTCTTTCGGTTAGTTCGCTAGGTGATCCCTTTGAAGTTGCATCACATCCCTCCATGGGATGAATTGCAAGTCTGTTATTTATTGTTCTGCCATTAATTTCTATTTTTTCTTTTAATAAATCAATATTTGTTGAAAAAGGAATATCCAAATTTAATTTTTTTACTTTATTTTCTAAATCTTCCAAAGAAGAAAAATTAAAAATATCCTTGTTGCTCAAAAAAACCACCTCTTATATTAGTACTTTAATCCTCCAGCTGAAAGTCCCTTCATAAATAAGTTTTGGAACAAAAGAAATATTATTAAAGTTGGTATTATTGACATTACGGAAAAAGCCAAGATTTCATTCAAGGGAATACCGTATTGACCTTGCAATGTTGCTAGTGCCAATTGAATTGTGAAATTTTTCCCACTATTTATAACTATTAATGGGAGTACAAAATCATTCCATCTCCATGTAAAAGAAAATATTGCAAGAGAAGCAATTAACGGTTTAGAAAGAGGAATTACTATCTTAACGAATATTTGCCATTCATTAGCTCCATCAACTTTAGCGCTTTCTAAAAATTCATCTGGAAGGTCTTTCATATATTGAATCGCTGTAAATGCCCCTGTTGGAGTAAAAACAGCAGGTATAATAAGACCCCACAAACTGTCCATCAGTCCCAATTGTTTTATGATTACAAACAAGAACCATTATTATTTGAGCGGTAACAAAGAGCGTAATAACGACTATTTCTGTAAAGAAATCTTTGTGTCTAAACGTTCCTTTCGCTAATCCATAGCCCAAAGAAACACAGAGAAAAACAGTTATGATTGTTGAAATTATAGCAACAAACAAAGTGTTATATAAATATCTCATAAAATTAGATTGTTTAAAAATATTTATATACCCTTCAAAAGATATTTTTTTTGGAAATATGGTAGGAGGGTACTTATATATCTCACTCATACTTTTAAAGGAAGAGGTAACCGTCCAAAAAACAGGTATCATAAACAAAACTGCTAATATAATAACTATTGTTTTTCTCATATTTTTCCACCTTCTATCTCTCTCTCTTGCACTTTTCTAACAGTATAGGCTATAACAAAGCTTATTAATAAAACAATTAAAGAACCAGCGGAAGCATAGCCAAGTCTAAAATCGGTGAAAGCTTTTTGATAAACGTACAAAGGTGCTACCGTCGTTGCGTATCCAGGCCCACCAGTTGTCATGATATAAGCAATTGTAAAATTCCTGAAACAATTTGCTATTGAAAGTGTGATAACAGAGATATTAGTATTCTTTAATAAGGGTAGTGTAATATACCAGAACTTTTGAAATTTTGTCGCTCCGTCTATTGAAGCAGCTTCATAAAATTCTTCTGGTATAGCTTGCAGTCCAACTATAAACAGCATCATCATAAAACCTGCCAAAACCCAAACTTGTACGAGAACTATTGTAAATAGGGCTAACGTAGGATTATCAAGCCAATCCACCGGTTTAAATCCCATACTTGTTATTATATAATTAACCAAACCAAAATTTCTACTAAATAACCATTTCCACATAGTTCCTGCAGCAACCATAGGTATCATGTATGGCCAATAAAAGAAAACTCTCATAATCTTCGAAAATCTGTCTTCCTCTTGAAGAAGAACTCCCAAAATTAAAGAAACTACAAAAATTATGGGAACAGCTAAAAAAGTATACTTAAAAGATACTATTATCGAATTCCAAAACCACTTATCTTTCATCAATTGAGAAAAATTTCTAAGTCCGACATATTTCATTGGACTTAAAAGATCCCATGAAAAAAAACTAAGTACTATCATTAAAATTATAGGTAATATATAAAAAAGAAAGTGAAAAACGAATGCTGGTATCGTAAAAATAAACCTATTTTTTACTATCTTAAGCTCTTTCAAATACAATCACCCCTTCTTGTTTTTTATCTAAAACCTTCTAGATCTAAGTTTATCCCTTTATTAGAAAAGGGGGAGCCTACAGTCAAAAAACTAATAGGCTCACCCATACTAAAGACTAGTATAAAGGATTCACGATAAAAACCAAATGTCTACAACTCTTCCTTAACTCTTTCCGCTTCAGATTTCCAGTGTTGAATCATTTGTTTTGGAGTCATTTGACCAGTTATTCCAAGGGCTATATCTTTTCTAATAGTATCTGTTATTCTGCTCCATACCGCTGTTGCCCTTACTGTTGTACTCCATGCAGGCGCTCTTTCAGCTAACACTTGGTGTACTTCTGCCCACGTTTCTAAGAGTGGTTCTCCATAATCAATTGTATGGTCTTTGTAAGCACTCAAATCTCTGCTTCTTTTTATATATTCTGTATATCCAGTATCCTTGTTAGCTAGCCACATTGCAAATTCGGTTGCGGCTTTTTCTTTTTCTGCATTTCCTGTTTTGGGTACAGCCAAAAATCCTCCTCCAGATATTCCAAACCAATCTTCTATAACAGGAACATACGCCGGAGATACTTCGTTTTGTTTACCTGCATTGAAAGATTCTCTTGACATCCAACTTCCTGCCCAGTCAACCGCTGTTATACCACCAAAGAAGTTATTGGTATGTGATTCTCCAGAGAGCCATTCAGCAAGTGGTACTAAACCTTCTTTAAACAAGTTAACAAATTCTTCTATAGCCTTTTCTGCATTTTCATATTGATCCATTACGAAGTTTCCTTCCTCATCTAATACAGTGATGTTCCATAATGCCAAGTAACTAAAGAATTTATCTGCCGAATATTCAATAGACATGGCGTAAGCTATCTTATTAACTTCTTTTACCTTTCTTAAAATATCCTTAAATTCTTCCCAAGTCCAAGGCTCCTCTCTTCCACCGAGTGGAGGATATTTTATTCCTGCTTTATCAAACATTGCTTTATTAATCCAAACTGAATATGTAGTAAAGTGTAATGGTATAGCGTGTACAACATCACCTTCACCTAAATAGACTTTTACAACATCATAAGTTGAATCTTTATACTGTTGAGGGGTTAAACCTAAAGATTTTTGAATATCTGGTCCTAAATTCTTCATAAACTGGGTCATTTGAGGCAGATAAGTTGCGGTTGTTTCGAGTAAGTCAGGTGGATTACCACCTAAAAAAACTAAAGACATCTTTTGCATATAGTTGGCATATGGAAATGCTACAACCTCTATCGATACATCTGGATGATCTTTTTCATATAATTCAACAACCTGCCTTAATACTCTAGCTTTACTTTCGTCACTGGAATACATCGTTAACTTTACCGAGAAAATCGATCCTGCTATCATCAAAAAAACTAATGTAAAAGTTAGTAACCTTTTCATACTTCTTACCTCCTTCCAAATATTTGAAAAAATCAGATAACCTAATTAGATAACTGCTTTAACGCTAATAAACCTTCTTTTTCACCTCCTTAGATTATATAATAGAAACTTTGGAAATTATAAAGCGTACTTTTTATAAATGTTCTAAATTTAGATTTTTGAAAAAATGCCTCTTTTGCTCTAATTCTCTCGTTTATTGCTAATTTCTTTTACATATTCAATAATTTGGCAAAGAAAGGAGGACTTTGTCCCATTACTTTTGTAAATTCAAAATCTCATTTCTAAGAATCTATTTAGCTAAACTATTTGCAATTTACAGACATTAATTAAAGGTACACAACTTTTTGTTCATCAGCAGATTGAAGTGCCTTTAAGCAAATTTTTGTAACTTCAAACGAATCTTCTGCACTTATCATGCATTTGCCCTTACCCTCAATTTCTTTTAAAAAGTCTAAAAATATGCTTCCTCCTTGCTCTAATGGTACTTCTCTAACTCCAGGAATTTGATCATCGATTAAAAGCACCTTACTGTTAATAACCTCTATTATTCCTTTTGTTCCCACTACCCTTAATCTATCGTCATCGTGTGTTGGTGCGTTATTAGGCCTAAAATAATCTATAGTCAAAGAAGCTAAAACTTCATTTGTAAGATTAAAATGGCATAGTGCACTTACTTCTAAATCGCCGTGGCCTTTATTATGTTTTTTTGAATGAGAAGCATATACTGATAAAAATTCTTGATTACTGAACCATCTTATCCAATAAATTCCGTGACTTCCTACCCATGGAATGGTACCTCCGTAAGTTTTTCTTGACTTATAAAACTCGTCTCTTTCTCCTAGTTTATACGATTTTTGAGCATTTAAAAGTCTTATTTCACCTATAGAACCATTTTTTACATAGTTATAAGCAGTTAAAAACCATGGTTTATACCTTATGCCAAACATAGCCACAAAGACGGATTTGCTACTAAAATAAGTTTGCTTGAGTTTTTCCAGATCCTCAAATGTTGTTGCTACAGGCTTTTCAGTAAAGACATTTATTCCTCTTTTTAAAGCTTCTATGGAAACACTTGCTAAATCTCCAAAAAAACAGTTGACAACAGCAATATCAGGCTTTAGTTTATCAAACATTTCTCTATAATCTTCATAAATTTCTGGTTTGTAACCTAAATCAACAACCTCTTTATATACTTTGTCAATACGTTCACCTTTTGATCCAGCTGATATTCCAACAATATCAACATTTAAATAACGGTTAACCCTTAAAGGATTCAATACATAATGATAATGACCACTAGAGCCTACAATACATAATTTCATGACGTTAATATCTCCTTGTATAGAAGTTATTTTTTGAGAAAAGGATTAAAAAATATGTAATTTTTTACATTAACTTCTTTGGTAGGCACAGACCATTCTACTCCCAGGTCAGAAAAAAGCACTTTCTTCTCAAAAGCTTCTTCAATTATTTCATCTATTCCTTTTAATACAGTCTTATATTCTTTTTCTTCTGTTTCAAATTCCTTCACATATTTTTCAGGAATTGGTATTATCTTCTCCGCTGAATCATACGCCCCGTTTATTGCTACCACAAAAGGCCTAGAATTTGTTGGCGTAGAATATAGCTGGTCTATAATACCTAAATGCTTTCTCGCAGTCACTCGAAATACTTCCAAATGAGGATCTACTCCATCTTTTCCAAATTCTATAGTTTCATCATTTGCCAGCAATATCCTTGTATTTTCGGAAAAGTCCCAAATTGCTTTTCCCTTCGTACCTTCTATTTCCATATAGGGATCCAACTTGCCTTCGCTAGCATGTGTCACATAAAAATATACTTTTGTCCCATTAACAGTTCTTGCTTCTAAACATGATGTATCCTCTGCTTCTATGTAAGTATGAGCTCTATAAAACTCCGCCCTCACACTTTCTAAATCTATTGATTCGTTCATGGAAGGTCCTAGTAAATAAAGCATGTTATTTAAGTAATGAGCTAGAGCATTATGCATTGGACCATCTAAAACTATATGGCCATTGTAAATGGTCTTCCCTGCCCAATCATTTCTAAGATAGTAAGATTTATACCTAGGCCATAAAGCTTTACAGCTTATTTGTTTTATTTCTCCCAATTTCCCTTCTAAGATTATTTCTTTTAACTTTCTAATACTTCTTGCATGAATCATATGAAACCCTATAGAACAGAATTTTTTCGTTCTTTTCTCAACTTGTATGATATTGTCTAATTCTTGAATAGTGGGAGCAGGTGGTTTTTCCAGCAAAACATTGTATCCACTTTCCATAGCTTTTATAGCCATTTCAGAGTGCGTATGTATGGCTGTTGGCAAAGTTATTATATCTATAAACTTTTGTCCTTCTTCTAATAGTTCAGCGAAAGACTCAAATACTTCTATTCCTTCACATTTTAATTCTTTTGCAATATCAAAATTTCTTCTTTTATCTTCTATTACTACTCCCGCAAGTCTTACCTCATTTTCTATCTCCAATTGTTTGATAAATTTTATATGATCAGCTGCAAAGTTCCTGGCTCCCACAACTGCAAAAAATGCTCTTTTCATTCTTTTTCCTCCCATAACCTTTTGTATTAAAGTCTTCTAACTCCACTGTATCTGGCGTCAATTGCAGGAATTAAAATTGGATCTATTCTTCGTGAACCTAGTTGATGCATGTCCAACTCTAAAAAACATTTTCATAGAGGTTCGGGGTGTTTCACCCCCGAACCAAAAAGTTCTACTTAAAATTATTCATTCCAAATTCCTATAGGGCCACTGAGTGTCCAATTGTGTGGAGCTTTACCAACCTTCGATTTCCACCATACATCTCCAGCTTCAACTTTTATTTCATAACGTTCATTTAGTAAGTCTAAATCAGTTATAATCAGAAAAGTGTTGCTTGTTGTGTACTTGTCATTTGTGGGCAAAAATTCGTCTATACTTTGCTTTATTGGTTTGCCATTTACATAAACCCTATAACCTAATATTTCGTTACTATCTATAGCAGCAGGCCAACTCACTTTTAATGTTTTATCATCAATTTTTTCTAATGTTAATTCTTTACTTGTCCACGAAGGAGCGTCTCTATCATAGTCATCCCAAGTACGTATAATAATTGGTTCATAAGCCAGTCTTGTTCCATTGTCGTTTAAAGCCAGTATTTCTACTTTGTTATCTTTCCCTGCTTTCAAACCAGTTGCTGTTATCCGTATTTTTCCTTCTTTGGCAGGATTAAGAATTTCCACTTTCTTTACCCCATCAACTAAACATTCATATTTGCGAACATTGACATCAGGTGATGCATTAAATTCTACCGTAGCCCATGTGTATCCTACACTATTTTCAACAAGAACAACTTCTAACCCTTCTTTTGGTGGAAGTATAGGTGAAAAATCCCTTTTACTGTTTGTTGGAACTTTAATTTTGTTTGAATAAACCTTATTACCAACTGCATCTTCCGCTATCACTTGAAATTCATACACCAATCCTGGCATTACATTAAAAATAGTTATTTTCGTATCTTTAGTTGAAGATTCAATTATTTTTTCGCTATTAAGATATCCTATTACCTTGTATTTTTCAATACCCACATCATCATTAGCGGGATTCCACAATAACTCTATTTCTGTACCTTTTAAATTCGAATGACCTTTTAGAGAAGGATTGTCCCATGTGGGAGGATTTTGGGCATTTTTTGTGGTACTTGATTGAATAGTTTTACCGAGAAAAACTAATCCGTCACAATCGGAAATAGACCATGCTTTCTCAGCATCTATGCCCGTAATAACTACATTTATAAAAGAACTGTCTTCTAAGCCTTTTAAACTGATAGGTTTGTTTGCATCTTTAAATACCACGTTTTTTAAGTGTATATTATTATGTGTATGCCATGCCTTGTCTAAATCTGCTATAACTTCTAAAGGAACAGCGTTGCCTGTATTTGAAACTGTTAAATTTTCAATAACGATGTTTGAAAATTCTGCAGGACTTTTAGCCGGTTCAAAATTAATGACTTGGTTAGGATCACTATATGCGGTGGATAAGGTTATAACTTGACCTCCTGAACCTGTACCAGGGTTTGCAACAACGTTGTCTCTTATATAGATATTTCTAACTCCTCCACCATTACTCAAATTACTTTTAAATCTAAAAGGCATATCGGTCAAGTTTAAAACATTATCTTCTATTAAAATATTTTCTATAAATCCTCCTGTGTGACTACCTGCAGCAATTGCTCCCCCATGTGCTTCTCTTATGAAATTATTCACTACCCATACATTGGAGGAAGACCTTTGATTGTTATCTATAGCTGGTTGTCCCATTCCAGAGGCAAAATTAACCGCATCATCGCCCGTATCGAAAAAGTTAGCCACTACAATAGCATTTTTAGAGTTCCCAAATTCTACTCCATCACCATTGTTAGTATCGTAAGTTTGATGAATAGTTGAATAAACTGTAATATTATCACTTTCAAGAAAAACAACACCATGATAAGCTGGATTCCGTAAAGTAACACCTTCTATGTATAGACCATCTACTCCCTTAAACAACATCAAACTAGGTCTTGTAGAATATGCTTCGGAAACAGAGTAGCCTAAGTTTTTCGATTTAGTTACTGCGTCAGCTGCTAAAATCCCAAAGGGTTCTTTATTTGCTGAGTCTCCATCAGTAACTTTAACATTGTTCCCAGCTATATACCTTGGCAAATTATAGATATCCTCTTTCGGATCGAGTTCGTTTTTATTTTGAGGCACCATTTCCTCTGATATTAATTTTCCATCAGCAGTACAATATTTCCAACCATTGCCATCTATTGTACCTTTTCCAACAATTCTTACATTTTTAAGCTCTTTGCCATCTTTAGAATACGCGTTTATAAGCGCCCATCTTCTGGTATCAGTAGAATAATCATATAAAAGATGGTTAAAAGGATAATGATCGGCATTTGGGGAACCAACTAATGTTGCACCTTCTTGAATTTCTAATGTAATATCGCTTTTTAGCCAAATTGCTCCTGTCGTATATATGCCCGTAGGAATGACTACTTTTCCTCCTTTTGGACAATCGTCTATGGCTTGCTGAATTGCTTTAGTATTTTTTATAATTTTTTCATTGTTATCTCCAAAAGTATAATCGGTAATTCTTCCTGTATCAACTGCACCGTAATCAATCACATTCAATATAACAGGAGACGGAGATGTTCTAACTTCGATTTCAGGACTGTTTTCTGATTCTTTGCCTTCACTAGATACTGATCTCACAAAAATCCTATATGTTGTATCTGGTTGCAAATTTGTTATCTTGATGTGATGAATATCAATATCTGGATGAAAACCATCAACGTTTTTTTCATAAAATGCTTCCATAAATGCATAAGTATACGACGAATTCATCTTGAAGCTTTCTTTTGCACTACCTACAAATTTACCATTCACATACACGTTGTAATCGACAATATCGTCATAAATTTCAGGCTTTTCCCACAGCAACAAAATACTGCTTTCATCCACCCCTAACGCAGGCACACGTAGATAATCGGGTGGACAGGGGTTGCTCCCAAAAATTGTTACAACGGTTAAAAACAAACACACTAAAAAGGCTACTAGTTTTACTTTTTTACCCATAAATGCCACACCTCCATTTTACTTTTTTGTCCATAATGTCCCACCTCTATAATTAATTCATTCGAAGTATGAATTTTTAAAAGATAAAAAAAATTATTTCATTTTATGAAAATAACTTTCTCATTTTTAACGATTCACCAAAATTATACCTAGCATTTAAATTTTTTTCAAGTTTGATTATGGGTGATTAGGGAAAGTTAATAAAAAATAAGCCTAAATATCTTTAAATTTTATGAAAAATCTTATAAATAAATAAAAAATAAATACTCTAATCTTTTTAGAAAATAAATGTCAAATAATGATTTTATCTAATTAGTAAAAGTTGAATATTTCAATATTTTTTACTCTCATATCCAATTTTTTGCTTTCAATTGAAAGATTAACTACATCAATTTCCTTAACATTTTCCATGTAATTTCCAAAACTAATATTTAGAAAATCACAGTTCTTTAAATAAAGCTGTTCAACAGGAGACCTTTCATACGCCTTTATCCATATTCCATAACTGCTTTTCATAGAAACAACATTTTCTAAACGTATATTTTTTATAGAAGGAACAAATTTTCCAACGTCACCTTCTTCATAGTAGTAGTCTATTATTAGGACTGAATTCTTTATTTGTTTGATAATTATATTTTTTGCATAAATGTTTTCTATATTTCCTCCTCTTAAACTATTGGTTTTAAATCTTATAGCTTCATCTAAGTGCGGACTATCCATTAAACTATCTTCAATAATGATATCTTTTGCCCCTCCGCTAATTTCGCTACCAATAACTAACCCTCCATGCCCATCTCTCATCGAACAATTTCTAACTAAAACATTCTTCGTTGGAACACCTATACGCCTTCCATCAGCATTCCGACCAGATTTGATAACTATGCAATCATCTCCATTATTTAAAAAAGAATCTTCAATTAAAACGTTCTCACACGATTCAATGTCTATACCATCATTATTTGGTCCCAAACTTTCGATTGTAACTCCTTTTATAACAATATTCTTTGACAAGACCGGATGAATGCACCACATAGGTGAATTTATTATCTTAATTCCTTCAACAAGAATATTTTCACTGTTATAAAATTGAATAAAGCTAGGCCTTAAATAAGAACCGAGTCCAAACACCCTTTCTTCAACAGAAATCCCTTCTTCAGCCATTTTGAAAAGTCTTTGTCTATCTTCATTTTGATTAGGAAAACCTGAATCCCAACCAAACTCCTCTTTTCCACACCAATACCACCAATTTTTGTTATTACAATTACCATCTAAAGTTCCTTCTCCACTAATGGCAATATTATTTACACCATATGAATAAATAAATGGAGAATAGTTGTAACATTCAACTCCTTCCCATCGGGTAAAAACTACCGGTAAATATTTTTTAGGATCATCTATAAATCTTATAGTTGCATTTTTCCTCAAAAACAAATTTATATTATCTCTTAAATGTATAGGGCCCGTAAGAAAAACGCCTTCAGGTACTTCTATAATACCTCCTCCTACTTTATAACAATGATCTATAGCTTTTTTAAAAATTTCTGTGTTATCATAGTTGCCGTCACCAACAGCTCCAAAGTCTATTAGCGAGATCTTAAGATGTTTTTGAAAATTAGGTACTTGAATATTCTTTAAAATCTCGCCTTTAAGTTTTTCATACATTTTATCTACCTCTCTCAGGAATTCCAAGTTCCCTAACATGTCTTTCAATATGTTCTGCAACTTCCATATGGTACTCACTTTCATATTTGGTCAATATTTCAAAGAATCTGTTTCTAAAATCGTAGTTTGGATTCAGTACAAACATATAA
>Ga0116181_1002541_pt1 | contig 14759 bp, 14 predicted proteins | sample AD_UKC075_MetaG_FD_89752 | JGI IMG/M metagenome (GOLD analysis project Ga0116181, IMG submission 89752) | Active sludge microbial communities of municipal wastewater-treating anaerobic digesters from USA - AD_UKC075_MetaG | ecosystem: Engineered > Bioreactor > Anaerobic > Digestate | place: USA...
CTCCTTGAAAGGGATTTTCAGGATCGCCCACCTCACAGCTCCCAAATTCATGTATATGAAATCCGTGAGGCCCTATGGGATTTTGACCATTGGCAGCCCGCTTATACGGAGGCAAGCCCTTTACCTCAACACATACCCAGGTGCCGCCTTGGCCCTTGTAAAAAGTCACAACACCTTGGATTTGGGGCCTAAGGGGTCCTCCTCTGATGTGTGCAATGGCTGTGGGATTAGATAATGGTATATAAATGTTTTGTCCGACTTGAAGAAAGTTAGGGTCAATTTCCGGGTTGGCTAAGCATATAGCATCTACTGTTGTATTGTAATGCTTGGCTAAAGAATAGAAAGTATCCCCCGGGGTAATTTCGTGGGGAATTACATGAAAGGGAATTTTTACTGACATTATTCTCACCTCAATAAATTAAGCTGCTGTTTCAATGCACACAGTATCACGTGAAGATAGCGGTATCTCAGAGGTTTCCATGCTTGAAGTCATTATATTACCTTTTTAAGATATTATATAAGGCCAAATTGAAAAATGTTCATAATAACCCCTAAAAGGGGTTATTTATATTGGATTGGTTAATCTAACATTGACCCGCTGAGAAATATAGGTTATACTAAATTAGTAAATTAGTAATTAAGTAATTTAGTAAAATGTATAGGAGGTAAAAATGAAGATACCGACAAATTTGATGCATAAACCGGTTATTGTCTGTGAAAACTATGAAAATATTGATGGGCGAAATGCTTACAAATCTGACGCCAAAGGGCTTTCACTGGGCCTTGCCCAGTGGAATGACAGGGGAAAAGTGGATATTTCCGCCAAAGTGTGGCGCCACACGGGAGAAAAATGGTCCCGTCAATCTGAAGAATTGCCGCTTCACCGGGTATTAGATTTGGCTATTTTTGTCTGCAGAAGTTATTTATATTTCCAGGAGGCCTATCGTTATCCTAAATTGTATGATCCGGAAAATCCGAGAATTGACAGAGTTGGGCTTCAGGGTGATGCAATGACTGTGGAGGTCTGCACAGATAATCCCATGATCGACGAGGACATAAAATTGTTCCAACGAGCTTTAAGTGAAGACGGAGAGCTGATTGGAGAAAGACTTCGAGTAATATCAAGGCTGCTGAAGGAAGCCGGATACTAGAAATAGAGGAGATAAGTATGGCGAGTAAGATAGATAAGAAAAGGCGGAAGGAATTGCTTGAGCAATATAAGCAGATTAAGACTTATATAGGAATTATACAAATAAAAAACAACGTAAATGGAAAGATATTTATAGACACTTGTTCAAACTTAAAAAATAGATGGTTTACTTTAAAATGGAACCTGGACATGGGAAGACACCCAAACTCCAAATTACAAAAAGACTGGAATGAATTGGGTCAGGATGCCTTTGCTTATGAAGTTTTGGAGAAAAAGGAAGCGGACAAAGTGGATGACATCCGCTGGGAACTTAAGAAGATGAAGAAAAAGTGGCTTGAGAAACTACAACCCTATGGAGACAAGGGTTACAATAGACCGCCAAAGGAATGAGGCGGTTTTTTTGTAATTTTATTTTGATAGATTTTCTGTTGCCAATGCGAAGTAATAAATAGAAGGATAAATAAACCCCATATAGAGAATATACCAACAAGGAAGGTGGTGCCCGTTGCAAATAACTGAAGATAATTTTATCGAACAACTGAAAAACAAAAACGAAAAAGCCCTTGAACATGTCATCGACAACTATGGATGGATACTAAAATCGGTAATAAAAAAGCATCTCTTTTATCTTCCGGATTATCATGAAGAGTGTTTGAACGATTGCCTGATGAGTATCTGGGAAAATATTAGTTATTATGATCCCAAAAAGTCCAGCTTCAAAAATTGGATTGGAGGAGTTGCAAAATACAAGGCCATCAATTATGTAAGGAAATATTTAAGGGATTTAGAAAATGAAAATATAGAAAATGTTACTGTTATTACAGAAGATAATGCATTAAGCCAAGTTTTATCAAAAGAAATAAGCCTGGAAACCAAAAAAATGCTGGAATGCTTATCAGAAGAAGACAGGGAAATTTTCATGAAGCTATACTTCGAAGAAAAAAACATGGACGAGATTTCCTGTGATACAGGCCTTGCCAAGCCAGTTCTTTACAATAGACTTTCAAGGGGTAGGAAGAAAATGCGGGAAGCTTTTAGTCTAAAAGGAGGTTCGAGTCAATGAAGGATTGTAACAATGTGTACGAACTGTTAAACTACATGGAAATTGACCTGGATGATTATGAAAAAGAGATGTTAAGCGATAAAGAAAAGCGGAGTTTAAAAGGTCTGTTTAAGAAAAAAAGAAGGCAAAGGGTTTTAATGCAAATCGGAACAATTGCTGCTATTTTCTTTTTAGCAATTGGGTTTTTCAGCCAAACGAATTTGGGAAAAAACGTTTATGCTGCCGTGCAATTAAAAGTTGCGGAGATTTCCTATTCCATCGGCGTATCTATGGGCATAGAGAGGGACATTGAGCCTTATGCAAATGTGGTAGATCAAATAGTGGCAGACAATGGAATAGAAGTGAAATTGAGCAGTGTCATAATAGATAAGGATGAACTAATCTTCTCTATAATTGTCAATACGAATAAAGCTGTGGATATGTTCAGATTTGATTACGACATTTTCATCAATGGTAAAAAACTCACCAACTATGGTGCCACCGGTAGAGCCGGGAGTATAACCGATTCCGACAGTTTGTTTTTCCATACGCAGGCAGTTGATGTTGAAGGAATTGACTTAAAAGATGATATAGATGTAAGGATTGTTTTAAAAGACATGGAACTGATTACAGGAACTTCTCAGGAAAAGAGAAAAGGGAAGTGGCAGTTTGATTTTACAGCAAATGGCAGTGAGTTAACGGCCAACTCACGTACGATACCAATTGATTATTCGTTTAATATAGACAATCAGGAGTACATTTTACAGGAATTTAGGTACAATCCTGTAAATCAAAAGATTTATGGAAAGGTAAAGGGTGCATTTGGAGTTAGATACGATGTTTACTTGAAGGGCCATGACAATTTGGGCAATGAAGTGGTTTTTTATTTAGCTAGCGTATCCGGTGAAGACTTAGAATTTAAATACTCCAATATATATAGCGATTTATCTGATGAGCTAACATCCATAAGCTTGACTCCCTATGCTGCAAAACTCCCTGAACAGAGCGGAAAGATGAGTGACGATTATAGGCAAGTTGGTGAAGAATTTATAATATATTTAAGTAAATAGATTTTCGGTAAAACTAAGGCCTTTAGTACAATGCCCGGCAAGCGTTATTACCGTGCCGGGCAGAACTGTTCTTTTTGAATAATTGGGGACTGGTGAATAATTGGGGACGGGTACAAAAAATTCACTCGTGAATTTTTTGTACCCGTCCCCAATTATTCACCAGTCTCCATTTGTTCATCCCTTTATTATGGTAAAATAAGCTATAAGAGCCGACAAATTAAATTATATTATCAGGTGGAAGAAAAAAATGAAGAAAATTGATATTGCCAAAACAATGTTTTCAGATAACTGCCATTTATTTAAATGTCCGGTGTGCGGAAATGAAATGAACATTGCCGATTCTCAAAGCTTGGTTTGTATTAACAGGCACAGTTTTGATTTATCTAGGCAAGGATACGTGAACTTGTTGCTAAAAGCCAACAAAAGCAAATATGATAAGGATATGCTGGAATCTAGAAATATCATATCAAAAAGCGGCTTTTTCGACCCTATGCTGGAACAAATAAGCAGCCTTGTTCTACGACAAATATCGCCTAATCCCTCATCAAGTGCTTTTGTTTTAGATGCCGGTTGCGGAGAAGGTTCACATTTATCTAGGATTTTGTCTATGACAAGAAATAAATCAAGGGCAAAGCTGCAAGCAGTTGGCATCGATATTTCCAAGGAAGGGATTCGCATTGCCGCTAGAGACAATATAGAGATTATTTGGTGTGTGGCAGATTTGGCCAAATTGCCTTTTAAAGACAAACAGTTCGACGTAATACTCAATGTCCTCTCACCCGCCAGTTATACGGAATTTGACCGTGTTTTAAAGGACACAGGAATCCTCATCAAGGTTGTGCCGGAAAGCGGTTATCTAATTCAATTGCGCAATATCTTTTTTGATAGAACTGACAAAGAGGCTTATTCGAACGAGAAAGTCATAAAGTTATTCACAGAGAACTTTCATTTAATAGAAAATCAAAGGCTTTCGTATGAAGTAGAGCTGGATGAAACAAGCTTATATCACCTATTAAATATGACTCCGCTGACCTGGAATGTTGACAAGGAAAAAATGCAAAAGGTGAATAATATGAGGATAAGCAGAATTACTGCAGATTTTCGTATTCTTTGTGGTAATAAATTCTAATGGCCATGGGATAAGCTTAGTCTCAAATGACGATTTAAGCAAGTTGAAAAGGAGGAGGTTCAAAATGCGTATAAAAAATATACATGAAAATTTCACCATCGTCGATGCTCACCTTGATTTACTATATGATATTGAAATAAATAGGAGCAAAGGATACAAGAGGGTTATAGAGAGGGAATACCTTCCGGAGTTTAAAGAGGGCGGTATAAATATCATCGTCTCCTCGATATTTATTGACAAAGATTTTCTGCCGGAACTGGCCCTGAGAAAGGCCCTGGACCAGATTAGCGCTTTTTACTCGGAGTTAGACGAGGCCGAAGAAAACTTTGCCTTAGTAAAAAACTTGCGCGACCTGGAAGAAACTTTGGCACAAGGCAAAATTGGGATCTTGCTGTCCTTTGAAGGCGTAGAGCCGCTGCTTGATGATATCAACTTGCTTAGGATTTTTTATGAGCTCGGAGTGAGGATAGTAGGTCTAACCTGGTCGCGACGCAACTATGCCGCAGATGGCTGCAGTTATAGCAAGTTCCAAGATAGCAAAAATGGTCTTTCCGATTTTGGCAGGCAAGTAGTAAAAGAGGCAGAGCGCTTGGGAATGTTAATAGATGTGAGCCATCTAAATGATGCGGGCTTTTGGGATGTTATTGAAATATCGACACAACCAATTATTGCCTCACACTCTAACTGCAGGGCTTTAAATGGCATAATGAGGAATCTCACGGATGAGCAGATAAGAGCCCTGGCCAAAACCGGCGGTGTCATCGGCATAAATGCCGTAAGCACTTTGGTTGCAGAAAGAAATGCCGATGTCAAAGCATTAGTGGATCACGTGGACCACTTGCGGGATGTGGCAGGCATCCATCACATAGGTCTTGGTTTAGACTTTTGCGATAAAATTTTTGAGCTCCCAAATCCCAGAAAGAACCCAAAATCAAAAGGGCTTTACGATGTAATAGAGGGTCATAAAAACATATACCAACTCACGGAAGAATTGATTAATAGAGGATATGGCGATGATGAAATCCGCCTTATTTACGGGGAAAATTTTTTAAGAGTATTTAAAGAAGTCATATTAAAATAAAACTTTTTTCACAGGAAGGCATGACAAAAGTCCTATTTTATAGTATAATAGTATTGTAAAATGTGAGACAAGCAAATATTTGTGATAAGGGCAAACCATTTGAAAAAATGGGACGCAAAGCCATGGGTCTGAAGCCAAATGAGGTATGATTGCCAGGCTGCCACAATAATAAAAATGAATGATATATTAATTATGTGAGTTCATAATTAATTACTATATTATTATGGCAGCTGTTGGCTGCCATTTTTCTTGCCTATCAACAATCTCTTCAGAACATAGTGAAATCTTCATGCTTTATCGAGCCTATTACGAAACAGCAAGCTATCCTGAACCGATAAGACTTTCACATTGAGTCCTCAGGTCTAGTTCTCATTGACAACATCTGAAAGGCGGAGATTGCGAAATGAAGGAAGGGGTAAATTACAATTACTTGGATTCATTTATTGATGTCGAAGAAAGCCTTATTGAAAATAAAGAGACAGATTCTTATGCATATATTAAAAACGGATGCCTGAATACAGAAACCACGTTTCATGAAATGCCTTTTGAAGGGATGCAGGAGTTTATATACAGGGTTAAAAAGGACCTGATTAACTTTTCTCTGGCAATATACGATTTAGCTAAATTTGAAAAACTTGAAGAGCAGGCAAGGACCTTAGTGCAGAACTTAGCCTTTTACCCTGCTACAGACAGTAATATAGTGGCATCGAGCATACAAAATTCTGTAGTTTTTGCCACAGGTGATATAGATGTTGTAGGATCCGGCTGCTATATCTCTAAGATCCAGGCAGGACGAAAAGTGAACATCAAAGCTGTAGTTCGAGGTGGTGAAGTAATCGCCGGCAGCGATGTCTTCATCGGAGAACTCGGCTCAATAGGAGGCTCCCCAACGAGAGTCGTGGCAGAACACGATGCTGTGGTTAAAATTGGATACGCACATGTAAATTCTGTGGTAGTTATAGGAGGTCAATCTTACCGCTTTAGCAGGGATGAAGAGAATGCAAAGTTTTGGCTGGATGGTGATGGCAACTTGAGAAGTTCAAATTATTAAAATACCCTGCGACAAACCAAAGCACCAACCCAAGAACGGTTGGTGCTTTTTCTGACCGCATTTTTTCGTATTTATGGTATAATAAGCTTGAAATTATCTATAGGGTGGAGCATAAAGAAGTGAATGGATATAAATTGATTGTATTGGATTTAGACGGAACTTTGCTAGATTCTAACAAAGAAATAACTGATAAAGATCGAAAAGCAATAGATTTATTGAAAAACATGGGTATATTAGTAACAATAGCTACGGGAAGGCATCCTTCAAATTCCAGCAAATATGTATATGAGCTGGGGATTACCACTCCCATCATAGCGTGTAATGGTGCTTTGATTAGGGATGTTCGAAACGGCACCACTTTGCGCATGAAGGAAGTTGATTCTGATGTGGCACTAAAAGTTATAAACTACTGCAAACAAAAACAACTAGATTTTTTAGTGTACACATCTGATGCCATTTATTACAGCGATAATTCCGAACGGATAAAGGCCATTCAAGCCTATAACGACAGCGTAAGCCAGGAGCTGCGCGTTCCCCTCTATAGAATGAAAAGCTTGGATATTTCGCAGCAGAGCATTATTAAGATATTGGTGAGAAGTAATGAATATCAAGTCTTTGAAAAGTTAGAGGAACATGTAAAGAAGGATGGCAGGTTGACTATCGTAAAGTCCGAAAGTGATCTTATTGATATAATGACTAAAGGCGTATCAAAGGGGGATGGCCTTGAGTTTTTGGCTAAGCATCTTGATATAGACCTCAGGTATACGGTTGCCTTTGGCGATAATCACAATGATATGAGTATGTTAGAAGTTGCCGGCCTTTCAATTGCCATGGGCAATGCCGAGGAAGAGCTAAAAGAGATTGCCGACTACATTACTGTATCCAATGATGAATCGGGAGTAAGCCATGCAGTTTACAAGTATATTTTAAAAGGGAATGGTGAGGTCTAGTTTTTGAAAAAGATATTTTATGCAGCTGTATGAGGGGAATATAAATTAGGAGGTGCCTTCCGTGAGCAATGGCGATTTAAAGCTTGCTTACTTTTTTGCCCTGCTGCACACTTTGATAACAGGCCTATCATTTTTATTCGTAAAGACTGCACTAAAGTTTGCAAGTCCCTTAGATGTCCTTGCCTTTCGATTTTCTGCCTCTCTATTAGCGCTGATGGTGCCCATTATGTTGAAAAAAATACATCTTAATTACGCCGGCAAGAACCTGCTTCAATTATGCTCATTAGGGCTGCTTTATCCTATAGCATTTTTCTTTTTCCAAACCGTTGGCCTAGTTTTCGCAACTTCCTCTGAAGGAGGGATTATACAATCGGTTACACCGATTTTTACGATGATTTTAGCCGCTATTTTTTTAAAGGAAAGGACCAACAACTATCAGAAGATTGCGATTTTAATGTCAGTTGCAGGGGTGGTTTACATCTTTGTTATGAAAGGAGCAGGTTTGGATTTATCGGAAGTGCTAGGTATTACCCTATTACTGATTTCTGCTTTGGCTTCTGCTGGTTATCACATACTTACCCGTATAACGACACGGCAGTTTTCAATAACTGAAATTAGCTTTATGATGACATTACTTGGATTTGTATTTTTTAATGCCGCTGCAATAATAGGGCACATGGCAAGGGGGAGCCTTGATCAATTCTTAACTCCCCTACAAAACCTTGAATTTGTGGTTTCCATCCTATATCTTGGAATTTTGTCATCATTAGTTACATCCCTTTTGAACAATTATATACTCAAAAGGATAGAGGCTGCAAAGGTAAGTGTCTTTGGCAATCTAAGAACCGTGGTCACTATTTTTGCCGGGGTATATTTTCTTAAAGAACAGCTCTTTGCCTACCACATTATTGGTTCGCTGATGATCATCTTAGGGGTGCTGGGCACAAACTATGCCGGCAAACTGCCGCAATTATCGAGGAAAACATGAACAGTATTGTATAAATAAATATAGAGGCTTTAATATCCTTAAAAAGCCTCTTTTTGTTGTTTATCATGTGTTAATACTCAATTATAAATTTCCCTTTAAGCCGATTTCTTCGGCAACCTTTTGCATTCCCTTTATGGTTTCTTCAATTATAAAATCTCGCTCCATTCCCAAGAGCTCTAAACCCTTTTCGATGATTTCCCTGTTGACTCCTGCGGCAAAGCTCTTTTGGTTCCACTTTTTCTTAACAGACTTAGCTTTAAGGTCCAATATGCTTTTGCTGGGGCGAAGTAAAGCAGTTGCCGCAATAAGGCCCGTCAACTCATCAATGGTGTATAATACCTTTTCCATTTTTTCAACGGGCTCAACATCGGAACAAATTCCCCAGCCGTGGCTCTGTATCGCCCTTATGTAGTCTTCCGGCCAGCCCTCATCCATTAAAATTTCCCGAACTTTTTGGCAGTGTTGGTCTGGATACATTTCGTAATCCAGGTCATGAACAAGACCTATTATTGCCCATTTTTCCACATCCGGTTCGCCAAAAAGCTCAGCGAAGTGACGCATTACTGCTTCAACAGCCAATGCATGGCGAATCAGACTCTCATTGCTGTTATATTTTTTTAGCAGCTCAAAAGCCTCTGCCCTTGTTGGATATGTTACGCCCATATTAATCCATCCCTCACTAATATAATGCTTATTATAAATAGTAAACTTTTGCCCACAATGTGTCAAGCTTTCGGGGTTTTTGCCTGAATTTAAATTTATTAAAATAATAGGAAGGAAAAACTGTATTGGATTTCGAATAGATGTAGGAAGATTATAATATGGAGGTAAAAAATGATAACAAAAGCTCAGCTGCTTTGTAAAAACATAGTGTTGAAAGTTGTCCAAAGCATGAAGCGCTTTCCTGAAGCCATATTTTTCTACTGTGCCACCACTTTAATATTGATATACATGAACCATATAGCTTATAACAAAGCAACCTTCGATTTTCTAACGAGAATTGCAATGATCTTGGCCCTTGGAGCTGTGGTGTTCTTATGTATCAGGACATTTTTGGAGAGAAAGCACCCTGTGGCAATCAAAACAACGATTGCAATCTATGCGAGTGCCATTATAGGCCTCTTTATATACTTTTTTCTCTTGTTAGATGAATTAAACACAGTCTCTGTTACAAGATATACTGCATTGAGCCTTTCTCTGTATCTGCTCTTCACTTTTATTCCTTATTTTCGTAAAAAGGGAAGCTATGAGCTTTATGTTATTACACTTTTTACAAGGTTTTTCATCACGTACTTATATTCAATCGTGCTTTTCTTAGGTCTTGCGGCTATCATATATACCATTGATACACTTTTCGGAGTCAACATTGATGGAAGCTTGTATTATGATATTTGGCTTATTGTTGCATGTGCCTTTGCGCCCGCATATTTTCTGGCGGAGATTCCGGGACAGCAGGACAGCTTATATGTAGAGAACTATTCAAAAGTCCTTAGAGTCCTTTTGCTTTACATAGTGATGCCAATTTTAATCATTTATACTGCGGTGCTTTACGCATTTTTTGTAAAAATACTGCTTTCCGGGGAATGGCCAGGGGGAATTGTTGCAAATCTTGTTTTGTGGTACTCCATTATAAGTACAGTTGTCCTATTTTTTATTTATCCCCTACGGAGCAAGGACAACCTTGTAAAACATTTTATATCCCTTTTCCCGAAATTCATTATCATCCCCTTAATCATGATGTTTATTTCCCTGGGAATAAGAATCAACGCGTACGGCATAACTGAAAACAGGTACTTTGTTTTGGTGGCCGGTTTATGGGTTTCCGGGTGCATGATATACTACATAATTTCAAAAAATATTACCAATATCGCATTGTCGGTGTCCCTTGCATTAATCATGACCTTGTCGGTTATTGGCCCCTGGAGCAGCTACTCAGTTTCGAAGTACAGTCAAAGGGCAAGGTTTGAGAAAATATTAAAGGAAAACCAGATGCTAGCCCAAGATGGCAGTATCATACCATCAAATGCCTTATCCTCAGATGAAAAGGAGACATTGACATCCATCCTTTATTATTTTGAAAAAAATCACGAACTGAGTGAACTGGGATTATTACCTGTAGATTTTCAATTAGAAGACACGCCTAAAGTTTTGGGCTTTGAACCTTACATGCATGGAGATTATAAATATTTTGGCTTGCATATTGGGAAAGGACAGGTATTAATCGACATTAATGATTACGACTTTTTCTATGATATTTACCCCTATAGGAACGGCAAGGATACGGATGAAGGGGAACTAGACATATCCTACCGTGAAAGAGAACATTATCTTAAAATATCAAGTAAGGCGGAGACGGTCTACGAGAAGAATGTGGCAGACATCGCCAGAGAAATCATTGATAAGAATAAAGGTAGAGAGGAACTGGATGTAAATGAAATGCTCTACACAGACGAAAATGAAAACATAAAAGTTTTGTATGTGTTCAACCATATAAATGGGAGAGAAGAAAATGAAAGTGTCATAGTAGAGTATATAGACTTTAAGTTGTTTATTAAAATAAAGTAATTAAAAAATATAAAGGAATTTGTAATTTTTTATCGAATAGTAACATAAACAAAAGGGCTGTAAACAAGTGTAAATGGAGGTTTTAAATGAAAAGGATTGCCTTGGTAACTGACAGTACTGCCGACCTTACGGATGAAATCAAAAGAGAGTATAACATCCATGTAGTTCCCCTTAAAGTGAGATTCAAGGATGAGGAATATTTTGACTATGAAATTACAAGTGAAGAATTTTATCAGAGATTGGAGAGTGAAAGCCAGCTTCCGGCTACTTCACAGCCGTCCCCGGAAGATTTCACTCAACTGTACAGCAAGCTGCTTGAAAACCACGATGAAATCATATCAATACACATATCTTCCGGATTGAGCGGAACCGTAAATGCAGCCAATATAGCCAAACAAGGTTTGAAGGGGAACATTCACATCGTTGATTCAAAGACCATCAGCCTGGGTATAGCGCTCATGGTAATGGAGGCTGCAAGAAACATCAGTGAGGGTTTAAGTGCTTTACAAATTGTCGAAGGTCTTTCAAAAGTGAGGAAGAACATAGAAACCCTCTTTACCTTAAATACCTTGGAGTACCTGCAAAAGGGTGGCAGGATAGGGAAAGTTCAGGGTATTGTTGGCTCACTTTTGAATATCAAGCCGGTTGTTAGGGTAGGGGATGACGGCATTTACCACACCTACAAAAAAGCTCGCAGCCAGGAGCGGGCTTTGAACGGCATAGTGCAAGCTTTTAAGGAGCTGGCCAAGGAAAGAAAGCATATCCGCCTGGCTGTAGCCCATGGTGCGGCACATCAAGCGGGGCTGTACCTGAAAGAAGCCTTGGAAAACGCCTTTCAGCTTCAAACAAGCATATTTACCCAGGTAGGACCGGTGATTGGCGTTCACACCGGGCCAGGAACTGTAGGCGCAGCCGTTCAATTTGAATAAGCTTTCTAGATAGCCTGTTGAATGATGCCTCCTGGAGGTAGTCTAATTAGATTATCTGCTTGGAGGTATTTTTATGCCTACAATAGACCACATTCAAACTGGAAAACTACGGCTCCCGTGCCCGTGAAACTCAGGCTATGAGTATTTTTGAAGAATAATACTAGTTGCATTTTTATTCTCATATTTGTATAATCTGATTAATATCCAAAATTGTAGAACTTGTAAAGAAGGGGGCCAGACGATGCACTGGAATAAAATACGAGAATGTATGGACAGACACGAGCTGCGTTCTTATCAACTTGAAAAGCTCAAAGAAACCATCGACAGGGTGTACCACAATGTACCAAGTTACAGGCAGAAGATGCAGGAAAGAGGTATTATTCCTGAAGACATCAATAGCTTAGATGACCTGAAGCTGCTGCCTTTTACAACGAAACAGGATTTGAGAGACAACTATCCCTACAATATGTTTGCGACGCCTCTACAAGAAATTATCAGGATTCATGCCTCTTCAGGCACCACGGGGAAGCCTACGGTGGTAGGTTATACCCGCAGGGATATTGCCAATTGGGCAGAGCTCATGGCCAGGTGCCTCGCAATGGCCGGTGGCCATCAGGATTCCGTTGTCCAAATCGCCTACGGTTACGGGCTTTTTACAGGGGGCCTGGGTTTTCACTACGGAGCAGAAAAGATAGGGGCGGTAGTAATACCAACATCAGGTGGCAATACGCGCAGGCAGATTATGCTAATGAGGGATTTGGGGACGGAAATTCTGGCATGCACCCCCTCCTATGCCTTGTGCATAATTGAAGGCCTTGAGGCCATGGGTATAAAGACGGAGGAACTGAAACTTAAAGCAGGCATCTTCGGGGCGGAGCCCTGGTCCGAAAACATGCGTGCAGAACTGGAAGAGAAATTAAATATAAAGGCCCTTGACATATACGGCTTGAGCGAAGTAATAGGTCCAGGTGTTGCCTGTGAATGTCTTGAGCAGCAGGGCCTTCACATATTCGAAGACTTCTTTATTCCCGAAATAATCGACCCTGTCACGGAAGAACCCCTGCCTGAAGGTGAAGAAGGTGAGCTGGTTATAACAACCATCGATAAGGAAGGCTTACCTGTTATAAGGTACAGAACAAGAGACATCACATCCCTTACCTATGAACCTTGTGCCTGCGGCAGAACCCATGCCAGGATCAGCAAACTCCTTGGCAGGACCGACGACATGCTGATTATTCGCGGTGTCAACGTATTCCCATCACAAATCGAAAGTGCTTTAATGGCTGTTGGCGAGGCAGAGCCCCACTATTTAATCATAGTGGACCGGGTCAACAACCTTGACACGATGGAAGTGTGGATAGAAGTATCCGAAAAACTGTTCGCCGACGAGATTAGAAAACTTGAACAGATCAGGAAACAAATCGAATCGGAAATCTACACGACACTTGGAATTAATGTCAAGGTAAAACTGGTAGAACCTCATACCATTGAGCGAAGTGAAGGTAAGGCAAAACGGGTTATTGACAAGCGAAAAATATAAACGGGAGGGATATTATGTTTGTAAAACAGATATCGGTGTTCTTGGAAAACAAGCCCGGCAAGCTGTACCAGGTTACGGAAGTGCTCAAAAAACACAGCATTGATATTAGTGCCATATCAGTGGCAGATACTACGGAATTTGGCATTGTGCGCATGATTGTTGATAAGCCGGATCTGGCGGTAGCTGCTATTAAAGAAGCGAAATTTCCCGTAAGTACCACCGACGTTTTGGCAGTAGAGGTGTCCGATAAGCCTGGAGGCTTAAACTATGCCCTTAAAGTGCTAAATGATGCTAACATAAGTGTTGAATACCTGTACTCCTTTATAAAGCGAAACGGCGATAAAGCCCTCATACTGTTTAGGGTAGAAAATCCCAGCGAAGCCACTGAGGTTTTACAAGCTGCCGGTGTTAAGCTTTATACCAATGAAGAGATAAATTCACTATAAATATCCAAATTGCCAGCTGGCCTTGCAAGTGCTATAATTAATACGGTTTGGATTAAGTTTGTTGTGAAGTGAAACCGACGGGAGAGGAAACGCGTGAGGAGAATCCTAGCTATAATTATCGCTAAAATCACCATCGCTCTTGCAAAGCTCTTGGGGCACGGAGGATCCAATTTCGGAGGGGAGCTGGCCCTCAGAATATGTCCCGATATCCTTGCCTGGTTTGGCTCGCAAATTAAGGATAAAATAATCTTTGTTACCGGCACTAACGGCAAGACCTCTACCAATAACATGATATATTCCATCATTAGGGAATCGGGCCATTCATGTGTTTGCAACAGGCTGGGCGCTAATCTGGATTCGGGGTTAATCTCCGCTTTCATTGGCCACTGCGACTTAATCGGCCGTGTTGATGCGGATTATGCTGCCCTGGAAGTTGATGAAGCTTCTCTTTTCAAAGTGATGAAACACATCAAGCCGCATATGATCGTGTTTACAAACATATTCAGAGACCAACTGGACCGCTACAGTGAGATTGATGCCCTCTTAAATAAAATAAATGCTGCTATAAGGACATCTCAAAGGACTGTACTTTTAATAAACTCAGATGACCCAGCCCTTGTGGCACTTGCTGAAGAACTGCCCAATGAAAAATACTATTACGGAATCGAAAACCCTGTGGATATGGGAAGCCAGGACCTGGCCCGGGACAGTGTTTTTTGTAAGGAATGCGGCAAGAGGTTGCACTACAAGCACTATTATTACGGTCAACTAGGGCATTTTGCCTGCGATAATTGCGGTTTTAAACGGCCCGCACCCCA
>Ga0116181_1002548_pt1 | contig 14729 bp, 10 predicted proteins | sample AD_UKC075_MetaG_FD_89752 | JGI IMG/M metagenome (GOLD analysis project Ga0116181, IMG submission 89752) | Active sludge microbial communities of municipal wastewater-treating anaerobic digesters from USA - AD_UKC075_MetaG | ecosystem: Engineered > Bioreactor > Anaerobic > Digestate | place: USA...
ACCATCGAAGAGCCGATCGAGTACTACCACCAGCACAAGAAGTCGGTGTTCAATCAGCGCGAAGTGGGCACCGACGTGCCGAGCTTCGCCGAAGCGCTTCGCCGCGTGCTGCGTCAGGACCCCGACGTCATCCTCGTCGGTGAGCTTCGCGACCTGGAAACCATGGAATCCGCCATCCGCGCGGCCGAGACGGGCCACCTGGTGTTCTCCACCGTGCACACCACCGGCTGCCAGGGAACGGTCAACCGTATCATCGACGCCTTCCCACACGAGCAGCAGGAGCAAATCCGCGTCCAGCTCTCGACCAACCTCATCGCCGTGCTCAGCCAGGCGTTGTGTCCGCGGCGGGAGAAAGGCATGGTCGCGGCGTACGAGTTCATGGTGGTGACCCCGGCCATCGCCAACCTCATCCGCGAGAACAAGACGTTCCGTATCGATTCGAGCATCCAGACCGGAAAGAAGTTCGGCATGCAATTGCTCGACGAACACCTGCTGCAGTTGTACCGCGACGAAATCATCACGGCCGAGGAAGCCATGGACAAGGCTCGTAACCCGGCCGACATGCAGGAGAAGATCGAAGCCCTCAACCGCGGCGAGAAGCTCGAGACCGAAGAGCAGAAGCTCCAGCGCGAAGCCCAGGGCGGGGATGACAGGAAGTGAAAGGAATCGACGCGGCGATGCGGTGACGCGGAGACGCGGCGAAAGCGGAAAGGGAACCGAGTAGGGCCGCACGCGAATGTGCGGGCGACGTACACGAACGACGAGCCGGACACCCCGTCCGGCTCATCGCTGACAGCTGATAGCTTATAGCTGAGAGCTTCATTATGTCCGACCGACCGATGCCGCCGATCAGTCAGCTCAAGGGACGTCCCCTGGGCCGCATCCTCATCAAGATGGGCCGGATCACCCGCACGCAAGTGCAGGAGGCCCTCGAGGTCCAGTCGAAGAAACACGGGCCCATCGGCCAGATCCTGGTCGAGATGGGTTACGTGACCGAGGCCGAGGTGCAATTGGCCCTGGCCGCCCAGGTGGGCATGGAGCCGGTCACCGTCTCCAAGATCGACGTGCCGGCCGAGATCATCGCCCTCGTGCCCGCACAGGTGGCCCAGACGTACAAGATCATCCCCATCGACTTCGACCCGACCAGCAAGCTGCTGACCATCGCGCTGGACAACCCCGCCAACTTCCAGGCCACCGACGACCTCAAGACGCTGATGGGGTTCAACATCAAGGCGTGCATCTCGACGTCGGAGGACATCTCGGCGGCTTTGGCGCGGTACTACCCCGAGGAGAAAGTCGAGTCCATCACCCAGCTCATCGACGAGCTCACCAGCGACGAAGATCTTTCCAAGTTTGAAGGCCGCGGCGAGAGCATCGACCTCGAGGAACTCAAGGAGATGGCCGACTCCAACCCGGTCAAGAAGCTCCTGAACCTCGTGCTCCTGCAAGCCATTAAGGACAAGGCGAGTGACATCCATTTCGAGCCGTTCGAGAACGAGTACCGGATGCGGTACCGCATCGACGGCGTACTGTACGACATGACGCCTCCGCCCAAGCACATCGCCATGGCCGTGGCCAGCCGTATCAAGGTCATGGCCAACCTCAACATCGCCGAACGTCGTCTGCCCCAGGACGGCCGTATCGAACTAACGGTCGGCGGCAACCCGGTGGACCTGCGCGTCAGCGTGCTGCCCACCATGTTCGGCGAGAGCGTGGTCATGCGTGTGCTCGACCGCGGCAACGTCATGCTCGACCTGACCCGCATCGGTCTGCGTGACGATGAACTGGCCATCGTGAACCAGCTCATCCGCAAGCCCAACGGCATCCTGATCAACACCGGACCGACCGGATCGGGCAAGACCACCACGCTGTACGCGGCGCTCAACGAGCTCAACGAGATCGACACCAAAATCCTCACTGCCGAGGACCCGGTCGAGTACGACATCGACGGCCTCTGCCAGTGCCAAGTCAACGCGGAGATCGGCCTGACGTTCGCCCGTCTACTGAGAAGCTTTCTGCGGCAGGACCCCGACGTCATTCTAGTGGGTGAGATCCGCGACCTGGAGACCGCCCAGATCGCGGTGCAGGCGTCCTTGACCGGACACCTGGTTTTTACGACGCTGCACACGAACGACGCGCCCTCGTCCATCGCTCGTTTGGTGGACCTGGGTGTCGAGCCGTTCCTGCTGACCGCGACGCTGGAGGCGGTCATCGCCCAGCGGCTGGTGAGGCGGATTTGCCAGAACTGCAAGGAGGAGTTCCATCCAACCGAAGAAATGCTGATGGAACTTGGCCTGACGCCGGACGACGTCCAAGGCAAAAGCTTCGCCTACGGCAAGGGTTGCGACTACTGCCAAAACACCGGCTACAAGGGCCGGATGGGCCTGTTCGAGACCATGGTCATGAACGAGGATCTGCGGGAACTGGTCATGCAGAACGCCTCAACCAACGTCTTGCGGAACATGGCCATCAAGAACGGGATGCGGCTCCTGCGGGAGAGCGGTTTGCTCGCCATCTATGAGGGTGCGACCACCATCGAAGAGGTGGTGAAGGAAACGGTCATCGATATGTTGTAAGCGCAAGCGCGGACCTCGAGTATGGCTGGAAGACAGCGGGCTCGAGAGGTTCGATCCGTGAAAAAGGGGCACTCCGTGTTATCGGTCTGTCCCGCGATCATGAGGTGAGCTGGTATGCCGACCTTCCAGTACGAGGCCATGAATCAGGCCGGCCAGGAGGTCAAGGACGAGCTGGAAGCTCCGTCCGCGGAAGAGGCATTGGCCAAAATCCGCAGCCTCGGGTACTACCCGACGAAGCTGCGGCCCAAAGGCGGCAGACGAGCCGCCAAGGCGGCCGCTAGCGGGGCGGCGGCCGCGGCCAAGCGCAAGAAGGGCACCACCGGCATCGGTAAGGTCAAGGTCAAGGAAATCACGCAGTTCACCCGTCAGCTTTCCACGCTTCAGGACGCCGGCCTGCCCATTCTCCGGAGTCTGCGCATTCTCGAGCAGCAGCAGAAGCCCGGCATGCTCCGGGCCATTCTGCGGAACGTGGCCGACGACATCGAAGGCGGCTCCACGCTTTCCGAGGCCATGGCCACCTACCCCAAGGCGTTCGACCGTCTGTACTGCAACATGGTGGCGGCAGGCGAGGCGGGCGGCGTGCTCGACGTCATTCTCCAACGTCTGGCCGACTTCATGGAGAAGGCCCAGCGTCTGAAGCGAAAAGTCATCGGCGCCATGATCTACCCCATCGTGGTCATCACGTTCGCCGTGCTGATTGTGGCGGGCATCATGGTCGCAGTGGTCCCCAAGTTCAAGGAAATCTTCAAGGACTTCGGAACCTCGCTGCCCTCGATCACGCAGCTGCTGATCAACATCTCCGAGTGGTTCGTGATGGGCAAGCCGCCTGGATGGGTCGTCATTCTGTTTACACCACTCGGAGTCTTCCTGTTCCTCAAGCTGCTCAAGCAGTCCAAGTCGGGTCGCTATGCGGTTGACCTGATCAAGCTCAAGATCCCCATTCTGGGCAACATCCTGAGCAAGACGGCGGTAGCCCGCTTCACGCGAACGCTGGGAACGCTTCTAGCGGCCGGCGTGCCCATTCTCGAGGCCATCAACATCACCCGCGAGACCTCGGGCAACGAGGTGTACGCCAGGGCTCTGGGTTCGATCCACGACGAAATCCGCGAAGGCGAGTCGTTCGCCAACCCGCTGCGGGCCACGAAGATCTGCGACCCCATCGTCATCAACATGATCGACGTGGGCGAGGAAACCGGCGACCTCGACAAGATGCTCATCAAGATCGCCGACAACTATGATGAGGAAGTCGAAGTGCTGGTGGACGGCCTGGTGAGCCTCCTCGAGCCGGTTATGGTCGTCGTGCTGGGTGGCATCGTCGGTTTCATCGTCATCGCTCTGTTCCTCCCGCTGGTCAGCCTGATCAACGCGGTGTCCGGCGGCGGCGCGTGAGGAAGGAAAAATACGACGCGGGGACGCGGCGACACGGTGACGCGGAGACGCGGCGCGGGTGAGCAAGCCGCCGGAGAATGGCCTTGTGCCCCCGGTTTGAGGGTCGGAGTCTCAGGACTCAGGCCAATCCCCGTGGTCGCCACCTGAAGATCGTCTGCCCGCGGAATGACTTTCGGCCGTCCGTCAGGTACCATGAAATTGGGGGCTGGTGCCGCACCGGCCGGGACGCGGTAAGCCCGGTCCGGACGCAAGTGTTCCGCGAGGCCAGTCCAGGGACCTGACACAGGAGTCTGCCCAATGCCTTCCCGCCAATCGCCCGGCTGCCGCAACCGTCGGCCTTCTGCAGCACCGGTCCTGCGGCCCGCGTTTTCGCTCGTCGAACTGCTCACCGTGGTCGGCATCATCGCCCTGCTCATCGGCATCCTGCTGCCCGCAATGAGCCACGTCCGAACCGAAGCCAAACGCAGCACGACCAAGGCTTTCATCGGCTCCTGCGAGCGCGGTTTGGAAATGTTCAACACTGACTTCGGCCAGTACCCCGACTCGCGTCTGCGGGTCGACCCTGTGGAGTATCCCGGTGACAGCAGCGAGGCCCCCTGGCTCAGTGGCGCTCACTGGCTGGTCCGGGCACTGATCGGGCATGACGGCAACGGCGTCGACTACAGCGGGAGGTCGGTAAACGAATCCGCACCACTGAAGTGGCAGCCCGGTCAGAACAACGGCCATCTGTTCACGAGTTCAGGGATCGTTCACTCCAAGCGGCGGGGCCTCTACGTCGAGAAGGCCGTCTATCAGCTGGACAGCGAACTCAACATCTCACAGGAAAGCTCCCGTCGCCCCGGCCGTGCGGTATTCCTCGATAACTTCGAGCTGCCCATCCTGTACTATCGTGCCAACCCCCGTGCCCAAAACGGCTTCGCGGCGAGTTACAGATCCCCGGAAGCCCCGGCCATCTACTACCAGGAAGACAACGCCGAAATCACGGGCGGAAGCGTGTCGAAGAATTCGAGCCCGCGGGTACAGGAGCCCGGGTGGGTCTTTTCCGTCTCCGGCGGCAAGTGGCATGGCATGGGCGAGTTCGGCTCCTTGAACCCGAATAATTTCGATCCGAAGGCCAGAGTCGAGCCGAATAAGCCACGCAAGGGTTTCACGTTCACTGGCGCGTTGCACGATCCCAGCGCGTTGAAGACCTCCAAGAACATCAAGCCGATCAAGGAGACGTCGTTTATCCTGCTGTCGCCGGGGCCGGACGCGATCTACGGCACGCCCGACGATGTGTCGAATTTCAAGTAAGTACGAGGTATCTCGCGATCCCTTTTGTCCAGCTCGCGACTCAGAGCTGATCGCTGAAAACGAAGGAATCTTGCCATGCGTTCCAACACTCAGCCCCGCGGTTTCTCGCTGGTCGAACTGCTGGTGGTCATCGGCATCATCAGCCTGCTCATCGCCATCGCTCTGCCCGCCTTCAGCAAGGCCAAAGAGTCGGCCAGGATCGCGACCACTACCGCCACCATCAACACCATCGGCACGGGCCTGGAAATGTTCCGCGCCGACGAGCGGTTGGGCGGTCAGTATCCGCCTTCCGATCGAACTGAGTTGCCGCACAACCCCCATCTGCCCGACGGAGTTGGCAAGAACAAGCCTCTCCGAGTAGTACTCGGAGCGAACTTGGTTGTGTACGCACTAGCAGGCGCGGATCTCCTGGGAAGTGCGGGCATTCGCAATGCGAACGGCCTGCCCGCTGGAGGAAGCATCCCCGACTGGGCGGACGACTTGAGCCAACAGTCGTCCCCTCCCGGACTCTACCGCTACACTGAGAGAGGTCTTCCGGCAGTGGCTCGGACGTCGTTCGTCGATGTCAGCAAGATGAAGTTTCCCAAGCTGGTCGAAACCTCAGACGGCCCCAAGTTCGAAATCCCCGCAGGTAAGGCCCTTCTGAGCTCGGTTGCCTTCCTTGACTCTTTCGACCAGCCGATCTTGTATTACCGGGCCAATGCCGGACGAGTCGGAATGGTGTGCTACTCCACCGACCCCAATAACACCCGAACGAACAACGGCATCTACAATATGGCAGACAATCTGGAGATTACCGGCGGGCGGTCGAGTGCGGGGTCCTATCCTGACGACAAACGGTTGGATTTCGGGGCCGGCAAGAATCACTTCCCCTACAAGGCGATAATCTATCACCTTCGACCTTAACGTTACTGAAAGACCCCAGTACGCGGGACGCGTGCAAAGGCACGTTCGCGCACACGATCTACAACCCCAACGTGGCGACGCCGGGCATCTTCATGCCGCATAACGCCGAGACATTTATTCTGCTGTCGGCCGGGCCGGACGGGCTATTCGGCACCGAGGACGACATCGCCAACTTCCCGACCAACAAGTAAGAGCAGTCGGGGCAACAGGCTCGAATTCCCGAGCCCGGCATTTCGGATCCTCCAGGGGCTTGCCGCGAACGCCGCAGCAAGCCCTTTTCGTTACAAGCTCTGAGCTATGAGCCAGACATCCGTCTGACAGCTGCACCGTTGCCACGAACGAGGAAGATGCAACCTCCCGCCCCGTCAATCTGCGCCAATCTGCGACACCTGCGGACAATGCCGCCTTCCTATCGGTCTAACCAACGTTCTCAACGATGCACGTGTGTGCTTTTTGTCCGCAGCTTGCGCAGATGGCCGCAGATTTAGGAGAGCGTTCGGTAAGCGTGATCCATACGGCCGTCCATTCCCGGCGGGCGGTCATTCCGCCCGCGTTTATCGGCGCCTTGCGGATGCCCCGACCGCTGGTATACATTCCTATTCAAAGATAGGGCTATGGGCTGTGAGCTCTGAGCTGTGAGCCGGACATTTGAGTGACACTAAGAGCTAAGAGCTGACAGCTGGGAGCCGGCTTCATCCGTGGTTGCAAAGAGCGGGGTATCTGTCGCAGTCGCCCGAGGTGCAAGAGGAGGCATCATCTCGATGTGCGGTTTGTCTCGCCACCACGTGCCGATTGTCAGTCTCGTGTTTGTCCTGTTGGTCGCGCCCGCACTCCAGGCGGCAATCCTCACTGTGGGGGCGGCGGGCGATCACACCACCCTCCAGGCCGCCATCGCAGCCGCCGATGAAGGCGACACCATCCGCGTCGTCGATGCCGTGCACACAGAGCAGGGCATCACGGTCAACAAGAACATCACCATCGAGGGGCTCGGCGCCAGCCAAACCATCGTTCAAGCACACGCTGACGAGGACGCCGCGACCAATCGCGTGTTCAACATCGCGCCCGGCAAAACCGTCACCATTCGCGACATGACCATCCGACACGGCAAAGTGGTGGGCGATTCGGCGCGGGGCGGCGGAATCGACAACCTGGGATCACTCTCGCTGATCCAGGTGGTGGTCACACGAAATCGAATCGTGTCCACGGATTTCACCACCGCCTATGGCGGAGGCATTTACAACGCCGGAATCTTAAACGTCATCCGTTGCACGATTTCCGCCAACCAAGCCTCCGGCGCGACCATAGATGAGGATGGCCGCGGGGCCGGAATCGCCAATGTGGGCGGTCTCGCGAACATCACGAACTCAACGCTCTGCGACAATGCGGCCGATGGCGCTGGTGGCGCCGTCTACGAGGCTGACAGCGGCACGACGCTGGCGTACTGCACGGTATCACACAACTTTGCAGGCCAAGGCGGCGGGCTGGCTTCGGGCTATTCGCTGGAAGGACATGGATTGCATATCCGAAACACCATCGTATCCGACAACGTGGCGTCCTCGACGTGTTGTGCGGACATTGATGGTCGGATCAACTCGTTGGGCTACAACCTCATCCGCGACGCCTCGACCGTGAACGGCTGCCTCGACACCACGTACGGGAGCAACACGGACGTCGGCAACATCATCGGCGTGGATCCGCTGCTCGGACCGCTGACCGACAACGGCGGGCCGACCCCCACGCGGGCCATCCCCGCCAACAGCCCCGCGGCCGATCAGATCCCCGACGGCACCGGCGGCGCGGGCATCGACCCGCTGCACATGGATCAGCGCGGCGTCCCCCGGCCACAGCGCGGCGCGAGCGACATCGGCGCGTACGAATTTGTGCCCGTCGCCCCCACCGTGACCACCACGGCGGTCGTGAACGTGACAGCATCATCCGCCGACGGCGGCGGCGAGGTAACCACGGATGGTGGTGAGGCCGTGACCGCCCGCGGCGTATGCTGGAACACCACCGGCGAGCCGACCGTGGCCGACAACAAGACCTCCGACGGCACCGGCCTGGGTTCGTTCAGCAGCAGCATCACCGGCTTGTCGCCCGGCATGACGTACTACGTCCGCGCCTACGCCACCAACAGCGCCGGCACGGGTTACGGCAAAGTGGTGACATTCACCACGCCGGCCGATCCCGGCGAGCCTGAACCGCCAAACGATCCCCAGGATCCGGACTCCGATCCGCCGACCGACCCGCAGGATCCGGACCCCGATCTGCAGGAGCGGGACCCCGATCCACAGGATTCGGATCCCGATCCGCCGTCCCCCGACGACCATGCCACGCATCCGATCAGCGATCCGCAAGACGAGGATGACACGCAACCGCCGACCTGCGGCTGGAACACGCTCTTCCCATGGATGTTGACCTTCACCGGTCTGGGTCTCATGCGAAGCCGCTGGCGAAGATAACGTCCCAGCTTTGGGGTTTGAGCGTCACCTGTGAGTCGCGCCCGCAATCGGCGCAGGCGTTCCGCATATACGAGGCGGTCACGATAGCCGCTTTTCCGCCGGTTGTGACCACACGTCTGATCGGCTGGGCGCTGGACGAAGGCGGGGTTATCATCAGTCGCGAGCTTCGCCCTGCCGGCGGGGCTCGCCATTCAGGAGGGCATATCGGTGAACGCACTTAAATCCCTGCTCGTCGCGATAATGGTCATGCTGCTCGGTCCGGTCAGCCACGGAGTGATCGCGGACGCTCGTGCGGCGGACGCGCCCAAACGGCCGAACATCCTCTACATCATGACCGACGACCATGCCGCCCACGCCATGAGCTGTTACGGCAGCAAGGTCAACAAGACGCCCAATATGGATCGTATTGCCGACCAGGGCGTGCGTTTCGAGCACTTTTTTGTGACCAACTCGATTTGCACGCCCGCTCGTGCCTGCGTGCTGACCGGCAAGTACAGCCATATCAACGGCGTGCCGGTGTTCAACCGCTTCGACGGCTCGCAGCCCACGTTTCCCAAGTACCTGCAGCAGGCCGGCTATTACACCGGCATCATCGGCAAGTGGCACCTGGGCAGCGATCCTACGGGGTTTGACCATTGGGAAATTCTGCCCGGCCAGGGACGCTACTTCGATCCCATCTTCTACGACGCCAATCGGGCGCGGACCATCCCGGGCTACGTCACCGACGTGATCACCGACCTGGCCATCGAGGTTCTCGAAAAGCGTCCGAAGGACAAGCCGTTCATGCTGATGGTCCACCACAAGGCGCCCCACCGTTCGTGGGAACCCGACGAGAAGCACGGGGCCATGTTCGCCGGCAAGCAGATCCCCGAGCCGCCAACGCTGCGGGACGACTACGCCACCCGCACCGACGCCATCAAGGAGAACCGGCAGCGCGTGTTCGACGACATGACCAACCGCGACTTGAAGCTCAAACCGCCGGAGGGGCTGAACGAACGCGAGTTGCGGCAATGGCTCAGCAGCAAGCCGACGAAGGTCGAGATCGAGATCGACGGCCGGAAGAAGGTGCTTGAGGGCGAAGAGCTGAACGCGTGGAAGTATCAGCGCTACATGCAGGATTATCTTGCCTGCGTGCAGTCGGTGGACACCAACGTGGGCCGGCTGCTCGATTGGCTGGACGCCAACGGTCTGGCTGACAACACGCTCGTGATCTACACCAGCGATCAGGGTTTTTATCTCGGCGACAAGGGTATGTATGACAAGCGTTTCATGTACGAGCAGTCGCTGCGGACGCCCTTCGTCGCCCGCTGGCCGGGGGTGATCAAGCCGGGCAGCGTGGAAACAGCGATGACCCTGAACATCGATATCGCGCCTACGTTCCTGGAGATCGCCGGGATCAGCGTGCCGTCTGACATCCAGGGGCGGAGTTTCCTGCCTCTCCTGCAAGGCCAGGCGCCGGCCGACTGGCGGACCAGCATCTATTACCGCTACTACCATGACCCCGGCCACCACAACACGGCCCGGCACTACGGCGTCCGCACGAAGACGCACAAGCTCATCTATTTCTGGAAGAAGGACCAGTGGGAGCTCTACGATCTGGTCAACGATCCCGACGAGCTGAACAACCTGTACGGCCGGCCGGAGTACAACGAGCTCACCGAGCAGTTGAAGGCCGAGTTGTACCGGCTGAAGAAGGAGTTCAAGGACGAGGACCAGTTCGCCGAGCAGCAGCCGCGCGACGGCGTCGATGGCCCCTCGCCGAAACCGATGATTCAGTAAGGGACTAGGGGCTGGGGAAAGAGTGGGCACTCGGATCGTGGTGCATGCTTCCAGCGTGAACAGTGCGACAGGCAGCCTGCACCACAATTTCACCCCGCTCGACCCGCACACGCCCTCAGGTCTCAGGCCTCAGGTCTCTGAGTTCACCCCTTGCTCGGCACGGGTTCGGCGGCTTCGCTGCGCTGAGCCAACCAGTCGCACACCTCCGGCCACAGGTCGCGCTGTGCCTTGCTGCCAACGGCCAGGCCGATGTGTCCGGCCGCGAACACGATGGCCGTACGATCTTCCGAGCCGACCAGGTCGTTGAACGGCAGACTCTGGGCGGGCGGAACCAAATCGTCGTTCTTGGCCATCAGGTTCAGCACCGGGCAAGTGATCTTCTTCAGATCGACCCGCCGGTTGCCCAGCCGGAACCGCCCCTGCGTGAGCAGGTTCTGATGGTACAAATCCTTCACGAACTTGCGGTACACTTCGCCCGGCACGGGAATGTTGTCGTTCAGCCACATCTCCATGGCCAGAAAATCCTCGACGAACTTGGGATCGTCGAGGCGATCCAGGAAGTTGATGGGCTTCTGGATGATGTTCTGCACCGGCTTGAGCAACTGGAACGACGTCTGCAGAAACTCGGCCGGGCAGTTGCCGAAGATGTCCACGAACTTGTCCACATCGAGGTGCTCGGTCCAAAGGTTCAGCAGCCCCTCGCGGGTGGCAAAGTCGATGCCGGCGGCCAACAGAATCAGATTGGCGACGCGCTCGGGATGCAAGGCGGTAAAGATGGAGCTCATCGTGCCGCCCATGCAGTAGCCCAGGATACTCACCTGCGGCGAGCCGGTGCTTTCGCACACGTGGTTCACCACGTTGGCCAGGTATCCCTCGATGTAATCCTCGAGCGTGCGGAACCGGTCCGCGTCGGTGGGCACGCCCCAGTCGAGCAGGTAGACATCGAAGCCGCGCTTCACGAAGTGCTCGACCACGCTCTTGCCCCGCTTGAGGTCGAGGATGTACGAGCGGTTGACCAAGGCGAACACGAAGATGAGCGGCGTGCGATACTTGGGCGGCTCATCCGACAAGTAGTGCAGCAATCGAATCTGGTTTTCCTGGTAAACGATTTCCGACGGGGTGAAGCCCTTGGTCAACGCCTGGGCCTGCTTCCATACGTGCGGCAACCGCGTCAAGCGGCGAAGGTTGCGAAACCCTTCCTCGATCATGGAGTTCTGCAACTCGAACCAAGGGTTGCCTGCTCCATTGTTATCACTCATGTTGCCTTCCTGTTCCTCGACGACGTCCGTTTCCGTGCGTGGCTGGCGGTACGAGGCCCGCGAGACATTCGGTTATTCTCCTCGTCCGAACCGAGCTCGGCCTCCACGACCTCCACGTCTCCCTTGATCAGTTCGACGCTGTCTTGTATCTCGTCCAGCTGTCCCTCGAGTTGCTCGAGCCGGTCCATCAACTGTTCCATCCGTTGCGAAAGCCGGACCTCGGCATGCCGCAGGGCGAGCATGATCGACCGGATGTCTTCCTGGGCGGCCGTCCCCGTGCTGTGGTGCACCTGGGTCATGAGCTGCGAGAACTGCTTGCGCATCTCCATGGCCAGGTCCAGTGATTGCCGCATGCTCCGCAGGAAAGGCTCGGACCGCATGTAGGCTTCGAGCGAGTGGCCCCACGAGGACAGGAATGCATCGCGCACCTGGCGGTTGGCCTCGAACGGCGTGGCCCCCGGCGTGAACGCAAACATGGCCCCCGTCATTCGCGAGGCGGTATCCATCCAGAGCTTGGTCAGCGTCTGGGTTTGCTCCAGCATTTCATTCATAAACGTGTCGTTATTCGTGCCGAACATCTCCTGCCTGCTTTCTGAGGGAGCACTCAATGCGTACCTTGTGGTGCACGCTTCCAGCGTGAACAGTGCAGGCAGGATGCCTGCATCACAATTCCCACGGTCAAACTGCTTCCACGGCCAGAGCGACAGCCTCGCCGCCGCCGATGCACAGCGTGGCGATACCGCGTTTGGCCTTGCGGCTGGCCATCGCGTTCAAAAGCGTCACCAACACACGCGTGCCGCTGGCCCCGATCGGATGCCCCAGTGCCACCGCCCCGCCGAAAACGTTCACGCAATCGTGCGGAATCCCGAGTTCTTTCATGGCCACCATGGGCACCACGGAAAAGGCCTCGTTGATCTCCCACACGTCAATGTCCGAGACCTCGAGCGAGATGCGATCCAAGAGGCGGCGCAGGGCTGAGACGGGCCCGATGGTGAACCACTCGGGCTCGACCGATGCAGTCGCGTAACCGAGAATCCGCGCCTGAGGTTTGACGCCGAGCTTCTGAGCCTTTTCGCCGGCCAGCACCACCACCGCCGCCGCCCCATCATTCACGCTGCTGGCGTTTCCGGCCGTGATCGTGCCTTCCTTGCCGAATGCCGGGCGCAACTGGCGGAGCTTGTCCTCATTGAACCGCTTGGGTTCCTCGTCATCACTCACCGTGACGGTGTTCTTGCCTGCCGGCACCTGAAGGGGAACGATCTCGCGAGCGAACGACCCATCTGCCGCAGCCTGCAGGGCTCGCTTGTAGCTGGTAATCGCGTATTCGTCCTGGGCGCTCCGCGAGAATTCGTAACGCTCGGCACAACGGTCGCCGCACATGCCCATGTGGAGGTTGCTGTACACGTCCCACAGCCCGTCCCGGATCATCGAATCGACCAGCTCGCCGTGGCCCATCCGGTAACCCTGGCGGGCTTTTTCGAGCAGGTAAGGCGCTCGCGTCATGCTCTCCATACCGCCGGCCACGACGACGGAAGCATCACCGCACTGGATGGCCTGATCGGCCAGCATCACCGACTTGAGACCCGATCCGCAGACCTTGTTCACGGTCATGGCGCCGACGCTTACCGGCAAACCGGCTCCGATCGCCGCCTGGCGGGCGACATTCTGGCCCAAGCCCGCGCCAATGACGTTGCCCATGATGACCTCGTCGACCTCGCCGCCCGGTACCGCCGCTCGCTCGAGCGCCTGCTTGACCACGGCAGCTCCCATCGCCGGCGCGGACATCTCGGCCAACGCACCGGACAACGAGCCGATCGGTGTTCGGACCCCGCCCGCCAAAACGACTTCTTTTCGCATGGACCATCTCCTGGGTAGTAGAAGCTCGACGACTGCCCTGATCGCGTGCCCGGCTTGCGAAAAGGCCGAGTGCCGGCCCGAAGCCGAGAGACCGGTTCAAGCCCGAGTCAGCTTCGACGCTGCCGCGGGCTACGGTAGATGAAGAACGAGACGACTAATGCGATCCGTTGGACTGCTCGGAAGCGTTCTTGCGAACCATGTCGGCCCAGGTTTCCATGGCCTTCGTGTTCGCCTGGATGAACGCTTGCGTGTTGGTCCGCAGCGCTCCCAGCGCCGCCTCCCACAACGACTGCATACGGGCCTGCAGATCCTCCACCGACCGACATTCGCCGCTTTGAAAGGCTTTTTTGAACACATCCACGCCCGTGCGGTATGTCTGATCCATGGCCCGCAGGTATTCCTCCGCCCCCCGCTGCGCGGTCGGAATCGCTTCGGCAGCCATCGCCTGGGCTCGCTTCTGCCAATCCTGGATCGAGTTGGCCCCACCCATCACCTCAGCCCACCACTGCATAGCCTCTTCTTGGAACTTCATGCTCGTCTTCACGGCGGCGTCCACGGCCTCGGCGGCTTTCTGGAACCAGTCCGTCGCCATCATCTCAGGTCTGACTGCCATAATGCTTTGCCCTTTACCCGAATGTACGGCTGTGCCCTGCCCTCCACGCGGAAGACAAGACTCGACACCGAGTATAGGACTGGCATCGGCCCGGGTCAACCCAATTTTGTGCATGTGCACTATTGCCGACTATGCGTCCGAAGTGGGCTAACCCACTAGGATGACGCCGTTCCGCCCGCTACCGAGCCGTCCTTCTTAGTGCACGTGCACACAGGCAATCCCCCTACCCCCGCCCATGCGTCGCCCAACGTGGCCTCGAAGTGAGCGTGGGCATCAGGCAGACGTGTTGAGCTTCTGTTGCAGTTGCTCCATCTGGGCTTTCAGTTCATCGATCTGCCGGCGAAGAGCTGCCGTCTCCGCGGAAGGCTCCGACGGTGAATGGCCGTTGCCTTGAGGCGCGAAGGCCATGAGGAAGGGATTGGCGAAAGGATTGAACATGCGCGTCCAGTCGGGACCGTTCGACGTGAGCCCGACCGCCTGGCGAAGGTATGCCTCGAAGTTCTTGTGCGACTCCAAAAAGCAGGCTAATGCCCGATTGAAGTATTTATCAGTGAAATCATGCACCAACTGCTCGTTGGCCCGAATGAGCCGGTGCAAC
>Ga0116181_1002551_pt1 | contig 14699 bp, 5 predicted proteins | sample AD_UKC075_MetaG_FD_89752 | JGI IMG/M metagenome (GOLD analysis project Ga0116181, IMG submission 89752) | Active sludge microbial communities of municipal wastewater-treating anaerobic digesters from USA - AD_UKC075_MetaG | ecosystem: Engineered > Bioreactor > Anaerobic > Digestate | place: USA...
AGGCGCGGGCAGCGAACGTTGTCAAATCGAGCCTAGCCGCAACCGCTGTGTTGGGAAACCCGCCTTACGCATTGAAGTCCAGCAACTTGCAGGAAGCGCACCGCGCACTCGTTGAGCCCTACAAGTTTGTGAATGGGATTCGAATTCGCGAGAAGGGCGCGTTGCAGTTCGAGAAAAACATCAATGACGACTATGTAAAGTTCTTTAGGCTGTGCGAACTGCGCATTGCCAAGTCCGGCGCAGGTGTCTTGGCGCTCATCACGAACCATACCTTTCTTGAGAACTCGACTCTTCGTGGCATGAGGGCCAGTCTGCTGAACACCTTCAATGCACTCGACTTTCTAGATCTCAACGGAAACTCGAATCGACAGGAGCGCCTACCCGACGGCTCAGTGGACGAAAACGTCTTTGAGATCAAGCAGGGTGTTGCTATCTCGATTCTTCGAAGAAACGGACAGGCGACGAGACGGGTCTCACGAGGAGATATCAAAGGCTCGCAGAGCCTCAAGTACGAGTACCTGCTTCGAAGCGGTTTGCATGACCTCCTGCGTCAGGCGAACTTCGTGCCCATCCCTACCAACTATCGCTTCATGGTTGCCGAGCAAGGTGGAGATAACTACGAGCACTTTCATCCGCTTGATTCCATTTTTCTCCAATCCGGAGCCGGCTTCATTAGTGCCAGAGACAATCTAGTGCTCGACTTTGATCGCGAGCAGTTGGTCAATAGAATCGAAGGGCTAAAGCGATTCAATGGGACGGATCAAGAGCTCTGCGAGGAATTCGGCATCTCCAATAAGAAGGGGTGGGACATCGCGGGCGCTCGCGTATCGCTCAAATCGACCAAGGTGAGCGAGTCGATCGTAAGCTGCTCATATCGACCATTCGACACTCGATGGATCTTCTTTGATGGAGCTTGGGTTTGGGGGCGTTCGTGGCCAACATCGAAGCACATCTTGGGAGAGCCGAAGAACATCGCCCTCGTTACCGTCAAGCAGATTGCAGAAGCTGAGGGATTCAGTCATTGCCTCGTGGTGAATAGTCCTGCAGACAATCGCTTCACCTTTAGCAGCCGAGGTGTAGCCCTGCAGTTTCCGATGCTTCTGTTGGGGGGTGACTCGAATGTTTCTGAGTCATTCTTGGACGCGATCAAACGCTCCACTCAATCAGGCTCGAATCCAAAATCCGTTGATGCGTTCGCCTACGTCTACGCTGTGCTCCACAGCGCCAAGTACAGGACAGACTATTCGGCGCGATTGCGGCTCGGCTTCGCTTCAATTCCGATTCCTCGGTCGAGGATCTGTTTTGATGAGCTGGCAGCAATTGGCCTTGAGCTGATAGACCATCACTTGGCACCGACATCCGCAATCGGACTGAATGGAGAGCCAACGAGATTCGCCCCCTCTGAAGGCGTATCTTTCTTCGGAAAGGATAGGGCGGTTCGACACGTCAGCAGTCTTGAGTTTCGTGGCGATCGGAGTGCGGCGGATTGCCAAAGCGGTGAAGTGCGAGTTAATGAAACTAGTGGTTTCACTGGAGTTCACGAACGAATATGGTCCCACCGCGTAGGCGGCTATCAGGTCTTGCACAAGTGGCTAGAAGATCGCCGCAAGGCTGGCCGCTCTCTGAGCGACGACGACATCGCCCACTGGCGACGCATCTACGCGGCACTGCAGGCGACCCAGAAGCTGATGCTCCAGGTCGACGAAGTCATCGAGCGCCACGGTGGCTGGCCCACCGGCCCCGGCGAGGGCGGGGCCTTCAGCCTCGATCACCCGCCACCCAGCGCTGATGTCTTGGCCGCTCAAGCCGCCGCCCGCCCACGTGGCCGTCGCCGCGCTGTACAGCCCGGACAGCAGTCGCTGCTCGGGGGTGACGATGACCCTGAGCCTGCGCCTGCCCGCCCGACGCCTGCCGCGCCGGCCGTGCGCATGAACGGCGAAGACCTAGACGATGGCGAAATGATGTGTGCCATGCGCGCTACGCTGGCCCAGGCCGCCGATGCCCTGCCCCGCGACGACCTGATTCGCGCCGCAGCCCGTGCGATGGGGTACGCCCGGACCTCTGCCAGGCTGGCCGACGCCCTCGACGACGCCATCCGTCGAGCTGTCCGCCGTGGAATCGCGACCAACGAGCGCGCAGCCCTGACGCTGGCCGCGCGGTCCATCGAAGACTACGAGCGTGACGCTCTGAAGGCGCAGGTGCTGGCCGTGGTGCGCGCGCAGCGCGCCTGGGTGCCGCGCGAGGACGTTCCGCGCCTGCTGGCCCGTTGGCTGGGGTTCGGACGCACCGGTGGGCGCATCGTCGAGGCGACTGAATCTGTGCTCCGAAGCCTGGTGCGGGCAGGCGAACTGCAGGCGCAGGACGGCGCTGTTCGGCCAGCCTAGGAGAGGGCGCGGGGAGCTACGCAAGATGAATGCGGATTTGCCTGCACTGCTGGAGCAGCTTCGGCCCCGTGCTCGCCATGCGGTGATGGATCTCGTGGCCCAGGCCGGCATCGACGTGTCGGGATGGGCGCTCAAGCGCGACCCCAAGAACCCCGAGCGCACCGTGCCCGTGGCAGAGCCGCGGGCCAACCCCAACTACTGCTACGAATGGGCCTTTGGCGACGAGGTGCACGGCTATGTCCTGTGCGTCTGGCATGCATCGCTGAAGCCGGTGCAACTGGGCACTGGCCCCACCATTGGCTATGGCGAGAACATCCGTGAACTTGCGCTGTCCCTGGACCGCATCGCCATCGACCGCACGCGCGACACGGCAGAGCGTAACCGGGCTCGGGACCAAGCCCGCCGGGCGCGCGCTTTCGACGTGGTGCTTCAGCGGGCATTCCGCAAGCAGGTGCCAGTGCGCCTGATCATCAACGAAGGGGACCGGCGTCCGCTGGAGGAACTGGGCAAGAGCAAGTCGACGGTGAAGCTCCGCCAGTTGGACGAGGCGAAATGGTTCGTCCACGTCTACGACGACCAAGGGTTGCCGCTGCTGGTGCGGGGCGTGCCGTTGGCGAGCAGTGAAACGCAGAGTGGCTTGGCGAGCACTGCGGCGGAGCCCAGTCAAACGACGCCACCGCCGTCGAATCACGAGCCAGAAGCGATGCCGCCGCCGCCTGCCTATGTCGATCAGTTCTCGGCGTTGGCACCCGCCGCTGCACGCGAAGCCAGCGTCACGGTGCGTGAGCGCTCGGCCGCCGTGCGCGAGCGGGTGCTGCGACGAGCGGCGGGGCACTGCGAGTGGTGCGGCCGCCCCGGCTTCCGGACCTTGGCTGGCGCCGTGTACCTGGAGACACACCACGTGGTGCCGCTGGCCGAGGATGGGCCGGACCACGAGTCGAACGTGATGGCGCTTTGCCCCGACGACCACCGTCGCACCCACCACGCGCACGACAGGGAAGAGATGACGGCGGGCCTGCTGGCCCGGTTGAAGGCACTGCTTGCACCGGTGGCAGCGCCTTGATGAGACAACTCAGTTGAAGAACAGGGAGAACATGAACACCTTGGGTCCCAACCAGCTTCGGCAGAACATCCTGGCGGCTCGTGCCGAGATCGACTCCGTGCGGCAATTGCTGCTGGCGCACGAGAAGGAGCGGCACCTGGCACTAGGCTACGAGTGCGTGCGCACCGCCCAGAGCCTGGGACAGTTGCTTGAGGGCCAGTCCGTTCCCCACGAGTACCGCGTGGCAGTGGTGGGGCGATTCAAGGCGGGCAAATCGTTCTTCGTGAACGAACTGCTCGGTCGCAAGCTGGCCGGGGAGGAGACCAATCCGGAGACGGCGGCGGTCACCACCTTCCGCTATGGCCAGCGCGTACAGGCGCGCGTGCACTTCCTGCCGCAGGAACAGTGGGCAGAGCTGAAGCGCCTGTATGCCGAGAACCCGAAGGACCCAGACGTTCAGCGCCTGGCCAACTGGCATCGGTTTCCCGCGCGCAAGCCCGACGATGAAGGCAAGGAGCACTTCGACGAGGCGAAGCTCGCCACGTTGGAAGCGGAGTTCATCGTCCCGGGCGGTCATTCACTTGAGCTGGGTCTGGACGAAGGCGCGGACGCCAAGGCCGTAACGGCATTCCGAAAGGCGCTGAAGCAGTTCACGACGAGCACACGTCCTCAGCACTGCTTGGTGGAGCGGATCGAGATCACGGCGCCTTCTCCGCTGCTGGAGCAAGGCGTCTTGCTCATCGACACGCCTGGTCTCGATGACCCGGAGAGGTTCCGAGTCAGCCTCACGCAGGAAGAGGTCAAAAATGTCGACGCGGTGCTGTTCCTCACAAAGTCGGGGCCTTCGTACGGCCAGGCGGAAAAGGACTTTGTCCTGTCGCTGTTGCGGCGAGGCTCGATCAAGCAGCTGATGTTCGTGGTGACGCAGTTCGATCAGACCTACGTAGCGCACCTTGAACAAGCAGAGAGCGATGACGAGGACGCCGATTCGCTGGCCAAGCGAATCGAGATCGAGCGCAATCGGCTACGTGCTCAGATTGACGCCACCCTTTCGGAGCTGGCTGAGGGTGGCTCCGACACGCCGGCCATGGAGCGGTATCGCGAGCAGCTGGGCGAGGTGGAGATCATCTTCACGTCGGCCATCAACCACCGCAAGGCGAAGGACGGCAAGGCGGTCGACCATCCCCTCGACGCGCTGGACCCGGGCGGCATGGGCTACGTCGAGCGCAAGCTGATGGAGATTCTTTCCACGGAGTCGCGCCTGGCGCACGTGGCGCGCTCGCTGCGCGCGGGCGCGGCGGTGGAGATCGAGCAGATGCTGCGCCTGATCGAGGCGCGGCGTCTGGCCGTACACAGCGTGCAAGACAAGGAGGTGGCCGAGCAGAAGCTCGGCGCCTTTCGTGGCGACTTTGACGCGGCAGGCGGCGAGTTTTCGCGCAAGGTCGAGGCCGACGTCGCCGTCCTGAAACGGGCGGTCGAAGGTGGTGAGAAGCTGGCACTGGCTCGGATCGAGAACATCGCGCTTTCAGCCGACAAGTTGCTCGGCGAGTTCGAAACCGACGATGCAGCTCGGCACTGGCGCACACGCCGGAGCGGCAATTGGGGCTACATGCGCGGGCTGCAGGCGAAGGTGGCTAACGGCATCTTCCCGAAGGTTGCAGCGCTCTTGGGTGAACAGCAGGCAGAGTTTTCGAGCTTTGTCGGGAAGTTCCAGGCACACCTGAGTGCACTGGCCGAGGACAGCGCGCGAATCAGCCACAAGCTGGAGGTCGGTGCCGAGATTCGCATCGACGTCGCGGCGCGACTCGAGGAGTTCCTGACGAGAACGCTTCAGGCACTGCAAGAGCTAATCGACACGGAAGAGGCGCGCATCATCCAGCTGCTCGACGAGTTCGTGACCGAGGAGGTCGAAGAGCGCATTTCCGCGGCGCGCAATGCGGTCAGCGACGTGGTGGGCGTGGGGACGACGGTCGCCCAGACCCGATTGGTGCGCGACTTCTATGCGCCGGTTCGCGAGATGCTCCGCAAGGCACTCGAAGACCACCTCGCGACTCGCACAAGGGAACACGGCAGCATCCTCACCGGCAAGGCCGAAGAACTGCCAGCCAAGGCGTTGACCGAGGTGAGGGTGGAACTGGATCGGATCGCGGCCGACATTCAGGCTGCGGCCGAGGCCGCGTCCACGGGGCAGAAGGCTGCGTTCGAAACGGCCGCGTCTTCCATGGTGAGCGTGCTCCAGCGAGTGATGTCTAAGTTGGAGGGGCTGTTCGATGTGGAGCCGTCTACTGGGGAAGCGAAGCCCGTACCTCCGGCGGCGGCCCCTGCGGTTGCGACGACCGCAGCTTCACCCGCAGCGCCGGCAGTCTCGGTTCCCCCGCCGCCGCCGGCAGCACCACCAGCCCCCGCTGCTGCACCGGCACCGACCACGGTGCCTCCTTCTGCAACGACGGTGGCCGAGGTCGACTGGTCAGGAATTCAGGCGGCGGCCACGCGCCTGGTACGGCGGTTCGACCTTCGACCCGGTGAGCCGAACTACGCGTGGGGAAGGCTGTTCGAGGAGGGCTGGATTCAAGGAGCACACAGCGCGCTACTGATCGACCCCTACCTCGACAAGCGCCATCAGCGGCGCAACCTCGGGGAGGTAGCGCAGTTGCTCCATCGGTTGGGGCCAGTCACTCGGCTCAGCGTCGTCACTGGGAAGCGGGACGAAATGGAAGTGGCTGAGGGGGATGCGCAGTTGCGGGAGCTTGCCGCCCAGCTGGAAGCGGTGGGCATCGATCTGTCGTGGGAGCGTGACGCCGCACAACACGACAGGCGGCTGATGCTGAGCAATGGCGTGGTGTTCGAGCTTGGCATGGGCCTGGACATCTATGCCCCGACGCGGAACCTCTCCGAGACGAATCCCAGTCTGCGCAAGATTCGGAAGGCGACCACGATCAGGGTGCTGGCGCCCATAGAAAACGGGAGCAAGCCATGAGCGCGTCGATTCGGGCCTACGGCATTGACCTGGGTACTACGAATTCCAGCTTGGCGGTCGTTGCCGCGGCTGTATCGCACGTGGGCTTGCCTTCGGCCGACGTGGTGGAGATCGATCAACCCGCGTTGGACGGCACGAAGATCAGTGCTGTCGTTCCCTCGGTGGTGGCGAGCTATGGTGGCCAACTCTGGGTCGGCGAAGGTGCGCGCGGTTTGCGAGCGTTGGCAGGCGATCCATCGAAGAACATCGTCCGCTATCGATCCCTGTTCTACGAGTGCAAGAATGAGATCGGAACCTCGCGCAGCTATGCGGGCGAACTGGGCATCGAAAGTCCCGTGGACGTGGCCGCGCAGGTGCTGAAGTGCATCCGAGAGGCAGGCATTCCCCAGGGCGACGAAGGCAAGGTCGTCGTCACGGTGCCTGCCTCCTTCCAGATGCAGCAGCGCTTGGACACCCTCCGTGCCTGCGAGAAGGCCGGTCTTCGCCTGGACGCCGGCAGACTGATGGACGAGCCCTGTGCCGCCTTCGTGGACTATCTGGTGCGCCGCGAATCCTCGCTCGGCGATCTCTCGAAACCGAAGAACCTACTGGTCATCGACTTTGGCGGGGGAACTTGCGACGTGGCCGTCTTCCAGGTGCAACGCACGGGTGTAGGCCCCATTCGCATGAAGAGCATGGCGGTGTCTCGCTATCACCGACTCGGTGGAGCAGACATCGACCTAGCCATCGTCCACAAGGTGCTGATGCCGGCGCTGCGTAAGGAGTGCGGACTCAGGGACTTCGATGTCGACTTCGAGGAAGTTCAGGCGCGCATCGTGCCTGCGCTGCAACCGGTGGCCGAGGCTCTCAAGATCCAGATCTCGAACGAGATGTGGCGACGAGAGGCCTTTGGGCAGTTGCCAGAGCAGGTCAATGCCGCCTTTGCGCGGTTTCCCCAGGCAACGACGATCGTCTCGAAAAAGCTGGGGCGAACGCTCACGTTGTCACCCGAGTCGTCCACGCTCAGCGGCGAGCAGTTTCTGGCTGTACTGGAGCCCTTCCTCTCCATCGAACGCCTTGCCCCGGCCCAATTCGAGTACCGGCTGGAGTGCTCGATGTTCGCGCCGGTCATGGATGCGATTGACCGTGCTGGGCTGGACCCTGCAGAGATGCACTATGTGCTCAGCGTCGGCGGCAGCGCGCTGTTGCCTCCCGTGGAGCGCGCACTGCGTGAGGTGTTCTCCGGGTGCACGCACCTGCGGTTCGAAGACCGGACCGAGTTCCAGTATGCGATCGCCCGTGGCGCTGCGGTCCAGGCTTGGCATCTCGCGGCCCATGGCGTTGGCCTGATTCAACCGGTCGCGCAGGAGGACATCCTGCTTGCGGTAGCAGGAGGTGAGCTACCCCTGGTCAAGGCAGGCACCGTGCTGCCCTTCCCGGCCAAAGGGGGTGACGAGCTTCTGGACGCGTTGGCAGTACCCGAAGATGCTCGCACGCGGAGCTTGCTGGTGTCGTTGCGCATCATCACGGGCCGCGACCGGCGCGTTGTTGCCACCGGAACACTGGATGTGGGCGGTGCGCCCAAGGGACATCGGATCGTGCTGGCCTATCGATTCGATGAAAACCAGGTCTTCAGTGTCACGGCGCGACTCAGGGACGTTGACGGAGGGGCTGAGCTGAGGCTCGACATTCAGAATCCGGTTTCCAACGTGGTGAACCCGAACGCGAAGCTGGAGGAACGTGAGCAGCTGATTGAACAGCTGCGCCGTGAGCCAGACAAGTGGAAGGAATTCATGCCCCGTATCGCTGCTCTCTGTGCAGAGTTGGGTTACCAGGCCGAGGCTATCACCTGGCTAGAGAGATTGCAGCGCAGGCAGGGCCAGCAAGACCCTTGGACCGTCAACCTACAGGGCATTTACGAGGCTGATCGAGGCAACGCCGACGGGGCAATTCGGCGCTACCGGCAAGCTGCCGCTCTGCCGGGTGCGAACGGTGCGCCGTTGTTCAACATGGCGCTGGCGCTGCGGGACAAAGGGCAGTGGGCCGAAGCTCTGGATGCCGTAGATCAGGCGATCAAGAGGAAGGCAGAGCCTTCGTACCTGACGCTGCGCCTCACGTTGCTGGAGAAGTTGGACAAGTCCAAATCGCTCAAGAAGGACGCGCAGTCCGTGCTGAAGAGCTTTGCACCTGTGGGGCAGCTCAGCGACTTCGCGCTCTCATGGCTCGGTGTTGCTGCCCGTCTGGCCGAGGCAACCGATGTCCAGGCGGAGGTGCAGGCCGAGAACAGGAGGCGGCAGGTTCGGACAACGGCTTCGTTTGACGGGGTTCTGCCGATGGTGGCAAAGGACTGAGCATGGGATGGCTCATTCCGTTCTCGACGCTGACGCCAGAGCAGCAGAGCGCAGCGATGATGCCGACCGATCGCCATCGCGTCATCACGGGCGGGCCGGGATCGGGCAAGACCTTGGTTCTGCTCCACCGATTCGGCTACTTGTTCCAGCGCGGAGGCGGGCGGCCCGACATCGGCCGCCTGTTCGTCTTCACTACCACGCTGAAAGACTTCGTCAAGGCAGCGCTCCCGGATGCAGGCGTCCCAGAGGACATGGTGACGACCTTCGACAAGTGGTGTGCCGACGTGTACAGGAATCACGTTGGTGCACGACTCCCTTACCGCCAGGTCGGCCAGCGCAACCAGCCGGACTTCGCCACGATCCGGCAGGCTGTACATGATGCCGTCGTACAGCGCGGCGCCATGCGTGGCGCCTACGAATTCGTGGTTGTCGATGAGGGGCAGGACCTCACCGTCGAGGCCATCGAGATCCTGGCGGCCGTGTCGAAGCACGTCACGGTTGCGATGGACGGCAAGCAACAGCTATACGACGAGGGTGCCGCGGAGGTTGGCCTCTTGAAGGCCTTGGGCCTGACCCGACAGAACGTCTCGCTGATCGCCGGCTTCCGATGCAATCCGATGGTGACGGCACTCGCGGCCAACTTCCTGCCCGACGGCCGGCAGCGAGAGGAATTCAAGCTACAGGCGCGCAACGCACGTGGTGATCGTCAGAAGCCCTTGCTCCTCGTCGCACCGGATTGGCAGTCGGAGCGCGATCGGCTGGCGGAACTCATGCGCTTGCGCTTCTCGCAGGGAGAGTCGGTGGGCGTCTTGCTACCGCAACGAAGGCTCGTCTTCGGCTATGCGAAAGGGTTCAAGGAGCTCGGTATTGACGTTCTTACAGACACGCGAGAGGGCATCGAGTTCGGAGACCCTCGGCCGAAGGTCTTGACGTACCACGAGGCGAAGGGTCTGACCTTCGATTCTGTCTTTCTGCCGCGCTTGGATACCGGAGCATTTACCGAGCATCTGCTGCGGCGCCAGCTTCCGCTCATGTTTGTTGGTGTCAGCCGAGCGGTGCGTTGGGCCTGCCTGAGCACGCTTGCAGACAGGATGGTCCCGCCCGTCGCTGCAATCGTGAGTGGACCGCCGCATGAGTATGTGGAGGTGCAGCGCCTAAGTCAGAGCACCGGCACAGCGGCCATGCCACCGGAAAACGACGAGCTACCCTTCTAGATCTGCAGTATGCGAGCTGCAAGATTGATGATCCAGGCAGGCAACCACGTGCAGCAGCGCAGCGCCTCGGTAGCCCTGGCTGTGGGCATCAAGGACTGACTGACGAGCAAGCTGAGCGTAGCAATGGGCTGCAACGCGTGGAACCACTCGCCGGATTGCGCCTGCGGTTGGGGCGGGGTGTTCTACGGCGCAGGCTACCGCGACGGTGCCGACGATTCCTGGCATTGGCAACGCAGCGACAGCTATACGACACCCAATGCACGATGCCCTCGGTGCTTGGGCCACGTCTACTTCTATCGCAGCCCGTACGGCGGGAGCGTCTATTTCGACGATCTCGGACCGCCGTGGCCAAAGCACCCGTGCATGGATAGCGGCCGGGCGACAGTTACGACGTCGCCTTCACGATTTCCGGCGGTGACGGCGGGAAGTCGACCAGTTGCTTCGCCCCGGCGCGAGCCTGGTTGGCGGCCCATGATCTGCGACGAGGTGCATAGGCATCCGCGCTGCGATCAGGTGGTTGTGTTGAAAGTTCAGAGCGCCGCAGGCGGCGGCAGCACTCTCTACGCTGTCGTCGACCGACGTCTCCTGGATCACCGCACGCCGTTTCTCGCTCGTCGTCGGCGGGATGGCTCCGTCGACGTGTCGACGTTGAACACCCAAGTGCAAGTGCCTGGGGAAGTTCGGTTCATCGCGTATTCATCATTGGACAGGTTGCCGCAGCCCTTTCGCGACCAGGCTCTTGGAACACAGCCGGCCAAAGCGGTTGATGTGGCACCTGCTGCGGCTCACACTCCGCCGCCGCGAGAGGCCTCCGCGAGAGCGCCAAAACCGCTTAGACCCGATCCGGCCAAGGTTCAAATCACATACAAGCACCGCCGACCTGAGGAGGTGAGATCAAAGGCGGAGAAGACAGCGCAGAGCGATGCGAAAGCGTCGGGGACACCACCTGCGGCAACTGGACCTGCCCCGCCCAAGCGAATGCCGGCACATGAACCTACAAAGCGCCCGAAGCAGGTTCGCGCGCCCAGCAACGCCCAGCCGTTGACCAATATGGCGCTTGCATTCCAAAAGCTTGCAGCTTCTGACCCAGGGGTTGAGCGCCTTCTGATCAACGGATTTCGCGATGAATCAGGCGACGCATGAATGCGGCGGTTCAAAACGAGTGGCACGGAAAGCCAGGGCGGATCAGGTCTGGCCACGTGTGTGGCCAATCTGCGCCGATGAATGAGGATCTGCCCTTTCAGGGCTTGAAGACGAAGGTTGATCCGCATGCTTTGACAGCAAGTCGAAGATCGGCATCGTCTGCACGCCGAGCAAACGGTGGCGGCGTTGGATCATGCCCAACCGGCTACTCGGGCTGGTGCGCTCGGGCGCAGGTCCGTGAGCTTGTCTTCGTTGCTCGGTTCACACTACGCCACTTTAACTGGGGGAGCGTTAACGGCGCAGGCTCCCGCAAGATCGACGCAATGAAAGGCTGCCGATGACTTTTCATCTGAATGTTCGTGTTGCGTGGCATGACAACCGCTGGAACGGAACCGTCTGCAACGATCCCATACTGAATTCGTACTGCCTCGACCTCGAACGCATCCGCTCTAGTCGGCATGACCTGAAGGAGGTTCAGTTCAAGGGCAAGCTATTCGCGGATATCCCTCCGGATGACCTGCCGCCATGCAAGGGCGAGTCAACCGCTTTCATGAATGAGCACCAGTGGGTGAGAACCGTCGAGCATCCGTATGCCAGCAACAAGAAGACGCAGGAGACGCACGGTCACCTGCTGAAGACAAACATTCCTGTACCCCCGTATTCAACGTTCGCAGTACCTTTCTACTGGATGCTGCGCGGCAATCAGGACGAGTTGCAGGCACAGCTCCCCCAAGAACTCCCTCCTGACGAAGATCCACCCTTTCCTTCACCCTGGGTCTTCTCCAAAGCCCGACAGCGCGCCATCTGCGACCTGTTCTTCGGCAGATTGACCGCTGGTCGTTCACTCGTCTTCTTCTACACAAAGAGCGGCCACCCGCTGGAAGAAGCCCATTCTCGACTTGTGGTTGGCGTCGGCCTAGTCGAGTCTCGCGCTCCGGTTCTTGAGTACGACACGTCGATCCCGGGCGACACATATCCGCTGTGGGATGGCAAGTTTCAGCACTCGATCAGGCCGGACGGGAAGGCGGGATTCATCCTGCCCTACCACGACTATCTGCAGCCAACTGGCGATACCGCCGAAGATGCTCGCCGCAGGTCTCTCCTCGATGAGATCGCAGTCGTTCCCGAAGCCGTCGACGTGATGTCGTTCTCCTACGCTGGCGAGCTGTCCAATGCCGATGTGGCGCTTTCGGTTCTGGCCAAATGCCTGACTGCGATTCGGAGAATCAAGGAGCACGGGATCGCGCCGGGCCCATGGGACAAGCGCGAAGAATGGTTAAACGAGCAGATCGAGAACACCTGGCGGGATCGCGGCGCATTTCCGGGTACCGGTCCGGTCTTGGAGGCTCTCGGCATGCGGCTCGGAACTTCGCTGGTGCTGGAGCTGATGGCCAAAGGAATCGTCAAGCCGACAGATGACCCGTGGCCAGTTGTCGACCTCATCCTGCGCGGCAAAACGACACCACCTCAGAACGCCTACAAGCCGGACATCAAGGCCGTGGCCAACACGTGGGCGGGACTGTCGGACGAACGGCGCGCACTGGTGCGCTTGCTGTCTCGGATGAGCTTAAGCGCGGCGCAGGCGAAGCGCTGGCTCGATCCCAGCCGGCGCAAGAACGCGTCGCGGCAGCCCGTCGCCGACGCGGCAATTCTCGCGAACCCATACCGTATTGCCGAGTGCGATATCGGGGACGACAAGGACAACGCCATCTCATTGGCCACCGTGGATCGTGGCGTCATGCCGGACAACACGATTCGCGCAGTTCATCCCGTGGAAGAGCCTTCGTGCGTGGAATCTCCGCTAGACGGCAGGCGCGTACGTGCCGGGCTGGTTGCCGTTCTGCGCACCGCCGCGGCGCAGGGCGACGCACTGTTGTCCGATCTCGAAGCGCTCCTCGCCCTCGGGAAGCTCGCTCTCGCGCAGCCTTGTGAAGTGCCCATGGACTGGCTGAACGGCAACGAGGCGCTGCTGGCCGATGAGATATCCCGGCTGCGCCTGGTGCTCAATCACGAGACCGATGAAGCCGTGCAGTGCCTGCAACTCAAGGAGCTGCAGGACAGGGAGGTTCGCCTCGGCAAACTGCTAAGCGGTCGGGCAGCGGTAACGCTGCCGAGCACAGGCGAGGCCTGGCAGAAGCTGATCGTTGCGGCGCTGAAGGAAAACGGTACCAATCCCGATCTTGGCAACCCGCGCCATGTAGCGGCGCTTGAGGAACAGGCCAAGGCCCTGGAGCAGATCACGACATCGAAGCTGGCCGTCCTGGTAGGCCGCGCCGGAACCGGCAAAACGACCGTTCTGGCGGGCCTGCTGAGGTCGGCGAAGCTTGCCGCTGGCGGCATCCTGTTCCTTGCGCCAACCGGCAAGGCACGCGTTCGGCTGTCACAGAAGGCAAACGCGAACGCGATGACGGTCGCGCAGTTCCTTCATCAGCTCAAACGCTATGACGGTTTGAGGCAGCGGGTGCGCTTTGATGGCGAGGAGAAGTACAGGCGGGAGAAGACGGTGGTCATCGACGAGTGCTCGATGCTCACCATGGACGATTTGCTCGCGACCCTGCTGGCACTCGACCTAGTTCACGTTCAGCGCGTCATCCTGGTGGGTGATCCAAACCAGCTGCCGCCTATCGGCGTCGGCCGTCCCTTCGCCGACCTGGTAGCCTACATGGACGCCGCGGACAAGGGCACGCCACAGGCTCGCGCGCTGGCACGACTTGGTATTGAACTGCGAACTGCCGATCAGGGCAAGGCCTCCGACACATTGAAGCTTGCCTCCTGGTTCACGCGGGAGCAGCAGCCGGCCGATGCCGAATGGGTGCTCAGCGAAGAAGGCGAAGGCCAAGACTTGAACGATCTGCGGGTCTGCACGTGGCAGACGCCGGCGGACCTGTACCGGTTGATTGGCGAGCAGTTTGTTTCAGAACTCGGCTTGAAGACGCCGGACGATGTGACCGGCTTTAACGCCGCACTGGGACTGACGATCGAAGGCTTCGTGCCGTTCGAGGATCACGATGGCGCCGAACGCTTTCAGATGCTCTCGCCGGTGCGCCTTCAGCCTCACGGCATCCACCAGATCAACCGCTGGGTCCAGAGCACCTTCCGGCGGCAGCAGCTCAATAGCTCGCGGCAGCCATGGGGGCTGAGCCTTGGTGACGAAGAGATCGTCTGGGGCGACAAGGTCATCCTGACGCGCAATGGCAAGCGCGATGGCTGGAACGGGAAGCTGAAGACGAAGGTGGAGGATGAGTATCTGGCTAATGGTGAAATCGGCGTCACGGCGCCTGCACCCAACAAAGGCAGGTATCTCAATGTCGCCTTTGCCCAGCGTCCTGATGTGCGCTTCGGATTCAACCCGGGACAGTTTTCGAGCAACGCTGCGCCGCTCGAACTTGCCTACGCGCTCACCGTTCACAAGGCGCAGGGCAGCGAGTTCGAGACGGTGTTTGTGGTCCGTATCCGTCCGGCGAAGTCATCTTGCGGTGGTGAGTGGGCCCAAGGATGCTCGTGTCCGCGTCACTTCATCGCGGACAAATGGACACTTCAGGAATTGAGTTGCCGAGCAGGCGGACACGGCGGCGGCATGCGCCGGAGTTCAGAGAGCAGGTTGTGCAG
>Ga0116181_1002552_pt1 | contig 14696 bp, 15 predicted proteins | sample AD_UKC075_MetaG_FD_89752 | JGI IMG/M metagenome (GOLD analysis project Ga0116181, IMG submission 89752) | Active sludge microbial communities of municipal wastewater-treating anaerobic digesters from USA - AD_UKC075_MetaG | ecosystem: Engineered > Bioreactor > Anaerobic > Digestate | place: USA...
CCATCGAGGAGGCCGACCTCGTCGCCGACTGGCAGCGCCCGAGCTTCGACCTCTCCGCCCAGACAGTGGGGGTCTTCGACGGCGACCGGCTCATCGCCTACGGGGAACACACCGGCGGCGACCGGGTCGACGCGGCCGTGCACCCGGCATACCGTGGACGCGGCGTGGGCACGGCGGTGGCGAGGTGGATCCAGGCGACCGCCCGCGCTGCCGGGGCGAGCGTCGTCGGTATGCCGGTCCCCGCTGGCTCTCCCAGCGAGGCGCTGTTGCGTGCGCTGGGCTACCGCCAGCGGTGGACCTCGTGGATCCTTGAGTTGCCCGCGGGACGTGAGATCGCGAGCCAGTCACTGCCGGACGGTTTCTCGCTGCGCATCGCGGATGGGGAAGCCGATCAGGTCGCCGCGTGGGAGGTCATCGAGGACGCCTTCCTCGAGTGGTCGACGCGCCCGCGGACCCCGTATGCCGACTGGGCTGCGGTCACGATCGGGCGTCCGGGCTTCGAGCCGTGGAACCTGCGGTTGGCGATCGATCCGGCCGGCGCGGTGGTCGGGGTGTCCCTCGTTCTGCTCGGAGACCCGGCCGGGTACGTCGACAAACTGGCGGTCCGCACGGACGTGCGCAACCAGGGAATCGCGCGCGCGCTGCTGGCCGACTCGTTCGCTGCGGCGATGGCGCACGGGGCCAGTCGTTGCGAGTTGTCGACCGACTCGCGGACAGGGGCGCTGGGCCTCTATGAGAAGGTCGGCATGGAGGTCACGTCGACCTGGTTCAACCTCGCGATCGACCTCTGAGACTGGGCTTTTCGGGCCTGCGTCGAGATGTCAGGCGGCCGGGCCCAGCACGCGCGCCACGACGCGCTTGATCGGACGCAGTGCCGTCTGGGGCAGTTTGACGATGGCCACGGCGGCCGAGCCGGCGCCGGTCACGAGCCCTCGCAAGGCTCCAGCGTCGGTGTGCTCGTCGTCCGCGAGCGCACGGCCCGGGCCAGGCGCCGGCGACGTCAGGGTCAGCAGTCGTTGGGGGTTGGCCGGCAGGTCGATGTCGACCTCGGACGTCGCTGAGGTCTCGGCGGTGATCTGGGCCTCGTCGACGACGACTGCGGAGGCATCGCTCGCGGGGCCGCCCAGCCACTCATGCGGAACGACGGCGTACCCCAGCTCGGCGATCGCCTCGATGGTGTCCAGCACCGTGGGCTCGAGCGACTCGCGCAGATCAGCGCGCATCTTCGGGTTCTGCTCGTCCCAGGACACCAACTCGGTGCCGTGCGCGATGGCGAGGTCGACCCGGAGGCGCTCGTATGCCGCGAGCGTCACCAACTCGGTCACCCGCTCGCCGTCCAGGGCTGCGGCGTTTGTGGTCCTCACGTGTGGTCCCTCCCGGTTGGCCGGCTCCCCGGCCGGACGTCGAAGCATCGTCAGTGTTGCTGAGAAGAAAGTCAGTTACCTAATTGTTCCGTAGGGCGGAAGCGTGTGCCGGGCGGGGGTCACTGCTCAGCAGACTCCAGCTCCAGGAGGTAGCGCTTGGCCGCCAGCCCACCGGCATACCCGGTGAGGGACCCGGTGGCACCGACGACGCGGTGACACGGGAGGACGACGCATAGGGGGTTGCCTCCCAGAGCGGTGCCGACAGCCCGCGCAGCCCGCGGGCGACCGACCCAGTCGGCGAGCTGACCGTAGGTTGCGCGGTCGCCGTAACCGACCCGGGCCGCGAGGGTGGTGAGCACGGGGACCTGGAACGGGGTCGCCAAGGTGAGGGCCCAGGCCGGTGCGCAAGCGGGGCGGCGCCCGCTCAGGTAGGTGTCGAGCCAGCGTCGTGCCGCGTCGAGCGGCTGCGGACGTCGTAGCACCCGTGGACTGATCCGGGTCGCCAGGCGCTCGAGGGCCGCCCCCTCCACAGCCGTGTTCGGGGTGAAGAGCGAGGCCACGAGGACGCCAGAGGCGGTGCACGCCAGCAGCATTCGACCGATCGGAGTGTCGTCGACCGCGTAGGAGACGTCGGCCTCCGGGAAGTCAGGTGGGCGCGCCCCGGGCACGTCGAAACCGGCGAGAACATCGGCGAGGCGATCAGGTCGGGCGGGGGTCATGTCAGGGCCTTTCGAAGGGTGCCAAGCGCGTCGCTCACCAGACGGCGACTCATCACCGTGGAAGTCCCGAGCACGGCGGCAATGGCCGCGTGGTCGAGGTCGGCGACGTACCGCAGCGCCACCGCCTCGCGCTGGCGAACCGGCAGGGTGGCGACGAGTTGCCACACCCCGCTCTCGTCGGAGCCGGTCACCGGTGGGTCGATGGCCGGGCGTTCGGGCGACGCCAGGCTCGGGTCCGCGACCGGCACCGCGCGCCGGCTCCGCCCTCGGTGCGCGTCGGTCGCGCAGCGGTAGGTGACCGTGAACAGCCAGCCCCGCAGGTTGGTGACTGAGGTGAGTGAGGGGTATGCCGCCCACGCCTGCAGCCACGCCTGCTGGGCCACGTCGTCCCCGTCGTCCGGTCCCACGAGGGCGTGGGCCAGCCGGGCGACGTCCCGCCAATGGGCGTCGACGAGGAGTTGGAACGGCGGCAAGGTCACGTGAGAACAACGCTCGGGCGCCGGAAGGTGTGAGTCGTCGGCGCACCGGGCATCGGCTGACCGCCGGCGTCGGGGAGGCACCGTGTCACGATAGGGCGTCCTGCGGGCGAGACAGCATGAGGAGGTCGGGCCGATGGGGGAGCAGGCTGGCACCGACGTGGGTCGCCCGGTCGTGATCGCGCACCGTGGAGCGTCGGCGGTCCGCCCCGAACACACCCTGGGGGCCTTCCGGCAGGCCATTCGTGACGGCGCCGACGCGATCGAGTGTGACGTGCGGATGACCCGTGACGGCCACCTCGTCTGCGTTCATGACCGGTCCGTGGACCGAACGAGCGACGGGCACGGACTGGTGTCACGGCATACCCTCGAGGAGTTGCGGGCGCTGGACTGGAGCGGCCCCCACAGTGAGGTGGGCCACACCGCGGCCACTGAGGATGATCGCCGGTTGGTCACCCTGGTGGAGGCGGCCGAGCTCGTGTCGGCAGCCGACCGGCCGGTCGGTCTCGTCGTCGAGACCAAGCACCCGAGCCGGTTCGGACCCCACGTCGACGTGGAGGTCGCCCGGGTGCTTCGGCAGGCAGGGCTGGGGGGCCTGTCGGAGGGTCGAGTGCCCTCCGCGGTCGTGCTGTCGTTCTGGCCGGCCTCGTTGCGGCGCATCGGGATTCAGCTGCCGCAAGTGGCGCGCGGACAGCTCATCGCGGCTGCGGTACCGGGCACTTCGCGACGCGCGTTGGCGCCGGGCGTGTCCGTCGCGGCACTGGACCTCGGTCTCCTGCGCCGCCACCCCGAGCTCGTGGCTCGGCACCACGCGCGGGGGCACCGAGTCTTCGTGTGGACGGTCAACGATGCGGCCGATCTGCGCCGCTGCCGGGACCTCGGTGTCGACGCCGTGATCACCGACGATCCTGGCTCGGCAGTCGCCCTCTGGGGCGGCCGAAGATAGGCTGGCCTAAGTTGGCGTACAACGCCGAGCGTAGGTGAAAGGCGCATCCGTGGCTGAGGAAGCAATTCGAGTCATCGATCCGGAGGCGCCTCGGACCATCCGTATGCCGTGGAATCCGCAGGGCGCGCCCCAGGTCCGCCGGGCCCTCGTCGACGATCTCACCGAACTGGGGGTTTCCCCAGACGTGATCGACGAGGCCGAGATTGTGGTGGCCGAATTGGTGTCCAACTCGCTGAGGCACGCTCGCCCGCTGAGCGACGGCTGCCTTCGGGTCCGCTGGAAGACGAAGGGCGGCGTCGTCGAGGTCGAGGTGACTGATGGCGGAGGGCCCTCGACACCGCGCCCGGCACCCCCGGCGCTGTGGGCGAATTCCGGCCGTGGGCTGCGGATCGTGCGGAGCCTGGCTCATGAGTGGGGCGTTCACGAGGAGAAACACGGTCGCACGGTGTGGGCCTCCCTCGGCGGCCCGTCACGGCGCCGCACCCACTGACGACGCCGGGATGGCTTCGGCCCGGCCGGGAGTTCATCGGCGTGGGTGAGGACATCCCGGGCGTCAGGGCCGCCGCCCCCGCCACATCTTCGGCGGGTGTGAGGAAGTCCGGGAAGCCCCGTAGGGTGGGCCGTTATGGGTAAGGCGAGCAAACGGCGCGAGACACGGCATACCTCTGGGTCGGATCGACCCGCTGCGGCACCCTTCGTGCGCAGGCCCTTCGAGGGGCTGCCGTCGGAGACCGAGTGGGTCGCGATGCGCGAGATCCTGCCTGCGGCGACGGCCACGGTGCGGCTCGTCGACGGCCCCGGGACGGCCGACCTGCCCTCGGATGCTCCCCGCGAAGCGACCCTCGCGACGGTGCTGCCGATGGCCTGGCCGGGACTGCACCGCACCGGTGGCGGCGTCCTCGTCGCGACCCAGGCGGGCGCGACCTGCGGCGATGCCAGCCGGGACATCGCGGCTGCCTGGCTGCTCGCGGCCGCCAACCCGGAGGGGACGCCCCTGACCCAGGTGCCGACCCCGACGGCCGACACGCCTCGGCTACAGGACCTGATCGACCCGGCGGCATCGTTCGACGTGACGCTGCACGAGGGCTTCGGCTTCTGGGTGGGCGACACCGAGTTGGACGAGGATGGGGCCGCCTCGCTGGAGCAGGCCAACGCCTCGATCGTGCCGTCGAAGCGGATTACCGGTGCGCCCACCGTCTTCTGGGTCCAGTTCGGCGATCGGACCTTTGTGCGTTGGGTGCTGCCGCAGGACGAATCGGCCGCCACCGACGGTCTGGCCCGGCTCACCGCCGCGGACGCCAACCGGCTGGGCGGCGACGCTCGACTGCTCGGGGCGTTCCGCGCCTGCGGTCTGCTCGTGCCGGTGTGGGAGGTCGAGCCCGGCGCCGAGGCCGAGGCTTTTACCGACGCCGTGGTCGCGATGGCCGGCCCGCTCGCCGAGGCCATCGCCGACACCACGCCGTTGACGGCCGATGAGCGCCGCGCGCGCAGCGGTCTGCTCAGCCGTCAGGTCACCTTGCGCTGAAGCACGTCGCGGCTTCAGGTATGCCGCGCCCTCGCCAGAGTTTCGGCCTGACCTCAGCCGAGGATCGGGACGTCGACCCCGAAGAGGCCCACCACGCTGAGCCCGGCGAGCAGCAGGCAGACCCCGCCACCGATGCGGCGGATCGTCGCCAACTGCACCCGCCGCAGCAACTGGTGCCCCAGTGCGGCAGCCAGCCCAGAGACGACCGCCAATGCCAGGAACGCGCCGACCCCCACCGACAACGGTTCGCCGTAGCGGACGACCAGGTTGGCTGTGAGGAGCTGGGACAGGTCGCCCCACTCGGCCAGGAACAGGACGAGGAAGCTCGTCCCGATCGCCTTCACGCCGGTGGCCCCGGCCTTGCTCGCGGCGACCTCGGTGAATTCGGCCTCCGCTTCGGCCTCCTCCTCGTCGGCCTGTCCTGCCCCGCGCAGCAGGATGATCCCGCCAATGAGGAAGAGCAGGCCCGACGCGATCTCGACCGGTAGCCGCGGCAGGTTGGTCAACAACTGCCCGGCGAGCACCGCGACCACCGTCTGCACGAGGAACGCGCTGGCCACCCCGACCCAGACAAGGAGCGGCCGGAAGCGGGTCGCGAGCACGAGCGTCGCGACGAACGTCTTGTCCGGGAACTCGACCGGGAAGATCAGCGCGAAGGCAGCGGCCGCAATGGCGAAACTGAATGTCATGACGGGCACCGAGCGTAATACTCTGCCCAGCGTGCCCCACCACCAGCGCCACTCACGTCCCGAGGCGTGGACCCGATGACTCGCTACGGCTACCTCGGGCCTGAGGGGACCTTCTGCGAGATGGCCCTGCGGCAATGGGCGACCTCCCACGAAGGCGACCATCACCCCTTCGGCTCGGTCGGCGCCGCGCTGCGGGCCCTGCGCGAGGGTCACATCGACGCGGCCATGGTCCCGATCGAGAACTCCGTCGAAGGTGGCGTGAGCGCGACCCTCGACGCGCTGTCAGTCGGTGAGCAGTTGCACATCATCGGTGAGGTGCTCGTCCCCATCACGTTCGTGCTCGCCGCTCGCCCTGGTATGCCGTTGGGCCGGGTCCGCGCAGTCGGCACCCACTCGCACGCCTGGGCTCAGGTGCGTGGGTGGATGGACGCGAACCTGCCGGACGCGGCATACCTCCCCACGTTGTCGACCGCGGCCTCGGCCCAGACGCTCGCCGCGGAGACCGACCCGCCGTTCGAGGCGGCGGTCTGCGCCCCGGGGGCAGCGACCCGGTTCGGCCTGGACCTGCTGGCCGAGGACATCGGTGACAACGGCGGGGCCGTCACCCGCTTCGTCCTCGTCAGCCGGCCCGGGCACCTGCCGCCTCCGAGCGGTGCGGACAAGACGACCGTGGTGCTGTTCCAGAAACTCGACCGACCCGGTGGCCTGCTCGAACTGCTGGAGCAGTTCGCCGTCCGCGGGGTCAACATGGTGCGCCTGGAGTCCCGCCCGACCGGCGAGGCGATGGGCTCCTACTGCTTCTCCATCGACTTCGAGGGGCACCTGGCCGAGGAGCGGGTCCGCGAGTCGCTCATCGGGCTCAAGCGGGTCTGCGCCGACGTTCGCTTTCTCGGGTCCTACCCGCGCGCGGACGGCCGCCAGGGGATCATCGACGCGGGGATGCGGGATGAGGACTTCGTGGTCGCCCGATCCTGGATCGACGCCTTGGACTGAGCGCGCACAGCGGCAGTTCCTCGCGACGGCGCACTTGTTAGGTAAGCCTTACTTATGTCATTCTGGACAAGTAAGGTTCACCTAACTTCCTGAGGAGCGCCGTGTTCGTCTCCAACGCCCTGATCGGGCTGCGCGAGGGTCTGGAAGCGGCGCTTGTCGTCGTCATCCTCGTTGCGTTCCTCGTCAAGACCGACCGCCGGTGGGCGCTGCGGTACGTCTGGATCGGCGTGGGCGCGGCCGTGGCCCTCGCGGTGGTGATCGGCGCCGCGCTGACCTTCGGCACCAGTGAGCTCGATGAGGAGACCGGGGAGCTCATCGGTGGTCTCGCATCGTTGCTCGCGGTCGTCCTGGTCACCGGGATGGTCTTCTGGATGCGCGCGGTGGGTCGGCGGTTCGCGGGTGAGCTGACCGGCAAGCTCGACCGGGCGTTGGGCGCCGGCCCGCTCGCCATCGCCGCTGTGGCCTTCCTCGGGGTCGGCCGCGAGGGGCTGGAGTCAGCGCTGTTCTTCTACGCCACCGTCGAGTCCGCCGGTGAGACCGGCATCGGCCCGGCCCTCGGCTGGGTCGTCGGGCTCGGGGCCGCGGTCGCCGTGGGTGTCGCCATCTACGTCGGGGCGGTGCGGATCGACCTGACCCGCTTCTTCCGCTGGACCGGCGTCGGCCTGGTCATCATCGCGGCCGGCATCCTCGCGTATGCCGTGCACGAGCTTCAGGAGGCCGGCGTGCTTCCGGGCGGGTAGGTCTACGCCTTCGACATCCGCTCGGTGATCGACCCGTCCTCCCCACCGGCCATGGTGGTGCGTGGCATCGTCAATCTGCGCCCTCGGATGGCGGTGCTTGAGCTCGGCGCGTGGGCGGCATACCTGGTGGTCGTGCTCCCGCTGTTCCTGCGCGGGGTCGGGCGACCGGGCGCCTCCGCGACGACAACGCGTGAGTCGGTCCCAGCCAGGACCACGACGGCGTCGGTCGAGGGCTGAACGCCCCGGTTCGGTGAGCTAACCGCTGCCCGCGACCCGCACGACGAGCGCACCCGAACGGACCGAGGCGGTCACCGACCGCACCGGGCCGAGGGTGTCGCCGTCGAGCTGCAACTCCTCGGGCCGGTCCATCCGCACCCGGATCTCGTGGCCGGTGTGGTGGTCGACGATGAGATGGCCTTTGCGCTGCCGGCTGACCACGCGCGCGAGCACGGCGGTCCAGCCGACGATCCCCTTGGGGGACATGGCGACCGCGTCGATCAGTCCGTCGTCGATCTTGGCTTCGGGCATGAGCACCAGCCCGCCGAAGATCTTGCCGCAGTTGCCCAACAACACGGTCCGGGTCCGTCGGGTGAATTCCATCCCGCCGTCGACGCTCAGCCGGGCCTTGAACTGTGGGCCCTTCATGTTGCGCAACCCCGCGAGGATGTATGCCGCGTTGCCCACCTGCCGTTTGAGGTGCTCCGGGGCGCCCGCCATGACCGCCGCGTCGAAGCCGATCCCGGCCATGACGAGGAACGTGTCGTTCTCGGGCTCGGCGCCGGCGCCGCGGTCGATGATGATCTGGCCCACGTCGACGCTCTTGTTGTGTCCGGTGAGGGCGACGACGAGGGCCTTCTCCACCGAATCCAGGGGCAGGTCGAGGTTGCGGGCGAGCAGGTTGCCCGTGCCGCCGGGGAGCAACCCCAGTGGGGTCTCGGTGTCGACGATCGCCTTCGCGACCGCGCGGACGGTTCCGTCGCCGCCGAGCGGACAGACCAGGACAGCTCCGTCCAGCACGGCCTGACGGGCTTGCGCGGTGCCGGGCTCATCGGCCGTGGTCTCGGCCCAGATGGGCGGACCCCAGCCATGGGCGGCGCAGACGCCGGCGATCCGGGCCCGAACATCGGGCAGGTCGTCGAACTTCGTCGGGTTGACGATGACCGCGGCCCGCCGGGGTGGCTCGTCGGACACCGCCGGGGTGTCGCGGAAGCTGTCCCGATGGGGTCGTTGGCGCCGCAGGCGCTGGGTCAGCGCGTCGTAGTCGACCACACCCTGGTTGACCATGGCCGCCGCCACGGCGATCCCCGCGAAGAGCACGACGGCCCCGACGATCCACCACAGCAGGTTCTCCGGCACTCTCCGACGTTATACGACGCGCCCAACTCAACTGGCCCGACCCCGCGGGCAGACGGGGGCGGACGGCATACTTCACCTATGGCCCCGAAACCCCAAGCGCCGCCCCCCGACGACAAGGACTGGACCTGGGTTCTGACCGAGCCCTGCCCGGAGTGTCGCTTCGACCCGGTGACCATCCGCCCCAAGCGGTTGGCCGAGGCGGTTCGGGAGACCGCCTCGCGGTGGCCGGCGGTGCTTGTGCAGCCCGAAGTCGCCCAGCGCCCGTCCAAGGCGGTGTGGTCGCCCCTGGAATACGCGTGCCACGTCCGCGACGTCATGCGGTTGTTCGCCAAGCGGATCGAGTTGATGCTCGATGAGGACAACCCGACGTTCGCCAACTGGGATCAGGACCAGACAGCGCGCGAGGACCGGTACTGGGACCAGGAACCGGCCAAGGTCGCCAAGCAGATCGGTCAGGCCGGCGACGCGTTGGCCGAGGTCCTCGAGCGGGTGACCAAGGAAGACTGGCAGCGCACCGGCACCCGAAGCAACGGGTCGGAGTTCACCATCGCGAGCATCGGCGTCTACGCGCTGCACGACCTGCGCCACCACGTCTGGGACGTCCGCGGCTGATCCGCCGCACCCCCACGGACTCGAGCGGGCGGCATACCCCTGGGTATGCCGCCCGCTCACCACGTGTCCTCCCCTCACCGCGAAACTGGGCCGGGGCGGTGACCCGAGCCTCGGTAGGCTGGCTCGCGTGATCGACATCAAGCTCGTCCGTGACAACCCCGACGTGGTCCGCCGTTCGCAGCAGGCGCGAGGCGAGGACCCAGCCATCATCGACGCGATCCTCGCGGCCGACGAGACCCGTCGAGCGTCCCTGGCCGAGTTCGAGGCCGCCCGCGCCGAGCAGAAGTCGTTCGGCAAGCTCGTGGCTGCCGCCGCACCCGCCGACAAACCGGCGCTGCTGGCCCAGGTCAAGGACCTCGCCGAGCGGGTCAAGACCCTCGACGCCACCGCCGCGACGGCCGGCGAAGAGGCCGTCCGGCTGCTGGCGAGCGTCCCCAACGTCGTCCTCGACGGCGTTCCGGTCGGCGGTGAAGAGGACTACGTCGTTCGCGAAACCGTCGGCACCCCCAGGGATTTCGCGGCCGAAGGCTTCCAGCCGCGCGATCACGTGGCGTTGGGCGAGTCGCTCGGCGCCATCGACATCGAGCGTGGCGCCAAGGTCGCCGGAGCCCGGTTCTATTTCCTCACCGGCGTCGGTGCCCGACTGGAGCTGGCCCTGCTCAACCTCGCCGTTGCGCGTGCCGTCGACGCGGGCTTCACCCCGATGATCACGCCCACGCTGGTGCGGCCGGAGATCATGCGTGGCGCGGGCTTCCTCGACCACCACTCCGACGAGGTCTACTACCTGCCCGCCGACGACCTCTACCTCACCGGCACCTCCGAGGTGGCCCTCTCGGGCTACCACCGCGACGAGATCATCGACCTCGCCGACGGCCCCAAGAGGTATGCCGGGTGGTCGGCGTGCTACCGCCGCGAGGCCGGCAGCCACGGCAAAGACACCCGCGGGATCATCCGGGTCCACCAGTTCCACAAGGTCGAGATGTTCGTCTACTGCCGTCCGGAGGATGCCGAGGTCGAGCACGAGCGCCTACTGGGCATGGAGCGGGCGATGCTCGATGCCTGCGAGCTGCCCTACCGGATCATCGACACCGCTGCCGGCGACCTCGGCGACCCGGCCGCGCGCAAATTCGACTGCGAGGGCTGGGTGCCCACCCAGGGTCGCTATCGCGAGCTGACCTCGACCTCCAACTGCACCACCTTCCAGGCCCGCCGCCTCGGGGTCCGCGAGCGCGACCCGCAGGCCGCCGGCGGGGCCACCCGGGTCGTCGCCACCCTCAACGGCACCCTCGCGACCACCCGCTGGATCGTCGCCATCCTCGAGAACCACCAGCAGCCCGACGGGTCGGTCGTGGTGCCAGAGGCGCTGCGGCCCTTCATGGGCGGTCTGGCCGTCCTCGAGCCGGTCCGGTGACCAAGGGCGGCAAAGGGATTCGCGGCCGCGGCGGCGAGCCCGCGGCATACCCGGTGTTCCGTCGTCGCCTGATCGCACTCGACGTCGACGGGACGATCATCACCCACGCCGGCCACCTCGACGACCGGGTCCGCGACGCCATCGAGGGGTGCGTCCGCGACACCCACCACGTCGTCATCGCCACCGGCCGCTCGGTCGTCGCGACGATGCCGGTCCTCGCCCGGCTGGGGATCACCCGGGGGTATGCCGTGTGTTCCAACGGCGCCGTGACGCTGCGGATCGACCCGACCCGGCCCAAGGGCTACAAGATCGTCGAGAAGGTCACCTTCGACCCGCGCCCGGCTCTGACGCTGCTGCGTGACGAACTGCCCGAGGCGCTGGTGGCGGTCGAGGATCTCGGGCGCGGCTTCCTCGTCAGTTCGCCCTTCCCCGACGGCGAGCTCATGGGCGACCAGCGGGTGGTGCCGTGGGACGAGCTCGTGGAACGGCGGGCGACGCGCGTGACGCTGCGGATGCCCGACGCTGAGCCTGAGGAGTTCATGGCCCACATCGAGCGGATCGGCTTGCACGAGGTCTCGTATGCCGTCGGCTGGACCGCGTGGCTGGACATCAACCCCGAGGGAGTCTCCAAAGGCTCGGCGCTGGAGCAGTTGCGCCGTCGCCTGGACGTCGAGCCGTGCGACACCGTGGCCGTGGGTGACCAGCGCAACGACATCGAGATGCTCGAGTGGGCCGCGCGCGGGGTGGCGATGGGCAACGCTCCCGACGAGGTCAAGGCGATCGCCGACGACGTGACCGGGTCGGTCGACGAGGCTGGCTTGGCGACGGTGCTCGAGTCGCTGCGCTGATGGACCTGCACCTCACGTCTCCGGCCAACCCGCGCCTCAAGGCGCTCATAGCGCTGCGGCGTCGCCGCACCCGCGACGAGGCGGGGCTGACGGTCGTCGAGGGGCACGAGGAACTGGCCTTGGCCTTGGCGGCTGGGGTCGCGCCCCAGACGCTCTATGTGTGCCCAGAGTTGTACAGCCCCAGCGGAATTGCCGGGTCGCAGTCGATCGGCACGCAGTCCGAGCTCGTCGCGGCGGCTCGCGCAGCGGGGTCGGAGATCGTCACCCTCTCGCGGTTGGCGTTCGAGAAGGTCGCCTATCGCGAGGGGCCCGATGGGCTGCTCGGAGTGCTGCCCGCGGTCGACCGGCCGCTCGCCGCGTTGACTCTGCCGCCCGACCCACTCGTGCTGCTCATCGAGGGCGTCGAGAAGCCGGGCAATCTCGGGGCGATGCTGCGGACCGCCGACGCGGCCGGGGTGGACGCCATCGTCGCGGCCGATCCGGTCACCGATTGGGGGAACCCCAACGTCGTGCGCGCCAGCAAGGGCACGGTGTATGCCGTGCCCGTCGCCTCCGCGTCGACGGCGGACACCCTGGCGTGGTGCCGAGCACACGGCATACGCCTCGTCGTGACAACCCCTGAGACGGATGTCCTCTATTCGGACGTCTCGTTGACCGGCGCGGTGGCGCTCGCGGTGGGTGCGGAGAAGCAGGGCGCGTCCGAGGAACTGCTTGCGGCGGCCGACGTCTGTGTGCGAATTCCCATGTCCGGCAAGGCAAACTCGTTGAATGTTGCAGCGTCTGCGGCGATCGTTCTGTTCGAGGCCGTGCGCCAACGGAAGTTGTAGCGCTTACACCGCGGTGCGCTCCGCCGAGCGCGCTGACCATGGTCAAAAGCACCCTCAAACCTGTGTCACGATGGGCGACATGCGCGTTGACCACGTCTCCTACGCAGCGGAACACGACGGCCTGCATGCCACCGCCGAGCGGCTGGCGAAGCTGATCGGGGTGAAGCCGGTGGACGGGGGTGTCCACCCTCGGTTCGGCACTCGCAACGTCATCCTGCCTCTGGCGAACGAGCGATACGTCGAAGTCGTCGAGGTGCTTGACCACCCCGCGTCCGACAAGGCGCCCTTCGGCCAGGCGGTCCGCGCCCGGTCCGAGAACGGCGGCGGCTGGCTCGGTTGGGTGGTTCGGGTCGATGGCATCGAGGAGTTCGGCAAGCGGTTGGGCCGCGAGCCGTCCGACGGTTACCGGCATACTCCCGACGGGCGCGAGCTGCGCTGGCGTCAATTGGGCGTCCGCGGGCTCATCTGCGACCCGCAACTGCCCTTCTACATCGAATGGGCCGAGGGCACCTGCCACCCGTCGACCGACGGCGCGACGCAGGTCGGGCTTTCAGGGATGACCATCGCCGGGGACCCCGCCCGGGTGCGGGCCTGGCTCGGGCTGCCCGACGACTATGTGCCCTCGACGCTGGAGTTCACCTTCGTTGCGCCGCACGGCAACCCGGGGTTGCTCGCAGTTACGTTCGACACGCCTGACGGCCCGGTCACCGTCTGAGGTTCCCTTGAGGGGGCCGGTGGTCAGGGACGGTCAGGCCAGGTGGTCGACCAGATCAGGGGCGATACCGACGTAGGTCGCCGGCGTCAGCGTCTGCAGCCGCGCCTCGACATCGGCTGGTAGGCCCAGCCCCGCGACGAACTCACGCAACTCGGCCGCCCCGATCCGGCGGCCCCGGGTGAGCGCTTTGAGCCGCTCGTAAGGGTTGTCCATTCCGGGCACGCCTCGTGCCGTCAGCGCCCGCATCGCCGATTGGATCGGCTCGGCGAGAACCTCCCAGTTGGTGTCGAGGTCGGCCGCCATCCGCTCGGGCACGGCGTCGAGTCCGGCCAGCCCACGCGCGACGTTGTCGATCGCCAGCGTCGAATGCCCGAAGGCGGTGCCGATGTTCCGCTGCATCGAGGAGTCGGTGAGGTCGCGCTGCATCCGGCTCTCGACGAGCGTGGCGGCGAGCACGTCCAGCAGTGCCGTCGAGACCTCGAGATTGGCCTCGGCGTTCTCGAAACGGATCGGGTTGACCTTGTGCGGCATCGTCGAGGAGCCGACGGTGCCCTGGCCGCGGACCTGAGCGAAGTAGCCCATCGAGATATAGGTCCACATGTCCTGCGCAAGCCCGTGCAGGATCCGGTTGAATCGCGCAACGTCGGCATAGAGCTCGGCTTGCCAGTCGTGGCTCTCAATCTGGGTGGTCAATGGGTTCCATTGCAGCCCAAGGCCTTCCACGAAGGCCCGCGAGGTGCCCTGCCAGTCGTGGTCAGGCACTGCGGCCAGGTGCGCCCCGTAGGTTCCGGTCGCACCGTTGAGCTTGCCAAGGTATGCCGTGTGCCCGATGCGGTCGAGCTGGCGCCGCAGGCGGAACACCATGACCGCCAGTTCCTTGCCGAGCGTCGTCGGCGTGGCCGGCTGCCCGTGGGTGTGGGCGAGCATCGGCGTCGCGGCATGCTCGCGTGCCATCGCGGCGAGCTGGTCCACGAGCGCCGTCGCGCGGGGCAGCCATACCTGCTCGACGGCGCCCTTGACCATGAGCGCGTAGGCGAGGTTGTTGATGTCCTCGCTGGTGCACGCGAAGTGGATCAGCTCGCCCAGCCCCGCATCGGCGGGGTCGGGGGCGATAGCGGCGAGCCGCTCCTTGAGGAAGTACTCGACGGCCTTGACGTCGTGGACGGTCACCCGCTCGATGTCGGCCAGCGCGGCGATATCGGCCGGCCCGAAGTCGGTGACGATGGCGCGCAGTGCCGCGTGCTCGGAGCCGGTGAGAACGCGGGTGCCGGGGACGACGGCATACGAGGTGAGGTGGATGAGCCACTCGATCTCGACCCGGACGCGTTCGCGGTTGAGTGCCGCCTCGGAGAGGTGATCGACCAGGGGAGCGACCGCCGCGCGGTAGCGCCCGTCGAGGGCGCCAAGAGCGATCGGGGGTTCGACGTCACCGAGGGAAGGCATGTGGTCATCTTCCCAGATCCGGTATGCCGCCC
>Ga0116181_1002563_pt1 | contig 14665 bp, 23 predicted proteins | sample AD_UKC075_MetaG_FD_89752 | JGI IMG/M metagenome (GOLD analysis project Ga0116181, IMG submission 89752) | Active sludge microbial communities of municipal wastewater-treating anaerobic digesters from USA - AD_UKC075_MetaG | ecosystem: Engineered > Bioreactor > Anaerobic > Digestate | place: USA...
AAAAAACCCGGCCCCAGTAGGGCCGGGTGGTATGACGCCATTATGCAACGCGCATTGCGCGCAGGCAATTCCCCCTCCTGTGTCGGGCCATGTCACCACCGCTCGATTTCCCTTGTCACGCCGATGTGTTGTTGGAGTTGGCGAACCGATGACCAGCTCAGCCCGGCCGCGGATCAAAGCGGCCACCGTTTCTCACCGCAAAGACACAGCCATGACACCGCACCTATTCCACGGCGAGCTATGCTCTGTCCCGGCGACCGAACCGAGCAACCCATGACCGACCCGCGCATCCGGCTGCTGTTCACCCGCGCCCAACTCATCGGCATGGGTCGCTGCCCCGACTGCGGATGCCACCCCGCCACGCAAGGCCACAAGACCGAATGCCCTTCCCGTAGAGCCGAGGAACCTGATGCCGCACTTCAGGGTTGAAGACAGCTTGGACTCGCACCCCAAGGCCCAGCGCGCAGGCGACGAAGCGCTCGGCATGTGGCTACGAGCCGGCTCCTGGTCCATGCGATACCTCACCGACGGCTTCATTCCCGACTGGTGGGTTCGACAGCAGCCACGCGGTACAGCCAAAGCGAAACGACTTGTCGAGGCAGGCTTCTGGCACCCGTCGGAGAAGGACGGCGAGAAGGGTTGGCAGTTCCACGAATTCGTCGGCCCCGGCCGCCAGGACAGCGCCGAGCGGATCCGAGCCGACCGCGAGAAGTGGCGAAAGAAGAAGGCGGAACAGAGGGACTCCCCAAGGGACTCCCCGCCAGTGTCCCCCGGGGACACCTCGGGGGAGTCCCCCGAGGAGTCCCGGGTATTACCACAACACCAACACCAACAGAACTCTGGTCACCCTGAGAGCGCTAGTCCCGACTCGACCGGACGCGAGCCGCGATCGGCGCCCGTCCGCTCCGACGCCCACCGCCTCGTCGGCGAGATCATCCCCGACAACCACCCGCCAGCCGTCCAAACCGAACTCCGTCTCCAGGCATCCGCCCTGCTCAACGCCGGTCAACCCACCGAACTCGTCGCCGACGCCCTACGGCTGTGGACCACGAAATCCGTCCACCCCAAGACCCTCCCAGCGCTGGTCTCCGAGCTGATCAACCAGCGCAACAAACCCACCGCCACCAGCACAAACGGTAAGCCGCACAAGATGCGATCCCTCGCCGAACTCGCCCAAACCGCCCGAGCCGCAGAGCACGCCCAACTCGCCGACACCGCCCGAAAGGAACTCGCATGACCACCACGGCCGACGCCCTCGAAGTGATGCTCGTCGTCCAGGCCTGCCACCACCGCACCGCACCCCGCATGGACGACCGCGACGTCGCCCTCGCCACCGCGGCGATCTGGGCCGAACTTTTCAGCGCCTACCGGCTCGAGCTGCCCGACCTCATCGCGGCCGTGAAGAAGCGCGGCGCAACCCACCCCGACGCCCCAGAGCCCGCCGAAATCATCCACTTCGCACGCGAAATCCGACACGACCGCGACGCCCGCACCGGACCCACACCCGCCTACGAACAACTCTGCGAATCCAAGAGCCCCGACAGCGACGAACTCGCGCAACGCCGACGCCTCGCCGCCGTAGTCAACGGCGTCGCGCAACGCAAAGCCATCGGCCATGCCTGACTCCGACCTCGACGCCATCAAAGCTCGCCAGGCCGCCGCCCGCGCTGAAGCCGCCACCACCCACCCAGGCGACGACCGGCCGCCCCACCTCGACCCCGCCGCCATCGCCGCCTGCCAGCTCTGCGACGCAGACGGCTACCGCGGAACCACCGTCTGCGACCACCGCGAGCACTACGCCGACACCGCCGCCGGCCGAGCCGCCGTCAACGCCGAACTCGCCAAAATCCGCAACCGCCGCACCCGAGGAGCCATCGCATGACCCACCGGCCCACCACCCCGCTCGACCACATCGCCCACGCCAAAGACACCCTCACCGGCGGCGGCGACCCCACCTACGCCATCGCCCACGCGCTGATCGCCATCGCCGAACTGCAACTCGAAGAAACCGCCCAACGCGCCGCCGACATCGCCGTCGAAAAGCTGACCAACATCATCGCGGGGCCCGCCGCATGAACAACCCCACCCGCCCCCTGCGCTACGCCCACCTCGCCGCCACCGGCGGACTCGTCGCCGTCGGCATCGGCACCACCACCACCGACTGGCGACTCATCACGGCCGTCCTGCTGTGGGGATTCCTCACCGGCGTCTGGGCGTTCTCCGCGGGCTGGGACGCGCGAGGCGAGCAGTGACCCGCACCCGCCGATCAGCGAAAGCCGCCGGTGCGCGCTTCGAACGCGAGCTCGCCGACTACCTCGCCCACGAACTCGGCGACGACCGCATCGACCGCCGACCCAAAACCGGCGCCCGCGACCGCGGCGACATCGGCGGCCTGCGCATCCACGGACAGCGCCTCGTCATCGAAGCCAAGAACTGCGCCCGCACCGACCTGGCCGACTGGACCGCAGAGGCCCACACCGAAGCGGGCAACGACGACGCCCTGACCGGAATCGTCTGCCACAAACGGCACGGTGTCGGCGACCCCGGCCGCCAATGGGTCTCCATGACCGTCGACGACCTCCTCGCCCTGCTCACCGGCGAACGCCACGGCCACCGGAAGGACTTCGCATGACCGAAGCCGAACGCGACGCCTACCTCCTCGGCGTCGGACGGGCCATCGCCTACATCGAGCACACCACCGCCCTCGCCCGGGCCGTCGAGTCCGAGCAGGCAGCCCGCATCATCGGCGAGTGGTCGGCCAAGGTCACGACCGCCCTGCGGATGGCCGCCGCGGACATCACGGGAGGCAGCAAGTGACCGAATGCCAGCACTGCAAGGCCGAAGTAGCCGACGCTTTCCTGTGCGGGAACTGCCGCACCGACACCTTCGACACCCTCACCGAACTGCCCTGGTGGCTGGCCAGGCTCACCGAGACCGCCCTCGGACACACCCGCATGGCCGACACCGGTGGACGTAAGTCCGCGGCCCGCAGGGACATCGACGGGGATGCTGAACTGGCCGCCTGCATCGAAGCCCTGCCCGACTGCGACGACCTCGACAAGGCCCGCGCAGCCCGCCAAAAGGCAGCCCTCGCCCACGCCCTGGCCACTGGAGGGATCAACGCCCGCGCCAGTGAACTGCTCGCCGAGATCGCCGACACACTGGCCTACTGGTGCCGCGTGCTCTGCGAGGAACGCGGCCTCGACTACCAGCCCGCACGATCAGCCGAAGCCCTGGGCGCCAACCATGCCCGATGGCTCGCCCGCCACGTCGACACCATCGCCGCCGCCACTGATGCTGGGGACATCGCCGACGACATCCTCGGCCGCGACAAACACCGCCGCGGACTCATCGACCAGATCGAGCACGTGATCAACCGACGGTGGCGCTGGTGGCCACTCGGCGAGTGCCCGACACCCGTGCGCGTCGAAGGCCCCGCCCAACCTGGCCGGCCACACCCCACCATCGACTGCGGCGTCGAGCTGCGCGCACGCGAAGACGCCGTGGCGATCCGCTGCCCCGGATGCCGCACCCTGCACCACGTCCACCGCCTGCTGTGGGCGCGCAAGTCCCAGGCGGAAGCCGAACCCATGACAGCCAGGCAGCTGACGCGCTACAACCACGATCTGCCGCCCGAATACCAAGTCCCACCACGCACACTGCGGCACTGGCTGGCCACCGGGCGACTGTGCCCGTGCGCCGAACTGGCCGGCGACCCGCTCTACTCGTGGATCGACGTGCGGCTGCTGATGCTGCGCAAGCCACAGAAGGCCACCACTGGTGCGGCGGCGAGGACCCGATGAGGCCCCCTATCGCGATAGAACTGGAAGACAGCGGCAAGGCGTGGTGCCGGTGGGGTGTGATTGAGCATTCCTGCCCGCGCCCTGACCGCGGCCAGGTTGGGCCTTTGATGATCGTCACCGCCGACTACCTGCGCGAGCTGATCGACAACGGCCCGCGGGAATGGCCACGGGGTACGCACAGTGTCACCGTCGACGGGCGCCGCGTGTTCGCCCATCACGACTACCGCGGCCAGCGCTGGACATGGGAACTGTTCCCCGCCTACTTCACCGACAACCTCGGACCACCCATCTGCATCGGCAGGTGGCCGGACTGATCCGACACGCCTCGTAGCGGGTAGCGGCGAATGTCCACTGCGCGTGATACTCTCGCGGCAAGTCTTGGGCCATCGAGTGCGCCCAAAAACAGAACGCCCGGACCTGAAACAGGCCGGGCGTTTCGCGTCAGAGGATGATCCTAATGGCCCGTCCCAGGCCATGCATTGGCCACCAGAAGCCCTGCCCGACAAGGGCACTCACTACCAACATCACCGGTCGTTGCGCCCGTTGTCGGGGCCAGTATCACCGGACCCGAGACCAGGGCCGGGGATCGTCGGCCCAGAGGGGCTACGGTGCGGCCCACCGGAAGCTTCGCAGCCAGTACGAGCCGGCCGTTCGGGCGGGCATGGTGACCTGCTGGCGATGCGAGCAGCCCATCACCCCTGATCAGTCCTGGGATCTCGGCCATGACGACCACGACCGATCGAGGTACCGCGGCCCCGAGCACGCCAGATGCAACCGCCAGACCGCAGGCCGGGGGGGCGGTTCGCCATCGTGAGCGACCAGGGGCAGGACGCCCCCGCGGTCAGGCTTGCGCGCATCGTGCCGAAATTAGACCGATTTTTTGGAAGTGGGGAATATGCCACCTGGGCGGCCCCGAAAGCCGGTTGAGCAGAAGCGGCGTGTCGGTCGTTCATCGACGACCGATGTCAGCGGACACAAGTTGCCTGAGCCTGTTGTGACTCTGGCCGCCGCCGCGGCGATACCGCCGGCGCCCAGCTCACTCGGAGATGCGGGTCGCAGGGTTTGGGACCGGTTGTGGACTGCCGGTCAGGCGTGGCTGTCGCTGTCGACGGACGCGGATGTGTTGACGCGGTTGTGCGAGGCACATGACGAGCGGGACGCGATCCGGGACCAGATCGCCCAGGACGGGCTGATGGTGTTGGGGTCAATGGGCCAGTCACGTCCGCATCCGCTGTTGTCGCATGTGCGTGCGCTCGAGGCGCAGATGACGCGCTGGGAGATTGAGTGCGGCTTCACCCCAGCCGCTCGGTCGAAGCTGGGGTACGCCGAGGTGAAGCGGGTCAGCAAGATCGACGAGCTGATGGCGCGGCGCCGCAAGGGATCGTGACCAGGGTTGCTGGTTGGCCGCCACGATGGCTGACGCCGACGCCCGCGGCGGCGCTGCGACGTTCCCGCGGCCCCGAGACTTCGGACTTCATCGACACGTTCTGCCGGGTCACGAAGGACTCCATCGGTGGCCGGTCGGGCGACCTGGTGTCGCTGCGAGGTTGGCAGCGCCAGCTCATCCGGCACGTGTTCGCTGTGCGGCCGGATGGTCGCCTGCGCCATCGGCAGGCACTGATCGGTGTCGCACGCAAGAACGGCAAGGCCCTCGATGTCGCCACGCCCATCCTCACTGGCGATGGTTGGCGCAAGATGGGCGATCTCCGGCCCGGGGATGCCGTCCACACCACGGATGGATCATTGGCCAGGGTTGCGGCCGTCTCCCCTGTGTGGACGGACACGGATTGTTACGCGGTGCGGTTCGCGGACGGCGCTGAACTGGTCGCCAGCGCCGAGCATCTCTGGACGGTCAACGATCGGCTGCGGGCTACGGCGCGGACGGTGACCACGCGCGAACTGGCCGCCACGCTCACCTGGGGCACGCGTGGCGATCGTCGCTACACGGTGGACGTTCCGAAAGCCCTGGAGCGCGCTGATGCCGACCTTCCCGTCGACCCGTATGTGCTTGGACTGTGGCTCGGCGATGGGACCACCGCCGCCGGCCGCATCACCAGTGCGGACCCTGCGGTGTTCTCGGCGATAGAGTCCGCCGGCTATTCGTTCGGCGCGAGCTACAGCGCGGGGAAGGCGCAGACCAGGCAGGTATATGGGTTGCAGGTGCAGCTCAGGGAACTCGGTGTGCTCGGCAACAAGCACATCCCCGATCCGTATCTGACGGCGTCGATGTCGCAGCGGATGGATCTTCTGCGCGGACTGATGGACACCGACGGGGCTGTGACGATCGGGCCGAACACGCCTCGCGTGGAGTTCTGCAACACCAGCCGACAGCTCGCCGACGGGGTTCTGTCCCTGGCCAGGTCGCTCGGATGGAAAGCGTCACTCAAGGAGTCGCGGGCAAAGCTCTACGGCCGCGACTGTGGACCCAGGTACCGCGTCTGCTGGACGGCGCACCGCGGCAGGTCGCCTTTCAGGCTTGCCCGCAAGACCGAACTACTCCACGATGAGCCGCAGCGGCCGACCCGCGCTCGAACCAACGCCATTGTCGATGTCGAGCCCGTTCCGACTGTCGACACCGTGTGCATCGAGGTGGAGCACCCGTCTGGCGTGTTCCTGGCCGGCGAGGCCCTGACGCCGACGCACAACAGCGCCCTCGGCGCGGGGATCGCGTTGGATCACCTGCTGTTCGCCTCGCCGGGGTCCGAGGTGTACTCATGCGCCGGGGATCGTGAGCAGGCGCGGATCGTGTTCGGCACCGCGAAGCGGATGGTCGAGCTGGACCCGGAGCTGAGCGAGCGACTGAAGTTGTACCGGGATGCGATCGAGCACACCGAGGCCGGGTCGGTCTACAAGGTTCTGTCGGCCGAGGCGTACAGCAAGGAGGGACTGAACCCGACGCTCGTCTTGTTCGACGAGGTTCACGTTCAGCCGAACCGCGAGTTGTGGGATGTCATGGCGCAGGCCATGGGCGCCCGCATCGAGCCGCTGATGATCGGGATCACTACCGCCGGTGTCCGGTTCGACGGCTCGGGCCAGGACTCGTTGTGCTACAGCATGTATCAGTACGGCAAGCGGGTCGCGTCCGGCGAGGTTGACGATCCGTCGTTCTTCTTCGCCTGGTGGGAACCGAAGAACCCGGATGCCGATCACCGCGATCCGAAGACGTGGCGCGAAGCCAGTCCGGGCCTCGGCGACATCGTCTCCGAAGAGGACTACGCGGCGATGGTGCTGAAGACGCCGGAAGCCGAGTTTCGGACGAAGCGCTGCAATCAGTTCGTGGCGTCGTCGTCGTCGTGGCTCCCGGTTGGCGCGTGGGATTCCTGCGAGTCGGACGCCGACATTCCCGACGGCACCGAGGTGTGCCTGGGGTTCGACGGGTCGTTCAACAACGACTCAACCGCCCTGGTTGTGGCGACATGCGAAGAGAAGCCGCACGTCGGGGTTGTTGAGTGTTGGGAGCGGCCCGCGGAGGCCGCCCAGGACTGGGCCGTCCCAATCGTCGATGTCGAGGATGCGATCCGGGCGGCGTGTAAGCGGTGGACGGTTCGCGAGATTGTGTGCGACCCGTACCGGTGGGCGCGGACCTACCAGGTTCTGGAGGACGAGGGGCTGCCGATTGTGGAGTATCCGCAGTCGCCGTCGCGGATGACTCCTGCGACGCAGCGGTTCTACGAGGCTGTGATGAACAAGGGGTTGACCCAGTCGGGGGATCAGCGCCTGGCCCGGCATATCGGTAACGCTGTCCTGAAACAGGATTCGCGGGGCACGCGAATCATGAAGGAAGCCAGGAACAGCGCCCGCAAGATCGACCTCGCCGTGGCGGCCGTCATGGCGTTTGACAGGGCCGCAACGCCGGCTGAGACCGTTGACGTTTGGGGATTCCTATCGTGACTTCTTCCCTGCGCGCGTGCGCCATTCTGGCACTGGCCGCTGTGGCGGCGATCGTTGCCGGAGTGGTGCTACTGGCCGGCGCCGCGTGGGGTCTGATCGCGTCCGGGGTTTCCGCCCTGGCCGCCGCGGTATTGCTCTACGACCCGGCGGAACGGGACCGCGGGGCAGATGATGGCATCAGGCCATTGAGTTGGCCAGGTCGGTAAGCGTCCGGTGAATCTTCTCGACCGCCTGACGGGCGGGCACCGCCCGGACGAGCGGATGAACATCGACGAGTACGCGCACAGGCTCGGCCAGTTCATGCAGCGCTTCGGCTACCACTCGCCGTCGATGATGCAGACCCTCGGAGGCGACGCGACGGAGCGTCCGGGGGACAGCTTCGAGGGGCTCACGTCGCAGGCATACCAGGCCAATGGCGTGGTGTTCGCCTGCATGCTGGTGCGCCAGCTCGTGTTTTCGAGCATCCGGTTCCGGTGGCAGAACCTACGCAACGGCTCACCCTCGGACACCTTCGGCGATCAGGCCCTGTCGGTGCTGGAGCGGCCATGGCCGGGTGGGACGACGCAGGATCTGCTCACGCGCATGATTCAGGACGCCGACCTGGCGGGCAACAGCTACTGGGTGCGGCAGGGCAATGAGCTGGTGCGGCTGCGACCGGACTGGGTTCAGGTCATCGGCCGCCCCCGGGATATGCAGAAGGGCTCCGGGGGCCGTGGGACAGGCCAGGTGGGGTGGGTCAAGGTCGGCTACATCTACACCGAGGGCGGTCTGGCGTCGCAGAACGAGGGCGTGCCGTTCACGGTCGATGAGGTTGCGCACTTCGCACCCAACCCCGACCCCTTGGCGGTGTTCACCGGAATGTCTTGGCTGACGCCGGTAATCCGCGAGATCCAGGCCGATCAGGCGATGACGCGCCACCAGCGGGCGTTCTTCGACAACGGCGCCACCGTGAACATGGTGATCAAGCACAAGGAAGGCGCGAACCAGGCTGCGGTGGAGCGGTGGGTTGAACAGTTCGAGGAGAAGTTCACCGGCCCGTCCAACGCCTACAAGACGTTGCAGATTTACCCGGGCGCCGACGTCACAACGGTGGGATCAAATCTGAAAGAGATTGACTTCAAGGCGATTCGCGGCGCCGGGGAGACACGGGTCGCCGCGGCGGCCGGTGTCGCCCCGGTAATCGTCGGCCTGTCAGAGGGCTTGGAGGCCGCTACCTACAGCAACTATGGGCAGGCCCGCCGTCGGTTCGCCGACGGAACGATGCATCCGCTGTGGCAGAATGCCGCCGGTTCGCTGGAGCGGGTGATGCCGCTACCTAATCGCGGGGTCCGGTTATGGTACGACGCCAACCATGTTCCTTTCCTTCGGGAGGACGAGAAGGACGCGGCGTCGATCGCTGCGGTGAAAGCCCAGACGGTCAACTCCTACATCACCGCCGGCTATGAGCCGGACTCGGTCATCGCAGCCGTGGAGGCCGACGACCTTCGACTGCTGAAGCACTCAGGGCTGTACAGCGTCCAGCTTCAGCAGCCGGGTGCCGACAAAGCCATTGCGTTAAGCCAGTGAGGAGCAGATAGGTGACCTCGATGAAAAAGCGGAAGTCGCCGCCGCGCCAGGACGTGTGCCGCTCAGTGGCCTTCACGCTCACCCGCGATGATGGGGCCGAGAGCGACGGACTGACGTTCGAGGGCTACGGCGCGGTATTCAACTCGCCCACCAGGATCGACTCATGGGAGGGCACCTTCGACGAGCAGATCGCCCCGGGCGCCTTCCGTAAGTCGATCCGTGAGCGTACGCCGAAGTTCCAGTTCGACCACGGCCGATCGAACTTCGGCTCGCTGCCGCCCGGCGTCATCGAAGACATCACCGAGGATGATCGAGGTCTGTTCGTCAGGGCGCGCATGTCTGCCTCGCCATACTGGGAGCCACTGCGTGATGCCATCGCATCGGGAGCGGTCGATGGCATGTCGTTCCGGTTCTCGGTCGTTCGAGATGAGTGGCGCGACGCCGAAGGGAAGCTCGTAAGACCCGACGACCTTGAAGACGCGCTCTGGACGGGGAGTCGCGGCATCCTGCTGCGAACCCTGAAAGAAGTCAAGGTTACCGAGGTTGGCCCCGTTGTGTGGCCGGCCTACGCCGACACCACCGCGAGCTTGCGATCCCAGGTGATCGAACTAGGCAAGCTTCTGGATGGAGACCCCGAACAGTGCAGGCTGTTCGCCGAGGCCGCACTTCGCGTCAGTGCGATCTCGAGCGCCCCGGAACGGGGCGAGTCCGATGAAGAGCCGCAAGACACCCCGGGTGGGGCCGTCGAGCACTCGGATGACGACAACGACGAGCCGCAACCCACCTCACCCGAGGCCGGGGAGCACTCAACGGAATCCGAACCCGACAACTCCCTGCAGGACGATCCCGCATCAGACGCGCGCAGTGCACTCTCCGAGCGCCTGTTCGACGACGCATTCGAGTTTGTCCGGCTCACAAGGGAATCGACACCACCCATGAAAGGGGTGAACTGATGGCTATCAAGACCATTGCTGAAGCGATCGAGCGCGAGAAGAATATCGAGGACGAATTGAAGCGCCTTCGCAACAAGGACGCCAAGTCCGCCGAGGATCACGCCCAGGTGCCTGTCCTGCTCGAAGAGTTCCGTGAGGTGCACGCGCTGCGCCTGGACATGGAGCACGACGCCGCGCTTGCTGAAATCCGCTCGGCCAGCGCGGCGGCTGGTGCCCCCGTAGCTGATTGTGGCGTCCAGGTTGTGGATCAGCAGGAGAAGCGGTTCGGTGCACAGCCCGGCAGTGCGGGCAAGTACCGTAACCCGTGGGACACCTCCACGATCCGCTTCGACGGTTCAGGCAACAAGGGTGAACTGCGCTCCCGTGCGCTCGACTGCGTCGAGCAGATGCCGTTCGCCGACGACAAGGTGCGCGAGGCAGCTACCCGGTACGTGGAGCGCGGCGGCGACAAGGTCACCAGCCTGGTACTGGCCAGCACCTCTCCGCTGTACAGCGAGGCGTTCGCCAAGCTCATTCGGGCGCAGGGTCAACTGGCCGTGCTGAGCAGCGAGGAGCAGGGCGCCGTCGCCCGCGCCATGTCGCTGACAGACACCGCTGGCGGATTCCTGATCCCGTTCCAGCTCGACCCGGCAGTCATCATCACGGCTAACGGGTCGTTCAATCAGGTGCGCCAGATCGCCCGCGTCGTGCAGGCCACCGGCGACACCTGGAACGGCATCACCTCGGCCGGGGTGACCGCCTCGTGGGATGCGGAAGCCGCGCAGGTGTCCGACGATTCGCCGACCCTGGCACAGCCGTCGATCCCGATCCACAAGGGCAGCGCGTTCGTGCAGACCACCTACGAGGTCGCAGCTGACGCCCCGACGCTCGCCAACGAGATCGCGACGATGGTGGCCTTCGAGAAGGACCGCCTGGAGTCGGTGGCGTTCGTGACCGGCTCGGGCAACGGTGAGCCGACCGGCATCATCACCGCACTGACCGGCGGCTCGTACGTGGTGCCGTCGGCGGCGACCGACACCCTCGCCAGCGGCGATGTGTACGGACTGGATGCGGCGCTGCCTGCGCGGTTCGCGGCGAACGGATCGTGGCTCGCTCATCGGGCGATCTACAACAAGATCCGCCAGCTCGACACCGGTGGCGGCAACGCCCTGTGGGGCCAGTTGGCGGATGGTCGCAAGACGAATCTGCTGGGCCGCCCCGACTACGTGGCCGAGGCGATGGACAGCAGCATCACTGCACTGGCGGACAACCTGGTGTTGCTGTTCGGCGACTTCCAGAACTTCGTCATCGCCGACCGTGCCGGCGCGTCGATGCGGTTCGTCGCCGAGATCCCGGGCGCCAATGGCCGCCCGACCGACCAGTGCGGCTGGAAGACCACCTGGCGGGTCGGAAGTGGCAGCGTCAACGACGCTGCCTTCCGGCTGCTGAACGTCACCTAGCCCGATGTTCCAGTGGCGCCCCGGCCAGTTGCTCGCAGCACTGGCCGGGGTTCCCACTGAAGCCTGGTCGCTCCCCAGCAGGTATGCCGACACCGCTGTGCACCACGGCTATCGCCGCGTCGGCCTGGTCACCGCCGGCCAGCACCAGCCCTACTCCGAGCTGTTCGAGTTCGTGTGGGGAGAGCTCGGACCGGTGAGGAACGCAACACTGTCCCAGATTGAGCCCGGTGGATTCGTCATTCCGCACCGTGACTCCGGTCCCTGGTGTGAGCGGTGGCAGATACCCATCATCGCGTCCGGTGAATGGCATTGGCAGGACGAGTCATTCGCCCCTCAGGCCGGTGTCGCATTCCTGGCACGGCACTGGGAGCCGCACTGGATCACTAACCGCGGCGTAGGCCCGCGCACACACCTAGTCGTCGATCTCGATGTTCCCGTCGACCGAAACCCGTTGCCATTCGCGACATTTCCTGTACTGGCCGACATGGCCGATCTGATCGAGAGGACCCGGCAATGAGCTACCGCTGCATTGACGCTTTCATCTATGCCGACCAGGTATTCTCGGGTGGCCAGCAGGTGGACGACGACCACCCCATCCTGAGGACCCACCGCGCGAACTTCGCCAAGGTGAACGAAGCTGGCCCCAGTGTGACCGAGACCGCCTCGGCCGCCCCCGGCGAGGTGCGCATTCCGGTGAAGAAGGTGCCGGCCAAGAAGGTTGCACCCAAGCCGGTAACTACCGATTCCGACGAGCCGAAAGGCGATGCGTAGTCGATGAGAACTAACCCGATGGTGGCCGAGCCCTCCCCGCCGAAGACCTATGACGTGGTCATCAACGGTGTACAGGTGGCAGTGCAGCTGTCCGACGAGGTTGCGATGGCGTGCGGATTGACGGGCAACGCCGACGATACCGAGCCGCACGGCAAGGCCCGCAAGCCTGCCACCAAGCGCGCGGAGGCTGCCGCGGCGGCGTTCCGCAAGGGCGCCGACTAGATGACCCTTGACGTCCTGGCGGTCGAGGCCTTCACCGAGGGCCGACTCAACCGCGACGACGCCGAGACGCAGCGCCAGCTCGACGCCGCGCTCGCAGCCGCCCGCGGCTACTGCGGCTGGCATGTCACCCCGGTGAACACTGGAGCCCAGGTGACCGTGGACGGCACTGGCGGGGCGCTGCTTGCGCTGCCGACCCTGGCGCTGTCGGCGGTCACCGCGGTCACCGAGGACGGTGTCGAGTTGGACGTCGACACCTTGGAGTGGTCCCTGCGCGGACTGGTGCGCAAGCCCTACGGCCAGCTGTGGACTACCCGCTTCTCCGGGGTCACGGCGACGATCACCCACGGGTACGCCTCAGCGCCGGACTTCGAGTCGGCGGTGTTGTCGGCCATCGAGCGGGGTACGTTCGCAGCCGGCGGGGGCGAGACCCCTCGGGTGATCGGGCCGTTCCAGTACGCCTCGGCCACTTCTGCCGGAGCGCTATTCACAGATCCCGAGCGGGCCGTTTTCGACCGCTACGCCCTGGAACGGATGCCGTGACCGAGACGGTCACCGTCACCCCGGCGGCCGGCATCGACTCCGACGGCAACCCCGCCAACACCGGAGATCCGGTCGTTCTGACGCCACTGGAGGTGGCGCCGGGGAACCTGCTCGTGCGTCACGGAGTCGGCGGCGACCTGACCGGTGTGGAGTTCACCGTCTATCTGCCGTTGCGGGTCCGCTTCGAAGGGGCGTGGACCTCCACCGAGGACCTGGTGCGCACCGGCGACGACATCCTGGTCCGCGGAAAGCAGTGCACCGCCTTGGTGTCAGTGTGGCGCACCCAGCACGGCGGCCGCGGTGGTGTCGCGGTGCTCGCGCGTTCCGCCACAGGTAAGGCCGCCTGATGGCGGGCAAGGTGCGACTGAACAAGAAAGTCATCGGGCGCATCCTCAAGACTGTCGACGGCGGGAAACGCGCTGTCGCGCAGAAGATCCTGGCCAACATCGACGATCCCGACGCCCGCATCGAGGTTTACACCACCGATCGTGAGGTGGTGGGCATCATGGTGCCCGCCGACAGCCAAGCCCGTGACGGTGTGGCCACCAGGGCGGCCAGCGCAGCCGGAATCAGTCCAGGGAAGCCGTAAGTGCCGCAGCCTGATCCGGCGGCCGCTATCAAGGCCGCGATCGAGCAGGTGTGGGACACCGACCACGCCGAGTGGGCGGTCACCCTGCACGTAGACGACGACTATCGCCCCGTGGCTGGTTCGCCGGTGCTGCTGGTCGCCGACGATGGCGGCACCACGGTGCACGGCGGGGCGTGGCTGGTCCGCAAGGACATGCTGCGCATCGTCATCCGGTTGACCGTGTTCGCCGCTGGGCGCAGCGAGGCCCGCGAGGTCCTCGACGCCGCCGTCGACGACCTGGTCGCGAACCGGCCCGCGGGTATCCGCATTGAGAACGTCCCCGCCGCGCTGGAGACGCGCGACCGGGAGACTGGCGCCTTCCTGGTGTCGATCACGATGCCGGTCATCGTGAGACCGCTGTAACCGCAACAACTCTGAGGAGATCCCCATGGCTGGTGGCAACCCCGCCAATATTCGCGACTGGGAATGGGGCATGGTCTACGCCTTTGACCCGGACGTGACGTTCGTCGAGGCGACGCACGTCCCGGGCGACATCGACGATGCCCTGCACGCTTCGTGGATTGAATGCGGGCTGATGCTGGGCACTCCCGGCGTCGCGATGGCCCGCGAGATCGAACGCACCGACGTCACCTCCTGGCAGCAGGGCCGCGTCAAGGAGAAGACCAAGAACCCGAAGGTCAACATCAGCTTCACCCTCCTGGAGGACAACGAGATCACGGACTACGTGCAGGACGAGGCGAGCGTTCCAGGGGTCAAGAAGCTGCGCCTCGCGCTGGTGTTCAGGGAGGCGGATACCGGCTACGTTAAGCGGTTCATCTCCAAGACGAAGGTTGGGCTATTCGCTGCCAGTAACAACTACTCGCAGGACATTGAAGGCACCGAGTACACCGG
>Ga0116181_1002567_pt1 | contig 14659 bp, 9 predicted proteins | sample AD_UKC075_MetaG_FD_89752 | JGI IMG/M metagenome (GOLD analysis project Ga0116181, IMG submission 89752) | Active sludge microbial communities of municipal wastewater-treating anaerobic digesters from USA - AD_UKC075_MetaG | ecosystem: Engineered > Bioreactor > Anaerobic > Digestate | place: USA...
CTGATAGCTGACCTAACAGGAGAGCGAGAAGAGGGGAACGCTTCGCGTTCCGCGCTATCCCTCCCCGCCCTAAAGGACGGGGTATCTCGCGCAACATCTGATGAAAATTTCTGATGAAAATTTCGGGGCAACTTTCGGGGCAGCTATTTTTTTTGTTCACCGCACCAATCAGTTCTAATTCAGTGAGTTGCATAAACAGTTGGATAGCCTTCCGCCCACCAGTCTCTCAGGGCCCGGATTACATGATCCGGGCCTTTTTTGTTGCCCGGAAAATCAGCGGGTCGGTGCGGGGTGCGCTCACCAATAGCGCGCCTGCTCGGGCAGGATCCAGCGCACGCCGCCGCGCTGGTCGGGTGAATCGCCGTGGTAGCGTGGCACCAGATGCACATGCAGGTGCATCACGGTCTGCCCGGCGGCCACGCCATCGTTGATGCCGATGTTAAAGCCGTCCGGTTGCAGTTCCGCCAGCAGCGCCGCGCGTACTTCATTCAGCAATAGGCCCAGTTCGACCCATTCGACGATGTTCAGATCAAACAGCGACACGACATGCCGGCGCGGCAGCAGCAGGGTATGTCCCGGCGAGATCGGGAAGCGGTCGCGAATCGCGCGCAGATGTTCACTGTGATGAACGATGTCCGCAGCCGGCAGTTTGCAGAATAAGCAGGGCGGGTTTGACATGGGCGCAGCCTTCCGCAGGGCGGTGAACATGCCCCAAGTGTATACGGCGCGTCGCTCAATCGTGCAGGCGGAATACGATTGGCACCTGCGCTACGGCCAGCCGTTCCGCGGCCGGCGGGCGAAAGCGCCAGCGGGCCACGGTGCGCCGCGCTTCCTCATCGAGCATTTCATGGCCGCTGCTGTGGGCGACGCTGACGGTTTCCACCTGGCCGGCGGGATTGACCGTCAGGCGCAGCAGCACCCGGCCTTCGTAGCCGCGTTCGCGCGCCAGTGGCGGATAACGCGGCGGCGGGTTGCCGGGCAGGGGTTGCAGCGCGGCTATGGGTACTGCTGCCGCACCGGCGCCGGCGATACCGGTGCCGCTTGTGCTGTTGCCTGCCGGGAGATTTGTGCCGCTGCCGCTACCTGTCCCGGTGCCTGCACTGCTGGACGATGCGGCAACGGGTGCGGACGCAGATGTGGCTGCCGCTGCTGTCGATAGCGAGCGCGGTTCCAGATTCGGACTGGGCGCGGGATTTGCCTCGGGGGGTGGCACTGCGCGCCGGCTGGGCTTGGGCTGGACCGGTTTGGGTGCGGGCGGGATCGGCTTTGTCTGGGCGAGGCGCTCTGGTGGCGGTGGCTGGGGCGGACGGGCTTTCACCACGGGGCGCGGTTTGCTGGGCGGCGGTTTGCTGGCGGGTGTTGCCGGCGGTATCGGCCGGGATTCCGGTGCCTTGATCGCTTGCAGTGGCGCGGCCGGTGGAGATGGTGCGGCGGCTACCGTAGCAGCAGCCGTAGCAGCGGGTGCGGGCACAGACGGCGCGGGTTCTGGCGCCATCAGGTTGATGCGGATCACGGTGGCCGGAGGTGATGCCGGTGGCCGCCAGTTCAGTGGCAGATGCGCCAGGCCCAGATGCGTGCACAGAGCCAGCAGCGCGGCACCCGCCAGCCGTTGCAGCTCGCCAGACCCGGATAGCGGCTCAGGCACCATCGGCGGCCTCCGTCGCACGGGCCAGCCGTCGCCAGGGCAGCACATAATGCTGGCCTTCATGCGCGCCGCGCAGCGCTGTCACCCGGTAGGCTTCGGCCAGATGCGCGGTTGACAGCACCTGCTCGGCGGGACCACGCGCCAGCAGCCGGCCCTCATGCAGCAGCAGCAGCTCATCGCAGAAGCGCGCCGCCAGGCTCAGATCATGCAGCACCACGATCAGCGCCGCACCGCCATCGGCGTAATCGCGCAGCAATTCCATGACCCGCAACTGGTGATAGGGATCCAGCGCCGCCACCGGCTCATCGGCCAGTACCAGCGGCGCTTCCACCGCCAGCACCCGCGCCAGCATCACCCGCGCCCGTTCGCCACCGGACAGGGTGTCAAAGGGCCGCTCGGCGAGATCGACGAGATCGGCGCGCTGCAGCGCCTCGGTCACCGCCAGCCGGTCCGCGGCGACCGGTGCCCGCCACGGTGCCAGATGGGGCAACCGGCCCAGCTCGACCAGCCGGCGCACGGTCAAGGGCCAATGCGCCAGATGGCCCTGTGGCAGGTAGGCGAGGGTGCGGGCGCGCTCACGACCCGATAACGCATCCCGGGGGCGTCCGAGCAGACGCACCGTGCCCTGATGCGGGCGCAGCCCGGCCAGCGCCGCAAGCAAGGTGGTCTTGCCAGCGCCATTTGGCCCGATCAGCGCCAGCAGTTGCCCAGCGGCGACGTGCAGCGAGACGCCATCCACCACCATCCGCTCGTCCAGCGTGACGCGAATCCGGTCCGCTTCCAGCAGCAGGTTCATCAGGATTTTCCGCAGGAAATCCTGGCATTCATGCCGGGGAGGGATAGCGGACGGCGCGGCAGTTCCCTCCGCAGGGACTGTTTAGGCGTCGCTCTTTTCGACAAAATCAACGATGTCTCCTATTGAAGACCTACCGCCGGGCTGGCGGAATGTAAAGTCTGTGGAGAGGTGTCAGACCTGTGGGGGTATGCGATTGAGTGTGGAACACTCGTAAAATCCCCTTCGGGGGGAACTGCGAAAACCAAGCTCGATACTCCCATGGGCAACCTCAGCGAAACAGAAAACCCTGATTGTGAAGTCAGGAATCCCCATCGTTTAAGGCGGGGAGGATGTCAAGACAGGCTCCGCCGTCCGCGCAGCAGCAGATGCAGGAAGAACGGTGCACCGAGCAGCGCGGTGACGACGCCCAGCATCAATTCCTGCCGGGTCGGCAGCAGGCGCACCAGCAGATCCGCCGCCAGCAGCAGCACCGCCCCGGTCAGCGCACTCGGCAGCAGCAGCCGTCCCGGTTGATAGCCCAGCCAGGGCCGCAGCAGATGCGGCGCAATCAGGCCGATGAAGCCAATCGCACCGGTCGCCGCCGTAGCTGCACCTACCGCCAGCGCCGTACCGCCGATCACTCGGGCGCGCAGGCCATTGAGACCGATGCCGAGGCTTTGCGCGGCCTCCTCGCCCAAAGTCAGCGCATCCAGACCGCGCCCCGTGCTCAGCAGCAGCAGGACGCCGCTGATGATGAACGGTGCCGCCAGGGTCACATCCTCCAGGCCACGGTCACGCAGCGAACCGAGCAGCCACAGCACCATCTCGCTCAGCGCCAGCGGATTGGGCGCCAGGTTCAGCGCCAGTGAGGTCAAGGCCACCGCCAGACTGGAAACCGCTACCCCGGCCAGAATCAGGCCCAGCGGACTCGGATCGCGCGTCGCCAGCAGGGCCAGGCTCAAGGTCGCCAGCAGCGCCCCGCTCAGCGCACACAGCGGCAGCGCCCAGGCCGATATCTGCGCCAGACCAAAGTACAGCGCCAGCACCGCACCCAGCCCGGCGCTGGCTGACACACCGAGAATGCCCGGCTCGGCCAAGGGATTGCGCAGCAGGCCCTGCAGCGCCGCACCGCTCAGGCCCAGCGCCGCGCCGACCAGCAACCCGAGCAGCACCCGGGGCAGACGGATATCGAACACGATCACCGCCAAGCGTTCATCACCGCCGAACAGCCCGCTCAGTACCTGCCACGGACTGAGCGGTAATGAGCCCAGCAGCAGACCGGCCAGCGCCAGCAGCAGCGTCAGCGCTGCCAGTCCGGTGATGATGCGCCGGTCCTGATCCCGATCCTGGGTTGCAATGTGACTCATGGTTTTCCGATGTCCGCTCCAGTCGGGAGAGGGTCGGGGTCCGCGGGCAGATGCGCGGCGATATAGGTCGCGGCTTCGGCCAGAAACCAGCCGCTGCAGCTCCAGTAGCGATCCGGCACGGCAATCACTGGGCGCTGCGCCAGCAGGCGGCGGAACACCGGATGCCGGGCGAAGGCCATGCGCCGGCTCTCACCGCCCTGATCGAAAAAGCCCAGCACCAGCAGATCCGGGCGGACATCGACCAGCCGCTCCAGATCCAGCCCGCCCCAGCCGCGCAGACCCAGCTCCGTGGCCTGATTACGCGTTCCGGCGGCCTGTAGCACGGTATCGATGAAGGTACCGCTGCCGGCGCTGGCGCCATCGGGCAGGAAATAGGCGGCCAGCGGTTCCGGCCCGTGCCGTTGGGCATTTTTCACCGCCAGCGCTGCCAGCCGCGCCTGCATCTCGGCGACGCGCAATTCACCCTGTTCCGGGCGACCCAGCGCAGCGGCGATGCTGCGCGTGGCGCTGGCGATGTCGTCCCAGGTGTTGGGCAGCGGGATCGACACCACCCGCACCCCAAGCCGGTCGAGGCGCGCGGCGGTCTGCAGCGGCATCCAGCGATCGGTCAGCACCACTTCGGCGCGCAGTGCGATCAGTTCCTCGCTGGAACCGCGATGTGCCGGATAAGCGGCGGCCTCGGCGGCGAACAGCGACTGGCGCGGATCGCGGGCATCGGCGGACACGGCCACAATCTGGTCCGGTGCCGCCAGTCCCAGCAGGTACTGGTCGGCGCACAGGGTCAGCGACGCCGCCCGGGGCAGCGCTGCCGTCGCCAGGCCCGGCGTCAGGGCCAGGCTCAAGGTCGCCAGCAGCAGACCCGTCCAGTACCGGCATCGCGTTGCCATGCCGCGCCGCGTCCTAGAACTGGTAGCGGGCGCCGACATACACCCCGCGCTCGGTGCCGGAGTAGCCGAGCACCTGCTCGTATTCCTCGTTGAACAGGTTGTCGACCCGCCCGTAGAGCTGCCACTGCTTGTCGACCTGATAGCGCGCCGCCAGATTGACCACGGTGTAGCTGGGCAGCGTCACCGGGTAGCTGATGAAGGTGATGGGATCGAAGGCCAGATCAGTGGACGAGCCGCTGTACTGCACCGCCAGATTGAAATTGGCGCGCTGCTCGAAGGCGCTGTAATTGAGGTTGAGGCTGGCCTGATTGCGCGGCCGGTGGATCAGTTCCTCACCCTGCGGATCCTCAGTGTCGGTGTAGGTGTAGGCGAGCGTCGCACTCAGATCCTCGCTGAGCGTGGCATTGGCGCTCAGTTCGACGCCGCGACTGGTGCTTTCGCCGGGCAGGTTGATCACCGAGCGCCCGGCGCCGACGATGATGTTGTCGATCTGGTTATTGAACAGGGTCAGGTCGAAGCGCAGCCGGCGATCCAGCAGGTTCTGTTCCCAGCCGATATCGTAGCCGGTGCTTTCTTCCGGCTGCAGGTTGGGATTGCCCTGGAAATCGCCGGAAAAGCCGTACAGTTCGATCAGGGTCGGGTTCTTGACCGCAGTGCCGTAGCTGCCATGCAGGCGACCACCGATATCCGGCCAGCGGTAGGCAGCGGTCAGGCGATAGGTATTGGCATCGGCGAAGCGGTCGTTGAAATCGCGGCGGATGCCGGCGGTCAGGAACAGCTGTTCATCGAGACCGAGGCCATAGTTGAAGCCGACGCCGGTGTTGTGGATCGAGTTGCTGGCGAAATAGCTGTTGGTGGCTTCATCTTCCTTGTCCTTGATCAGGAAGGTGAAGGTGTGCGCGGCGCCGGCGCTGTTGAGAAAGTAGTTGCTCTGGTAGTCGATCTGATTGGATGAAGTGCTGCCGTCAAAGGTCTCCATCCCGAAGCTGTAGGTCTTGCCGTCCAGGTCATAGCGACCGATGCCGAGCAGGTGTTGCCAGGCGCCATCGAGCAGGGTGTATTTGCCCTGCAGGCGCACCAGGTTCTGGCGATTGTCGGCGTATTCGTCGCTGTCGGTGACCGGTCGCACGTCGCCACCGAAGAAGGCGTCGAAATCGTTGCGGCTGTCGGTATAGCGCTCGATCAGGTTCAGTTTCAGATCGTTGCTTGGCCGCAGGTTGCCCTTGAACTGCACGGTGCCGACCCGTGCGCCATCGTCCTCGCTGTTGCCGCGCCATGCGCTGCCCGAGGACCAGCCATCGGTATTCAGCCAGGTGCCGCTGAGCAGGGCATCGTAGTTGTCGCCACTGCTGCCAAGGCTGGCGCTGCCCTGCCAGGTGGCGAAGCTGCCGCCTTCGAGCTGGGCGCTGGCCTGCAGCGTGCGCTCGGCGCGCCGGGTGATGATGTTGATTACGCCACCGATGGCCGCGCTGCCCCAGAGCACGCTTTGCGGGCCGCGCAGCACTTCGATGCGCTCGATTTCCAGGTTGAGCAGGCTGCTGAAATCAAACGCGCCGCCGTCGGGGTTGTTGACCTCGACGCCGTCGATCAGCACCAGAGTCTGGTTGGCCTGGGCGCCGCGCAGATAGACCTCGGTGATGCCGCCCGCGCCACCGCTGTGATTGACCGTGGCGCCGGGTACGTCGCGCAGGGCATCGGCGACCACGCGAATCTGCCGCTGCTGCAGTTCCTCAGCGCTGATCACGCTGATGGCGCTGCCGACCTGTTCGATCGGTGTGGGGACGCGGGTGGCGGTGACCACCAGTTCAGGCAGTTCGTCCTGGGCGAGCACAGCGGGCGCGGTCAGCGCTGCCAGCAGGGCGCTGGCCAGGGTCGGCAGGGTGCGGAGCAGGTGCGGGTGGTAGGTGTTCATGTTGGCGAATGCGCGTCCTGATTCATGGAGAGAATGAACCGTTGCCGGTTCTTCGTCCGCTGGAAAACACGCGATCGCACCAGGGCGAGACCAGGAGTCTCAAAGGACGTGGACGAGCCCGCACGCGGCGGGATCGCCGGGCCTGCCGCTGGCGAGCGCTCGGTTTCCCGCATCGCCAAACGGTGGACCGTCCCGCCGGAAATACCCGTCCGGCGGCTAGGCGATGACTGAGACGGCAGGTCTCCTGGCTGGCGGGTCATCACCGTGCGTTCAGCCTTCCCAGTTGCCCAGTGGCCTTGTTTGAACGCCGGCTCGCCGCTCACAGTTGCGGGATCAGCCGCGAATCCGCTCCGTTACGCCGGTGCGCTTCGCGTTCCCTTTTCATCCCCCGAAGGGGAACCGTCCTGCATATAGATTAACGTTGTAGGGGAATTGCTGGCAAATCGGCGCCGGCCTGCTGGGCGCGCTCAGCAGCCTTGGCCTGTTCCCACAGCGCATCCATTTCCGCCAGCGTCGATTCAGCGGGCGTGCGGCCACGTTCGGCCAGCCCGTGTTCGACCTGACGGAAGCGGCGCTCGAACTTGGCGTTGGTGCCGCGCAGCGCTGCCTCGGGATCGATTTTCAGATGCCGGGCCAGATTGGCGACTGCGAACAGCACATCGCCGAGCTCATCGGCCAGCCGTTCCGGTGGTGCAGCGGCGGCGATCTCAGCGCGAATCTCGCCAAGTTCCTCCTCAATCTTGGCCAGCACCGGCGCCAGCGTGCCCCAATCGAAACCGACCCGCGCAGCTTTCCTTTGCAGCTTGACCGCGCGACTCAGCGCCGGCAGCGCCAGCGGCACGCCGTCCAGCACGCCGGCCGGTACGCTGCTCTTCTCGCTGGCCTTGATCTGTTCCCAGGCGGCGGTCTGTGCTTCGGCGCTGGCGTAACAGGCATCGCTAAAGACGTGCGGATGGCGACGGGTCATCTTCTCGGTGATGGCGTCAGCGATGGCGGCGAAATCAAAGCGGCCTTCCTCGCCGGCGATCTGAGCGTAGAACACGATCTGGAACAGCAGGTCGCCGAGTTCTTCGCGCAGTTCGGCCCAGTCCTCGCGGGCGATGGCGTCGGCGACCTCGTAGGCTTCTTCCAGGGTGTGCGGCACCAGACTGGCATAGGTCTGCTGCCGGTCCCAGGGACAGCCGGTGTCCGGATCGCGCAGCCGCGCCATCACGGTCAGTAGGCGTTGCAGTTCCTGCATGCGTTCAGCTCCTCATTGTGGCGTCGCTGGCGAATCCGCGCGCGCTGCGGTGGCAGTTTGCATCATGGCCGACCGGTACGGCGCCAGGCTCAGCACCAGAACCAGAACCAGGGCGCAGTCGGTCGCAAAGGCCGGGGCATCAACGCGGTGGCCGGCGCTTGCCGCTGCCGCAGGGACTGCCCTGGGTAAAGGCGCGTGGTGGCCGGCGTTCCACGGCTGGTTGGCTCGCCTGTTTCGGTGCCGGCTGTGCGCGGGCGATGCGCGAGCCATCGGCGCGCGGTGGCAGGCCGCTGTGCTGGGTCAGAATGGTTTGCGGACCGTGCTTGCGCCCGGCGCGCGTGCCCTCGCCACCACCCAGTCCGGTGCCGGCCGGCTGCCAGAGGGGAATCAGGTGGCGCTTGCCGTTGCCGATCAGTTCGGCGCGGCCCATGCGCTTGAGCGCCTCGCGCAGCAGCGGCCAGTTTTCGGCATCGTGATAGCGTAGAAACGCCTTGTGCAGGCGCCGCTGCTTAAGGCCCCGGGCGGAAAACACCAGGTCACCGCGGTCGCGGTGGATGCCCTTGAGCGGATTGCGCCCGCTGTGGTACATGGCGGTGGCCAGCGCCATCGGGCTGGGCAGAAAGGCTTGCACCTGATCGGCGCGGAAGCCGTTCCGTTTCAGCCACAGGGCCAGGTTGAGCATGTCTTCATCGGTAGTACCGGGATGGGCGGCGATGAAGTAGGGAATCAGGTACTGTTCCTTGCCGGCTTCCTTTGAGTAGTTCTCGAACAGTTCCTTGAAGCGCTCATAGGCGCCCATGCCCGGCTTCATCATTTTCGACAGCGGCCCGGCCTCAGTGTGTTCCGGGGCGATCTTCAGATAGCCGCCGACGTGATGGGTCACCAGTTCGCGCACATAGGCCGGATCGCGCACTGCCAGGTCATAGCGCACCCCGGAGGCGATCAGCACCTTTTTCACCCCGGGCAGTTCACGCGCCTTGCGATAAAGCTCGATCAGCGCCGAATGATCGGTGTTGAGATTTGAACAAATATCCGGGTAGACGCAGGACAGCTTGCGGCAGCTCCGCTCGATGTCGGGCGACTTGCAGGCAATGCGGTACATGTTGGCGGTCGGCCCGCCAAGATCGGAAATGACTCCGGTGAAGCCGGGTGTCTTGTCGCGGATCTCTTCGATTTCGCGCAGGATCGAGGCCTGTGAACGCGACTGGATGATGCGGCCTTCATGCTCGGTGATCGAACAGAAGGTACAGCCGCCAAAGCAGCCGCGCATGATGTTCACCGAGAAGCGGATCATCTCCCAGGCCGGAATGCGCGCGTTGCCATAGGCCGGATGCGGCGCGCGGGCATAGGGCAGGCCAAAGACCTTGTCCATTTCCGCCGTGCTCAGCGGCAGCGGCGGTGGATTCAGCCACAGTTCGCGATCGCCATGACGCTGGATCAGGGCGCGGGCATTGCCGGGGTTGGTTTCCAGATGCAGCAGGCGCGAGGCGTGCGCGTACAGCACCGGGTCATGCTTGACCTGTTCATAGGCGGGCAGGCGGATCACGGTCCTGGCGCGATCGTGGCGCACGCTGCGGCGTGGCAGCAGCGCTACCGGCGGGGCAGTTGTGGAACCTTGCGCATCCTGCGAGAACGGCTGAGGGAGAGGATTGGCCGGCGTGGCGGCATAGGGATCGGGATGCGGCTGGACCGGCCCCGGTGAGTCGATCTCGCTGGAGTCGATTTCCAGCCAGCCTTCCGGCAGGCCCCTGACCACGAACGCGGTGCCGCGCAGATCGTGCATATCACGGGGATGCTCGCCAGCGGCGACGCGATGCGCCAGCGCGACCAGGGCGCGCTCGGCATTGCCGTACAGCAGCAGATCCGCTTTTGCATCCAGCAGCACCGAGCGGCGCACCGTATCCGACCAGTAGTCGTAATGGGCGATGCGGCGCAGCGAGGCCTCGATGCCGCCGATGATGATCGGCGCGTCGGGATAGGCTTCGCGACAGCGCTGGCTGTAGACGATCACTGCGCGGTCCGGGCGTTTGCCGCCTTCGTCATTGGGGGTGTAGGCGTCGTTGTGGCGCAGCCGCCGATCCGAGGTGTAGCGGTTGACCATCGAATCCATATTGCCGGCGGTGACGCCAAAGAACAGCGCCGGCCGGCCCAGGGCGCGAAACGGTTCGGCGGAGGTCCAGTCGGGCTGGGCGAGAATGCCCACCCGAAACCCCTGCGCTTCCAGCAGGCGGCCAATGATCGCCATGCCAAAACTGGGGTGATCGACATAGGCATCGCCGGTGACCAGGATGACGTCGCAGCAATCCCAGCCCAGCGTATCCATCTCGGCGCGCGACATCGGCAGGAAGGGCGCAACGCCAAACCGCGCGGCCCAGTATTTGCGATAGGAAAACAGCGGAGTAGCGGTCTGCATGAACATCCGGGCGGCGCACGGCCGCGTATTCTGAGCGAAGAGGTCGGGAATTATAGCGCTACGGTCCGTCCGTGTCGCGCTCACTCCATACGGACGCGATACACCTCGGAGAGGGGGATCAGGCGCTGGCGTGCTGCGTCAAGGGCGTTCTGGGTCAGGGGACGCATGCCATCCTGGATCGCCTGGGCCCAGAGCTTGTCGGTGTCGACCGCCTGCAGGATGCACTGGCGCAGGGGTGGAGTGACCTGCAGGAACTCGTAGACCGCCATGCGCCCGTGAAAGCCCAGGTCATTGCAGTGGGAGCAGCCGCCGCCATGATAGAACGTTTCCGCGGCACTCAGGCCCAGGCTGCGGTGCAGCGCTTCCTGCGGGGGTTCCTCAACCAGGCAGTCGGGGCAGTTCAGGCGCACCAGACGCTGGTTGACCACGCCGAGCAGCGTGGCGTTGATCAGATAGGGCTCGATGCCCATTTCCAGCAGGCGGGTCACGGTTGCGGCGGCGCTGTTGGTGTGCAGCGTGCTCAGCACCAGATGCCCGGTCAGGGCGCTTTCAACGGCGATCTGTGCGGTTTCGCGGTCGCGGATCTCGCCGATCATGACCACATCCGGATCGTGGCGCAGCACGTTGCGCAGCACCCGGGCGAAGGTCAGGCCGGCCGCCGTATTGACCTGGACCTGCTCGATGCCGGGGACGCGGTATTCAACCGGATCCTCAACGGTGATTACGGAGACATTCTGCTGGATGATCTCCTGCAGCATGCAATACAGCGTGGTTGATTTGCCGCCGCCGGTCGGTCCGGTCACCAGAATCATGCCGCTGCTGCGCTGGATCAGTTCCCGGCAGAGATTCAGTTCATGTGGGCGAAAGCCGATGTCATCGAGGTTCTTCAGATTGGCCTGCTTATTGAGGATGCGGATGGCGACGCTTTCGCCCTCGACGGTGGGCATGATGGACAAGCGTAGATCGACGGTGTTGCCATCGCAGATGATGCGGCTTTGCCCGTCCTGGGGCAGGCGCTTGATAGCGATGTTCATGCCGCCGAGGATCTTCAGGCGGCTGATCACGCCGCGCGCGGTAGTCTTGTTGAAGCAGGAGATGTCCACCAGGGTGCCGTCGATGCGAAAAATCAGATTGGCGCCTTCCTCGGTCGGGCGGATGTGGATATCCGAGGCCCGGCGGCGAATCCCGCTCTTGAGCAGATGATTGACGAAGCGGACGATGGGCTTTTGCTGGCTCAGGCGCTCGGCCAGTTGCCGCTCCAGTTCCTGAACGGACGGACTTTCGGGCTCGAAGAGCGCATTGATCGACTGGGTGCTGCTTTCGCTGATGTCGTTCCGGTAGTAGCGGTCAATGGCAACCAGGATATCGCTGCGCGCGGCGATGACGATTTCGATAGGCTTGCCGGTGACGAAAGCCAGGGTCTGAATCGCGTCATTGTCGGTGGGGTCGTCCATGGCCACGACGATGCGCTTGCCGTCCAGCAGGGCAATCGGCAGAAGCCGATATTGCCGGGCCAGTTCTTCCGGCAGGTAGCTCAGAGCCTGGCTGTCAATATCGAAATCGGCCAGATACACGAACGGCAGCTTGAGCTTTTCCGCCAGTGCCAGATGCAAGTCTTCATCGCTGACGATGCCACGCTGTTCGAGGATTTCGCCCAGGCGCAGGGTGCGACTGCTCGGATCGAGTATGGGGATCGCTGCATCGTTCGGATTTTCGAGTTTCGGTAGCGCGGTCAGAGTCGGCAGGGTCGACGTGGCTTTCCTGTCCAGCAGATAGCTGACCAACTCGGAGAACCTGTGGACAACAAAGGCATGGGACTGCTTGATCGGTATGGCTGTTGGTGGCATGGGCGTGCAGTGGCATCAGCCGGGCGCTGCCGGTACAGCGGCAGACGTGGAGCGGGCAGCGATTTTCGCATTCGCTGCGCACATAGGCTACTGCAGGATGCACAGACGCACCCCGATGCGGGCCCTGGCAGCAGGCATGCCTGCCGCTGGATCAGACCATCACGCCTGGACTGGATCCTGAACCCCGGAATCCGTCCCGGCATCACCTGTGCCCAGGGTCACCGTCACCCGGTGCAGGCGGCCATCGTGGAACAGCGGGATGCAGGCTGCGCCGGCTGCGATCATGCCGGGCTGGCCATCGATCATCACCGCCACCACCCGGGCGGTGCAGCTTTCGGGATTGTCCACGGTAATGGCATAGCTCGCATCGCCCTCCGGCAGCCGATAGCGCAGGCTGAAGCCCGGCCAGGAGTCGGGAATGCAGGGCCGCAGGCGCAGATCGGTGCCATCGACCCGGTGCAGGCCGAGCATCGATTCCAGCGCTACGCGCAGCAGCCAGCCCGCCGAACCGGTATACCAGGTCCAGCCGCCGCGCCCGACATGCGGCGCCACGCCATAAATATCGGCAGCGATCACATAAGGCTCGACCTGATAGCGGGCTACTGCTGCCGGGTCCAGGCTGTGGCGCACCGGGCCGAGCATGGCCAGCAGTGGTGCGGCCCGTTCGCGCCGACCGAGCATGGCCAGCGCCTGCACCACCCACAGCGCGGCGTGGGTGTACTGGCCACCGTTTTCGCGCACCCCGGCCACGTAGCCCTTGATATAGCCCGGATCGTGTGGGGTATCGACAAAGGGCGGTGTCAATAGCCGGATCAGCCCATCGTCCTCAGCGATCAGATGCTCCTCAACCGCATCCAGCGCGGCCTCGGCGCGGGCCAGCGGCGCGGCCTGCGAAAGCACCGCCCAGGCCTGCGCCAGGGCATCGATCCGGCATTCGTCACTGGCTGCTGAGCCAAGCACTGCGCCATTGTCATACCAGGCGCGGCGATACCAGGCGCCATCCCAGCCCTGTTCATTGAGCGCCTTGGCCAGATGGCGGCGAAAAGCCGCGTAGCGCCGTGCCCGGTTCGGATCGCCGTGCTGGCCGCAGATCGGCACGAAAGCGCCGAGAATCGTGTACAGGAAAAAGCCCAGCCAGACGCTCTCACCGCGCCCCTCGCGGCCCACCCGGTTCATGCCATCGTTCCAATCGCCGCTGCCCATGAGCGGCAGGCCGTGCGCGCCCTGGGTCAGCGAGCGATCCAGCGCCCGGCAGCAGTGCTCATAGAAACTGGCGCTCTCATCGGCTGGTTCCGGCTGCAGAAACGCCTCGTCCTCGCCCTCGGCCAGCGCGCGCGCGCGCAGAAAGGGCACTGGTTCGCCAAACAGGCTCCAGTCACCGGTGGCATGCGCATAGAAGGCGGCCAGGTAGGGCAGCCATAGCAGGTCATCGCTGAAGCGGGTGCGGATGCCCTGGCTGAGCGGTGGGTGCCACCAGTGCAGCACATCGCCCTCGACAAACTGGTGGGCGGCATGCAGCAGCAGTTGCTGGCGGGTCAGTTGCGGGTCGTAGTAGAGCAGTGCTGCGGCATCCTGCAACTGGTCGCGAAAGCCAAAGGCACCGCCGGACTGGTAGAACGCACTGCGCGCCCACAACCGGCAGGCGAGTGTTTGGTAGGCAGCCCAGCCGTTGACCATCAGGTCCAGATCCGGTGCCGGGGTATGAATACGTACCCGGTCCAGCCAGTTCTGCCAGAAGCTTTGTGCCGCGTGCAACGTTGCTGCTGCCGCGCCCTTGGCCCGGTAATGCTCGACCAGAGCGCGCGCTTCGTCGCGGCCCTCGGTCTCGCCGAGCAGGAAGGTGGCCTCAATCGTGGCGCCCGCTGCCAGCACCAGATTGGCCTGCAGGGCCAGGCAGGGATCGGGTGCGCTGCCCAGGTGACCGCTGAGATCGTGACCGGGACGCAGCGCCGCCGGTCGTGCCGGACTGCCGTGCAGGCCGATGAACTCGGCGCGGTCAGCGCTGACATGCACCGGCGTGTGCTCGGGCATGGCCAGGGCGGCAAAGGCGATGCGTCCGGCGAACTCGCGATTGTGATTTTCGGCCAGCAGTGCGCCGCTCAGCGGATCGCGTTCGACCCGCAGGGCGCTGGCCTGTTCGCCGGGCAGCACGCCGAGCACCAGCCGCGCATAGGCAAACAGGGCCAGCCGGCGCGGTCGGTCGCTGGGGTTGTGCAGGCGCACCCAGGCCAGTTTGAGCGGGTCGGTGCGTGGCACGAACAGCCAGAGTTCCTGGTTCAGGCGCGGATCATGCTGGCGATAGCGGCAATAGCCAAAACCGTAGCCGATTTCAAAGCATCCGGGGCGCGGTGCTGGGCCGGGCGTGAGCGACCAGAACTCGCCGCTGTCCTCGTCGCGCAGGTACAGTGCCTCGCCATGTGGATCGAGCAGTGGATCGTTGTACCACGGGGTCAGGCGGTTCTCGCGGCTGTTCTGGCTCCAGGTGCAGCCGGCGCCGGTTTCGCTGGCCAGAAAGCCGAAATGCGGATTGGCGACCACGTGGGTCCAGGGTTGCGGCGGCAGGCCGAGGCGGC
>Ga0116181_1002570_pt1 | contig 14645 bp, 17 predicted proteins | sample AD_UKC075_MetaG_FD_89752 | JGI IMG/M metagenome (GOLD analysis project Ga0116181, IMG submission 89752) | Active sludge microbial communities of municipal wastewater-treating anaerobic digesters from USA - AD_UKC075_MetaG | ecosystem: Engineered > Bioreactor > Anaerobic > Digestate | place: USA...
GAGCTCGAACTCGAACTCGGCCGTGAGCGCCGCGCCGCCGCCCGCGAGTCGCGGCGGGCTCGAAGCCTGCCGACCACCAAGCCGCACAAGCTCAGCCCTGAACGTCAAGAACAGCTGCGTCGCCTCGCCGCAACTGGTGAGCCGGTTGCCGAGCTCGCCGTCGCCTTCGGCATCGGACGCGCCACTGCATACCGCTATCTCGCTGCGCGCTGAATAACCAACTGCATCTAGCTAGACGTAACAGCAGTCTCCCCCAACTGTTTACGATCTAGATGCAGTTGGTTATGTGTCAATGGACATCTGAAACGGGGCCTGACCCCGTGTGTTGGACACGCTCAATCCCGCAAGATTGGCGGGGGAAGCGAGATGATCCAGCACGATGGCAAGGAAAAATTATCCCGACGAGTTCAAACAGGACGCGGTGGCGCTGTACCGAGACACTGAGGGCGCGACGATCACCCAGATCGCCGAGGAACTCGGGGTCAGCGGTGTGACGCTCTCGGCGTGGTGCAAGGCCGCCGGAGTGCCGATCCGGCACCGCAACCCCGCTGTAGCAGCGCAGCCGGCCCGCGGCGTTGAAACCCCGGAACAAGAGCTGGCCCGGTTGCGGGCCGAGAACAAGGCGTTACGCGCCACCGAGGCCCGGTTGTCAACCGAGCGCGACATTCTGCGGTCGGCGGCCAAATATTTCGCCGGGGAGACGAACTGGTGAGCCGCTTCCAGTTCGTCGCCGACCACCTCGACGCCTACCCGGTGAAGTGGCTCTGCGCGGTCGTCGAGGTCGCGCGTTCCTCGTTTTATGCCTGGCTGGCCGGCGCCGAGGGCCGGGCTGCCCGCCAGGCCGCCGACAAGGCGCTGGAGGCCCGTATCCGCACCGTGCACGACGAGGACAACACCTACGGGGCGCCGCGGATCACCGCCGAGCTCAACGACGGTGTGCCCGAGGGTGAGCGGGTCAACCACAAGCGGGTGGCCCGGGTGATGCGCAGTGCCGGGATCGTCGGCTACCGACGCCGCCGCCGGGTGAAGACCACCACACCGGATCCGGCCAACCAGAAGGTCCCCGACCTGCTCAAGCGGGACTTCACCGCGCCCGCTCCCAACGAAAAGTACGTCGGCGACATCACCTACTTACCGTTGGCCACCGGCGGAAATCTCTACCTGGCGACGGTGATCGACTGCTTCTCCGGAAGGGTGGCGGGCTGGGCGATCGCCGATCACATGCGCACCGAACTGGTCGAAGATGCCCTCAAAGCCGCGGAGTCGCTACGCGGGTCACTGACCGGTGCAGTATTCCACTCCGATCACGGAAGTCAGTACACCTCAAAGGATTTCGCAAAACTCTGCAAGACTCTCGGTGTCACCCAGTCTATGGGTGAAGTGGGGGCAAGTGCCGACAACGCGCTGGCCGAATCATTCAACGCTGCCCTCAAACGCGAAATCCTGCAGGACCGCAGCCATTGGCCTGAGGCCCCCACCTGCCGCCGTGAAGTGTTCCGCTGGCTGGTCCGCTACAACCTCACACGACGACACTCCCGATGCGCCTATTCCAGCCCGGCCACATACGAAAACAACCACACAACCGCTACGCTGCCCCAAGCGGCGTAACCACAAATCCCGTGTCCACTACATGGGGGCAAGGCCCAACTGCCCGTGGGTGGACAGTTCGGCGCGCAGTGCGCTGCGGTAGATGTTGGCGAACTGATAGAGGCACTGGCCGATGAAAGAAGGTGCCCAGCGACGCCCCTCCCGAGGATTGCCAGCGATGGGTCATGAGCACCTTGTCGCCGGAAGTAGATCAGCGCGGCGACCACGGTGTCGGTGGCGATGTCATCGATGGTCTGGTCGTCGGGCCAGCCCTCGATGCGGCCCAGGCGCGTAGCCCGGTCAGCGTCTTGGCCTTTGCCGTAGATGGTGCCGTGGCGGATCCAATGCCCGAGCAGCATCACCCAAGTCCGTAGCGTGCCAAGCTCGGCGGGAGAACCTATCCCACAGCCCCGTTCGGCGCGCCACGCCGAGAAGGACGCTTGTCCGCAGCGGGCCGAGTGCTCCACACTATGAATACTGAGTTACTGAACTACGGATATACGAATATCTGTAGATACTGATTTGAAGGTGCTTCCATGCCGCCAATCCTCACGATCGCCGTTGCCAACCTCAAAGGCGGCTCGACCAAGACCACAACCGCCGCGTTTGTGCTCCACGCACTGGCCGAGGCCGGCCTGTCGGTCCTGGGTGTTGACGCTGACGGCGAGAATGAATCGCTGCTGGCCTGGTCCGAGGCGGGAGAGTGGACAGTGCCCGTCATCGGCATGCCCGTTTCCGATCTGCACCGCAAGCTGCCCGGAATCGCCGGAGACCGCTACGACACCGTCGTGATCGACACACCGCCCATGAAGGAGCGGCTTGGCGTTGTCGCTTCGGCGATCCGCATGGCCACCCACATCCTGGTCCCGATGGCGCCGACGGGCATGGAGTACTCCCGTCTGCCCGCTATCCGCGAACTGGTCGACGAGGCTAGCGCCCTCGCGCCCGGCGACCCGCCGCAACTCGCGGTCGTGCTGACCCGGACCGTGCCGAACGCGGCCAGCACCGAGGTCTACCGCGAGATGCTCACCGCCGACGGTGTCCGCGTGCTCAATCCCACCGTCGGACGTCTAGAGCGCTACGCCCAGGCGTTCGGGCTTCCCATCAACAACGCGGCCGCCACCGCCTATGGCGACATCGCTGCCGAACTACTCACTGTCACAGCAACTCCTTAAATAAGTAGATCTGTAAATACGGATGTACTGAAATACTGATATATCCGTAGAGCAGGGAGGATTCCCCCACGATGAGCACGGCAGCCGACAGGATCAAGGCCAACGCTGAACGCCTGAAGCGCACAGCCGCGACACACGATCCGACGCCGCCGGAGGCCCCAGCTGCGGCGGCGACGGCTCCGATGGTTGTCCGGCAGAAGAACGTGCGGCGCACCGTCGATCTATCCCCGACCGCACACCGCGCCCTCGACTCCTGGCAACGCGGCGCCGCCGACCGGCTAGGCCTTGCCCGCGTCACCGGCCAAGAAGTGATCGCGGCCCTCGTCGACCAGCTTCTGGCCGACGCCGACCTCAGCGAGCACATCATCCGCATCATCGCAGCCCAAAGGACCTAAAGAAGGCTCCCCCCCCCCGGGCTTCGAGGCGTCGAACTGCGCTCACTGGCCGAAGCCATCGACACCACCACACCTGGCGGCCGCCTGGTGTTCCATGTATTCGCGGCGGTCGCGCAATTCGAGCGGTCGCTGGGCCTCCTGAACGCTCGGCGGCCGGGGTGCCGGATCCCCGGCCGGCCCAAGTCTCACACCGCGACGGTAACCCGTGGTTGTGACAGGGTGGGCATGAAAAAACCCGGCCCCAGTAGGGCCGGGTGGTATGACGCCATTATGCAACGCGCATTGCGCGCAGGCAATTCCCCCTCCTGTGTCGGGCCATGTCACCACGGCGTTGGCTTCTGGACACCGGCAGCCGGGTCGGGAAGCTGGCAGGCGCGGAAGTCAGCCGCGGTGAGCTGGTACCACCAGTGATTACCCACACCATCGGCCGGCGAGCCGCGCAGCTTGCCGGCGGTGTGGCTGCGTGACGGGTTCACGGTCCCAACGGGGACGCGCTGACGTGCGGCCTGGACCGGAAATTTCAGGTCGCTGTCATTGCTGATGACTACCGCGGCATCGATGCGGTGTTCGAGCACGTCGATCAGCAGGTGTGAGGCCACGTTGACGTCGGAGCCCTTTTCCTCGCGCCGCGCTGTGGAGACCATGAACAGCGCGGCGGGATTGTCCTGGCCGGCTGCGTCTTTGATCATGAGCGGGCCGCCGGGGTGAGTCAGGATTGGGCGGCCATTGCGATCAGCGGTGGCCAGCGGGGACCGTGTCACCCTGTGCACGTAGTTGCCCAGTTCGACGCGGTCGGTGGTGTGTGAGCGGCGCAGTGCTCGCAGGTAGGCGTCCTGTTCGAGGTTGCCGACCGGGTTGTCGGCTCCAGAGATGACAGCCGTGCAGTAAACCACTCGGTCGATGGTGGCCCCGGTCCAGGTCGATCGGGTGACCACCAGGCGATCGGCCAGTGCCCGCAGGTCGAGCCAGCGCCAGCCCGCCACGCCTTTCCCGCACAGGCCGCGGCCGCCGTAGTAGAGATTGAATCCGTCGATGTACACGCCTACTCGCATGGCGGGCACGCTAATGGGGAGGGGTGCAGCGACCAACCGAGAAGGGGCGACACGCCGAATCGGACCCAACCAACTCGCGTGGTTAGTCCGAATCGGTGGGGGGTCGTGAGCCGTCGTGTCGGGCCGCGGTGACCGAGTCGAGGATTTCGCGCAGAGTCCGGGCGGTGGCCTGAGCTTCGGCGGCCAGCAGCTCGGCGGCGTGCGCAGCTGCGCGGGCAGTCTCGGCGTCCTTGACGGCGGTCGCGGCCCGTGAGGACTGCTCGTCGCGTGCGGTCTCGGCGGCCGCGAGCCGGTCAGTCAGCGCGGCCAGCTCGCGGCGCAGCGCCGCGGTGGCGGCCTCGGCTTCCTCAGCGCGCGCGGTCACCGTGGCCACCTCGGTCAGCGCGTCGGCTTCGGCGGCGACCAGCTCGGCCCGCTCGGCCGCGCCGGCCTCGGCCTGCTCGTCACGCGCAGCGCTGACCGCCGCCGACCACAGCGGATCGAGCACACGGCTGAGCACCTCGGTCGGCACCGGCGACACGTCGCGGGCCGGCCGGTTGGCGCGCAGCCACTCGCTGGCGGCGTCGGTGCTGACCCGGGCCCGCTCCCGCAGCGCCCGCACGGTCACCGGCTTGCCCTCCACGCTCAGCGCGGCGAACGCATCCGCCAGCGCCGCGGCGGCGGCGGTGTTCTTGACGGCCATCAGGACTCCCATCGAGGTACATATAGGTACGTTCCGTGTTCCCGGTGCGTTTCTATCGTACCTCGCGGGTGTCGGTGCCGCAATGAGCCGAGCACGATTGTCAGGTGGTGACGACCCCCCTCCCATTTCGGCCCCCTGACCGACGCCGAATACGGACGCCTCAGGCATGTGGCGATCCCCGTTACTCCCAAAGCAATTCCCCGGACGGGGGATCGTAGGGCACGATCGTCCAACGTAAAGCGGCTCCCTACTTGCGACCAGGTGGTACGCGGTCTGCTCCTGCAAGGGTCAGCGCCTACCTGCACATGAAGGACGAAAGAGACGGCCGTAAGCGCACCCATCGCCCAGGCCTTCGCTGGTGCCGGCGTGGAAGCCACCGTCTACCGCGCGGGAACCGAATATCGAAACGAGCGCGACCGGCGCTCTGCGTGCCTACGTGCCCTCATTGACGACCACGCCTCCCTCAATGCGCACATCGTCCTCGACGAGGACGAGACGATGGTCAGGTTCGACAACCAGAAGCTGATCGAATACACCCGTGCCGCTCGGCTGCCGCGACACACTGCGCTACGAGCACACAAACGCTCGCACACCGATGCGTTGCTGGCCATACCCGATGCGATCGCTTGGTGCTGGGCTAAAGGCGGCGAGTGGCGCAAGCTCATCCAGCCCGCCATCACGGCCACTCGCGAAGTCTGACCCAAGGGTGTCTCAGAAAACCGCGAAGCCCGAGCGCCACGGTCGTCCGGCCGGGTCTCGGGCTCACTTCCTGAAGCTCAGCGCAACAGGCACCACCCAATATACGGGGAAAGCGCCTACTACGCCAAGGGCTCGGTGTAGCGGGCCTTGATTTCGGCGATGGCTTGTTCCTCGGTGATTTCGCCGCTGTCGAGGCGGGCCAGCATGTTGCGCACGCTGTCACTGACGCTGAGTCCGGCTAGTCCCGCGGCTGCGATGGCCAGGTTGCTGGCTTCCGAGGGGGTGTAGCTCACCGGAGTTGGCTCAACCGAATCGGTCACGTAATCGAGAATAGTTGCAAGCACTGACACCTTCGGGCCGCGCAGACACGTACGCGCAGGAGCGTCCCGCAGGCCCTTCACCGGTTGTCTCAACTTTCTCAAAAACATCAGCGCGGATCGGCGTGGCTTGATTCAGAATCACTGCTCTTGGTGGTGGGATTGGCCCATGCCAGCACCACACAAGGGCGATCGTCTCGCCCATACGATCCGCCCGCCGCGCGAGGTCAGTGACGCGCTGCGCGCCGAAGCCGTCGCGCACGGCCTTTCCCTGTCCCAGTACGTCGCAGACCTACTGGCGATCCACATCGGAAGACCAGATCTTGCCCGGGACTTGGGCCGGTCGGACGAGGGGCTGCCGCTGGCGATCTGAGCACCGCAGCCCTGCAGCCAGGACGAAATGTAGGGCAGATGTGACAAATCCATAGCGGTGCGGAATTGCCTTTGACATGACAAAGGCCCCCTTGCGGAGGCCTTGTCTTTGCGGAGGTTGACCTGAGTTGGCGCTCAGGTCCGGGTTCCGCACCCGGTACCCCCGAAGGGGCGATGTCTTGCCAGACTCGTCTCACGGTAGCGCACACCCTGAATCAGGTACAGGTGGCGCGCGACACCGTGGCTTAAATCGTGACCTTTCTCCTGCTGCGCGGGCAGACACTGCGGTGCGCCGGCGTAGCTGGATCGAGCGTGCTGGTTCGTGTGCGCCCCGGACTCCGATGTGGACCAGCCGGGAGAGCTGGCTGACGGCGCTGCGGCGCTGGGCGGCCGATGAAGTCGTGTTCGCCGCCGAGCGTCAACGTGTCGGGGTGGCCATCACCGCACCAACTCTGTGTGCGGTCGCGGAGGTGATGGCCGAGCACGCTGACCACGCCACTGGCCGGCACGTGGCCGTCACTCGCGCCACGATCGCCGAACGAGTCGGTTGTGATGTGCGGACGGTGACCGCGGCCTGGCGGCTGCTGCGCAACACAGGGTGGGCGGTGGAGGCTCAGCGTGGGCACGGCTCACCGGGCACCCCGGCGGTCGGGCGGCGCCCCTCGGTGTACCACCTGACCCCCCGACGCACCCCCGCTCCGGCACGCTCGGCTGTGCAGCATTTCCACCTACCGCCGTCAGGCGGTCTTAGCTCTTTATCTCCCGTAGGGAGTAACTCACCAAGCACGCACGCGTGCCAGCAAAAATTCACTCCCACCCACAAACGCCGGCGCTTGCGCGCCGAGCCGAGACCGCTGGCGGTGCAGCGCCTGGCCGCTGAGTTAGTGGCCAACAGTCACGGGCTCGGACGCGTGCACATCGGAGCCATCTGCGATGCACTGACCGCAGCGGGTGTGGACCCGGACGAGTGGACCTCCCGAGCGCTGATTCAAGCGCTCAACACCGACATGGTTCGACGTGGATGGACTTGGCCGGATCAAATCAACAACCCGGCCGGGTTCGTGCTCAGCCGACTTCAACTGCTCAGTGTGCGGCCAGGGCCGCACACCAGCGGCGGCTGCGCCACCGGCCCAGAACAGACAGCACGACGGTTAGGCAGCACCGTCACCAACACATCACCGAAGCACACCACCGCGTCACCGGCGGTGCTCACCGCCGAGCAGCGTGAACGGATCACCGTTGCCAAAGCCAGCATCCGCGCCGACATCGCCGCGGCCCGTGGCCGTGCAGCCACCGGCCGCACTGGCGCCCGACCAAGTCACGCACGCTCGACGAAGATCGGAAGCACTCACAGCGCACCGCCCAGCGTCGGGCCGGAGCCCTCGTCGTAGAAGGTCCAGATCACGCCGCTGCGCAAAATCGGCGGCTCGATGTCATGGACGACCCAATTCAGCAGCGCCACAGCCGACGCTTCATCTCCGCGCTTCCTGAATGTCTCCAGCATCCCCAACATCAACATCGTCTCCAACGACATTTTCGCTCTACCCACCGGCCACCCCTGCTCCTCTTCTCGGCGTACTTCACGTGCCCTCACGCCCAGCCAACCAGCCCCCATCGACAATCCCCCGCCACACCGCTGATCAAGTGGCACATTTGCACAAGGTGTGCAAGCATCGGTGTGGGGCGCGGCCGCGCCCCACACCGGGCCGGGTTGGGTGGTTATTCGTGTTGACGATCGCGCCGCTGAAGCAGTGGTCGGTGCGCTACTACAACGACACCTCCCGAGCGGCGGTCTCAGCGGCGCTGGATCGGGAGAAAGCCGGCGGCGGGCTGGGGGAGTACTACTCCGAAGGGGAGTCCCGAACACCGTTTTGGATGTGCGTCGGAGACGCTGAAACCAGCGCCGCGTTGTGCGGTTTGAGTGCTGCAGATCGGGCCGGCGGTGAGGCCAATCTGGACGTGGTTGCGCGGTGGCTCGATGACGGTGTGGCCCCCGGCGGGGCATGTGGACGCAATTTTTCTCAACGCGCCAACCACGGATTCGATCTGACTTTTTGCGCCCCGAAGTCGGTGTCGTTGCTGCGCGCCTTGGACACCGGCGGGGTGGCTTCCAAGGCGGTGGTGGAGGCGCACAACCGGGCCGTGGCCGAGGCCCTGGAGTATCTGCACACTCACGCCGGCTACACCCGAGTGCACAACCCGGTGACGGGGATGAAGGACCTCCAACGGCTGCCCGGTCTGGTCGCTGCGGCCTATCAACATGAGACGTCGCGGGCGGGGGATCCGCATCTGCACACCCATGTGTTGGTGCCCAACAAACAGGCCCGTGCTGATGGCAAGTTGGTTGCCCTCGACAGTGATTCGCTGTGGCATGAAGCCAAGGCCGCCGGCATCGTCTACCAGACAACGCTGCGTCACGAACTGCGCGCCGCCCTCGGGGTGGAGTGGGACCGAGTCGACCCGCATTCGGGGATGGCTGAGTTGGCGGGCGTGGACCCCGAACTGCTCGCCGCGGCCTCGCAACGGTCCACCCAGTTGTCGGAATGGGCGGCTGAAAATCTGGTTGTCGATGGCAGCGGGAAGCTGACCGCCGCGCAGTTGGCGCGGGCCCAAAAGGCCACCCGGCCGCGCAAGCCTGAGCACCGTCCGTGGGCGGAATTGAAGGCCGAATGGGCCGCGCGGTTTGGTGGCGAGCTGGTCTTGGATGAGGCCGCCCAGCAGCAATCCCGTGACCGTCAACGCGACGAGGAACGCGATCCCGGCGGGTGGTTTCGCGCGGCGATGAAGGACATCGACAAGGCGGCGTTCACCCGTGCAGACCTCATCGAGGCGCTCGGTGGGCGACTCCCAGTCGCCCTGGAAGGCAACACCGACGGGGTGCCGTTCGGGCCGCGCGGGATCCTCGAGTACGCCGCCGATCAGCTGGGAATGCGTGTCACCGAGGCCCGCCAACCGCACGAGCGCGAAGGCCACGAGCGCTACACCACAGTGCCTGTCCTGCGCGAAGAAGCCGCCATCTACAAGCTGATCGGCGCCCGCAACTTGGCCGCAGCAGTACCCAAGGACGTCGCCGACACCGCCGTCAAAAAGGCCCGACTGTCTGCCGATCAAGCCGCTGCAGTCGGCGCGATCGCGACCTCGCCGTGGCTGATTCAGGTGCTCTCCGCGCCGGCCGGCGCGGGCAAGACCACCTCACTGCGGGCGCTGCGTGATGCCGCCAAGAAGTGCGGCATCACGCGGGTTTTGTTGGCCGCCCCGACCGGAAACGCCGCCGATGTCGCACTAGCGGAGAAGGCCGCAGACGGTGGTGGAACCGTCGCGTCGACGCTCAAAGCACTCCGCGACAAGCGGCTGGTCTTGGACGCTCAAACCCTGCTCGTCGTCGATGAAGCGGGCATGGTCGGCACCCCCGCGCTGCACAGACTGCTGGCCGCGGCAAGTGCGGCTGGAACCAAGACGGTGCTCGTCGGAGACGCCGAACAACTGGCCCCGGTCAAAGCCCGCGGCGGCATGTTCGCTCAACTGTGCACCGATCTGCCGTGGGCGCAGAAACTGACCGAAGTGTGGCGTATGCGCGACGCGGAAGAACGAGCAGCCTCACTGGCCATCCACGAAGGAACACCTGCCAGCCTGACCCAGGCCACCGACTGGTACCGCAGCCATCGCCGGCTACACATTGGTGACCCGGTGACGATGGCCCACGACGCGTTGACCGCCTGGAGCAACGATCGTGCCAACGGAGTCGACAGCTTGCTGATCGCTGACCGCTGGCAGATCGCTGATGCGCTCAACGAACGCATCCACCGCACCGTCGTCGCCGAGGACGCCCCGACCGTTGGCGGGGCGCGGCGACACCGCATCGGGGTCGGCGACACGATCATCACCCGCCGCAACGACCCCACCATCGGCATCTACCCGCGCGGAAGCCGGGAGCCGGTCGCCGGTGCGCCGCCAGTGCGCAACGGGCAGCGTTGGACGGTCACCCACATCGACACCGAGGTCAACCGACTGCGTGCGGTGCGCATCGGTGATCACGCCTCGGCGGTGTTGTCCGGAGACTACCTACGCGCTCACGTCCATCACGGTTACGCGGTCACCGTGCACGCTGCCCAAGGCGCGACCGCTGAGCACTGCCACGCCGTGCTGTCCCCAGATACCGGCAACCGGGCCGCGGCCTATGTGGCGATGACCCGCGGGCGGGCCACCAACACCGTCTACCTCTACGAACGCCTCGGCGGTGAAGGCGACCACGAACACGCACCCCAAACCGTCGAAGGTGTCCACACCCCCCGCCGCGGCGACGACGAAGACGCCGCCCAGGCCTTGCTTGGTCTGCTCAACCGCGACAACACCGCCCACACCGTCATCTCCACCGCTGAAAACACTCCCGAAGAACAACTGTCACCACCGGTTCGAGTCCTGCTCGAACAACGCAAGACAGCGTTGGACAAGCTGCGCATCGTCGAGCAACTCGAAGAAGAAAAAGAGTGGCTGGACACCGCGTTCACCGCCACCAGTCCGAGAGCTACCCACCACATCGGAGTTCGAGAGACACTCGATCACGCCTCCGGCCTTGATGAGGAAACACGGGCCGCCGCTCAAACGGTGGTGGGCAGTCTGCCCACCGTGCAATCAGTCCACCTCCACGATGACCAAAACAAGCCCGCCCTGCTGGCCACCATCACCGCCTGCGTCGTCGCCGGCGAACACAACGTGCTCGCACTTCCGGTCACCGACCGCGCCCGCCGCCAAGCACCCTCCTATTCGACCCAAGGCAATACCTACGCACCCGAGACGTTCCTTCGTGACCTCGACAACGAGACCCTGACCATCGATGAAGGAACATTGCTGCTCGTCGACGACGCCGACCACCTGCAACCCGAGCAACTCCACCGCCTGACCGCCCGGGCCGCCGAACGCAGCGCCAAGCTGGTCCTGGTCACCACCAACGCCGACGACCCCAATCTCACAGCGGACGCGCCGAGCCGGCACCTCACCGAAGCCGCCAACATCTACCTCAACTGGGGCTACCGCCTCGGAACCGACACCCCCGCCGACAGCGCTACCCAAAAACGCGCCGCCCAACACAGAGACGATCCTCTGATTGCTGAAACACTGGACCAGACAAGGAAACTCATCAAAACGCTCTCCGCTCGACCCGGCTTCGGCCGCCGACACAACAGAGATCAAAGCCGCCAGCGGAGCCGGAGCGAAGGCTCCGGACTGGAGCTCTAGAAACCCGGGCCCCGTCCGAACTTGTCGGTGCCGTATCCAACCATGAACCACCCACAACCCACACCCGGCGATTCAAACGAGAGGAACCGTTGATGAGCAGTAGTGCTGACACAGCCTTCACCGAAGCCGTCGACACGATCCTCTCCGAATGGGGAGAACCCTTCTCAGCAGCCTCCACCGAACTCACCGACGCCCTCCAGGAGCTGTACCGCGCCGAGCTGCAGTTCTCTCCGATATGGCCTGAACACCGCCGCCGAGCGTTCATCGCCCACCACGCCGACATCGACGCAGCCGAACTATCCACCCAGTTCGATGACCTCATCGACACCGTCACCAACGAGTTCGGCCTCGACTACGGCGCCCTGCCCCACCCCGACGACGCCGCCGAACTCATCACCACCGCCCGCAGACAAGCCCTCGACGAGTTCATCGACCGACGACTCAACTACGAGCTACCCGACGAAATCGAGGACGCCCAAGCGCCGAAAACCCCGGCCGCGGAGAAGCCAGCATGACCGCATGCGGGTCCACCAAACGCCGCCACAACCGGGCCACGCTGATGCGAGATCCGACCAAAACGTAATGACGTAATGACGTCATATTCGGTCCCATAACCTAGCCATGGAGCGATCTACCAGGCGTTTTACATCAGGCGCGCCGTTACAATTGAGCACTATGACGACCGCGCCCAATGCGATCCCCCTCAGCCACGACGAAGCCGTGGCCACGGCGGTCGCCGCAAGCGTCCTGGCTGGCCACGATCCCTCCCCGGACGCGATGGACCTCCTAGACCGCATCGGTCGCGGGGAACTCACCTCCGACGAAGCGGTTGCCGAGATCATCGCAGAGTTCAGTCGCCCCGCCGAGTAGATAAACTCCTTACACCTCCAGCAGTGTGTCGAAGCACCACGAGTTAAGTAGTTCATCGCGCAGGCGGCCGTTGAACGATTCGATCCAGGCGTTCTGCCACGGCGAGCCGGGATCGATGCAAAGCGAACCGGCACTGTTGAATCGGCACCAATCAGCCACGGCGCAGGCGACGAAATTCGGGGCCGTTGTCAAAGCGCACGTGGCAGGTCCCCGATAGTCGGTCCATCCGGTTGTAGAGCCGGGTTGTGTTGATACCGATTTCAGTTGATTTCGCAGGCCACGGGGTGGTGGGTGTGGCTGCATCGGGCAGCGTACTCGGCCGGGGTCTGGTAGCCCAGGGCCGAGTGGCGATGTCGGTGGTTGTGGTCGTGCTTGAAGTCGCCGATGACGACGCGGGCTTCGAGAAGACTGGTCCAGTGGTTGCGGTTGAGGCACTCCCTTCGTAGCCGGTTGTTGAACGATTCGATGTGGCCGTTGTTCCAAGGGGTGCCCGGCGGGATGTAAGACAGGCCGACTTTGCCCTCGCAGAACGCTTGCAGCGCTTGGGAGATCATCTCCGGGCCGTTATCCATCCGCAGCACCATCGGCGGCCCACCGGCCGCGGCGAACACCCGCTCGAGCTCATCGACGAGCCGTTCGCCGGTGATCGAGCGCTCCACGATGTGCAGCAGCGATTCGCGGGTGTGCTCGTCGATCATCGAGGCGATCTTGACCGCCCGGCCGTCGATGGTGGAGTCGAACTGGAAATCCAGCGCCCACACCACCTTCGGCGCATCGGCTTGGACCTCGGGCGCCCACGACGACTGACCGGCACGCTTGCGGTGACTGTGCACCCGCCGCTGCAACCCTTCTTCCTTCCACAGTCGGTGCACCTTCTTCTTGTTGACCGCACGGTGCTCGTCGTGGCGCAAGGCCGCCCAGGCCCGCCGGAACCCGTGGCAGGGGTGCTTGGCCGAGTAGCCCCGCACCCAGGTGCGTAGCTCGGCGTCGGGATCGGCGGGTGTCTGCGCCAGTGGAGTTCGCCGGTAGGTGGCGCGGGCAAGCCCGACCGCCTTGCATGCCAGCCGTTCGGATAGGCCCAGTACCTCTTTGAGCATGTCCACGGCACGGCGCTTGGCGTCCGGGCTCAAAATTTTCCCTTGGCCACCTCTCGCAGGGCATCCTTTTCCAGCTCGGCTTCGGCCAGCAGTCGCTTGAGGCGGCTGTTCTGCTCACGTAGCTCGCGCAGCTCCTTGGCGGCGTCGACGTCCATGCCGCCGTAGCTGCGGCGCCAGTTGTACAGCGTCGCCGGCGACACCTCCAGCTCGGTGGCGATCTCCTCGTTCGTCTTGCCCGCGGCGGCGAGCTCATCAGCGCGGCGCAGCTTGCGCACGATGTCCTCGGCGGAATGCTTCTTCCGGCCAGCCATGTGATTCATCGTCCCTTCCGACCCCTACCCGGGGCCACAGGACTCTAAAACACGGCGGACTCATTCACCGGGGGCACGCCACACGTAATGCGGCGCCCCGTGGGTGAGGGCCAGATGTCCACTGCCCTCGCCATAAGGCGGGGGCTTCTCACGGTCGACGCGCGGACGTGATGATCGTGGCTACCGCTTCGATGCTGTCAATGCCCACGCCGACGATGGCGCGCCTGGGGCGAGGTCCTGGGCGACACCACCGTCGCGGCCGCGATGCTCGATCGACTGCTGCACCGCTCGGTGGTCATCAATCTCGACGGCGAGTCCTACCGGCTCCGCGACCACCACGCCGCCGCCGACACCCTCCGCCGAGCGGCCACCGGAACCCGCCAACCACTAGACTGACCGGTGCTCACAGGTGGGGAATGTCGGTAAGCACACCTGCGGGACATTCGATGAGCGCAGTCACTTACACCTCAACGGCGTTCGGATGAACCTGTGAGGCGGCGTTCGGCAGCGTTGTAGTGGTAGTGAATGATCTCGCCGGACATGATCAGCGTGATCGCCTGGTCGATGATCTTGCGGGGTACGACGAACCATTCGGAGGGGTCGTAGTTGCGGCCTTTCGCGTCGATTTGGGTCATATGTAGGCGCGCATCGGCGAACACGCGGTGTAGGAGGTTCTCCAGCGCTGAGGCCCGTACGTTGTAGACGCGGTAGGTGGCAACGACTTTCACGGGGGCCATGAGGTAGGTCGGGGATTTCACGGCGTTTTTGATCCGTTTCTCAACGGGTCCGCGTGAGAAGCCGATCTTGTGGAGGTCGGCAAGTGCTGCGATCTGTGGGTCGTCGCTTTCAGAGC
>Ga0116181_1002575_pt1 | contig 14632 bp, 6 predicted proteins | sample AD_UKC075_MetaG_FD_89752 | JGI IMG/M metagenome (GOLD analysis project Ga0116181, IMG submission 89752) | Active sludge microbial communities of municipal wastewater-treating anaerobic digesters from USA - AD_UKC075_MetaG | ecosystem: Engineered > Bioreactor > Anaerobic > Digestate | place: USA...
ACTCGGTGTGGTCAGGATGCCTAATGTTGTCCTGACCGGCCGAGCACAGGAGCACGCGTGAACAACATCCGTTTCCCTCAGAGCCAGAACTTTGACGACTTCGACGACGAGGCGTTTGCACGGGAGTGGGCTGAGGGGCGCGAGGCAATCGCCGCCCGCTTCGCGACTCAGTGGGCTGGCGACTCTGCCGACGAGGCTACGGAGTCCGCTCAGGAGTCGGAGTCGCCCTTCGCGCACCAGTGGGTGGGCGACGACGACGACGATCCGACATCGGCCCACCGCTCGGGTTTCGCGCAGGAGTGGACGGGCAGCGACGCCGCGCCGGTCGCCGCGTCGGAGTCGGTCAGCCCTGAGGAGCGGTACGGCTATTTCGAAGGAGTCGAGTACGACGAGGTCGAAGCGGACGGCCAGGGCGACGACGTGGCCGGGCCCGCCGATGTCTCCGACCCGCGCGGGCTGGTCGACACGGACAGCGCAGCTGAGGGCGATGCCGAGGGGCACGAGTCCAGCGATGTAACAGGCACGATCGCCGCGATCAACGCTGATCCAGAGATGCCGACGATCATCGACGCCACGAGCGAGGCGTTCGGCCACCACGAGGAGACCGATGTCGTGGGCCAGGACGGGGCCGAGGAGGCTGAGGTCGCCGCCGCGGAGGTGGATGGCGAGTCAGTGAACGCCGCTCCGACCGGCTGGTTGACGGCTGCTGCACCCGGGGCGGCCCTGACCGGCGCCGCGGCAGCCGGCCTGGCAGCTGCAGGTGCGTGGTTCCAGCAGCATGACGGCCTCACAGCATCCTCGGCAGGGGATGTCACTGCCGACGACCACATCCTCCCGGAGGAGGCCGACCCGGATGTGGAGGCTGGCTACCAGCCAGCCCCTGAGCACGCCGACGAGCTGGAGCCTGTCTCGCACCTGGTCCCTGAGCCTGACGCCCACGCCGCTGAGTCGGACGCGAACCCAGTCCCCGAGGCCGAAGCCCATCCGGCCGCTGAGCCTGTCGAGGTATCTGACGCCCAGCCGGTCCCTGAGCCTGTCGAAGGGTCAGCCCTTGACCACGACGCCCAAGCAGCCATCGACGCCATCAACGACGACCCCCAGATGCCGACCATCATTGACACCACCCACCACGGTGCTGCTTCGGAATCCTCTGGCGACGAGGTCGAGGAGGCCCTTGAAGAGGGTGAGATCTCAGCCGCAGTCGCGGCCGTCGTGAACGATGAGCCGTCGGACGCCGCCGATGACGCCGACGACGCCGTGGCTGACGATGCGGCCGCCCACCAGGTGGCTGCCGAGCAGGCAGACGCAGCCCACGACGCTTTCGACCCGCCGCCGCCGTCCGAGGTGGCCGTCGACCACTTCTCAGCGGAAGCCGAGGCCGATCGCGTTCGGGCGCTGGAGGCCGAGGCAGAGGCCGACGGCCCCCGTACGGACGACCACGACGACCACGACACCACCTCGGCAGCTGACCCCGCCGCCGAGGTGCCGTACGTGGCCAACGCGGGCATCTGGTCCACTGGCGCGCTGACTGGGGCTGCAGCCGCTGGCCTGGCGTCTGCTGGTGCCTGGCTCGGGTGGGCAGACGAGGACGATGAGTCACCGACCGGATCGCCGGCCAGCTCCACCACACCGACGGATCTGGTCACCCCAACCACGCCCACGAGTGTGACGTCGCCGAGCACCCCCGTTGCAGCAGACGGCCACATCGGCGACGCAACATCGGCTGACGCCACGATCGAGTCCATCGACGACGATCCCGAGATGCCGACCATCATCGATACGACACACATGTCGTTCACCGAGGATCACGCCTCTGGTGCAGCCGTCGAGACAGGCGCCGCGGCCAGCTGGGCGGAGCATGGTGCGGACGAAGCGGCCTCCGGCGCTGACCCGGAGGCCCCACACCAGGAGCCCGAGCCCGGCTACCAGGCGACCGAGGCTGACTCAGATGCGTGGGCCACCTCGACCACAGCCGAGGAGCATCGCGCTGAGACAGAAGCGCACGCCGCTGCCGACGACACCGATGGGGACGAGGGCTGGGACTTCCACGACTCCGCCAACACTCCCCATGTCGAGCTGGCGACCGATGGTGACCCCGTTGCCGAGGACCAGCCAGAGTCAGTTGCTGGGGGTGGGCGTACGGTCGTCGACGCCGACGGCAATGTCGCCGACGTGCCCGCAGGTGACCGCCATGAGGAGCTGCATCAGATCGACGTCGATCCCGAGCTTCCGACGGTGATCGATGCGACCGGATCCGCCGGCGGAGTGACCGGCCCTTCGACAGGCTCAGGGACCGATGGCTCAGGTGACGCCCCGAACGCGAGCCCCTCGGGAACCGATGCTGCCGACGACGCCTCACCGGACTGGTCCGCGACGGGGGCAGCCGCCGATGCGGCTGACGACGCGTCCGCGGCTGCAGCCGAGCCGACCGACTGGTTCGGGCGAGCCATGCGCCGGATCGACGAACTGTTCGACGATCCGCAGCAACGCTGACCGGTGACCGACGGGGCGCTTGAACGTACGGGGACCTTCGCCTCGATCGTTCAGGTGCCGAACTACCGGCTCTTCTTCATCGGAGCGCTGGTCTCGAACAGTGGTGGCTGGGTGGCGCGTGTGGCCCAGGACTGGCTGGTCCTGACCGAGCTCACACCTGGTTCTGCCACGGCGCTAGGGCTCGTCACGACGCTACAGATGATGTGGCTGCCCCTGCTGTCGCCTTGGACCGGTACTGTCGCCGACCGTTTCCCGAAGCGCCGCCTGCTGCTGATCACACAGACCTGCATGACGATCGTCGCGGGCACCTTGGCCTGGCTGGTCCTGTCCGGTCACGTGCAGCTCTGGCACGTCTACGTCCTCGCCGCAGCGCAGGGCATCGTGATGGCGTTCGAAGGCCCCGCACGGATGTCGTTCGCCTCCGAGCTCGTGCCACCGCGCCTGCTGATGAACGCGATCAGTCTCAACTCTGCGCAGTTCAACAGCGCCCGGCTGGTGGGGCCCGCCGTGGGCGGCCTGCTGATCGCTGCCTGGGGCGTGGGAGTCGGGCTGCTGGTGAACGCGGTCAGCTTCGCCGCCGTCATCATCGCGCTGCTGCTGATGCGGTCCGACCAGATCCAGGCCGCTCCCCCACGTCGGGGCAAGGGCGCCCTGCGCGAGGCGGTTGGCTACGTGAAGAGCCGACCGGATCTGCTCGTGGCGATGGCGATCGTCTCCATGATGGCCACCTTCGCGATGACGTTCCAGGTCACCACCGCACTGATGGCGACCACTGTCTTCAACAAGGGCGCCACTGAGTTCGGGCTGTTGGGATCGGTGCTAGGGGTGGGATCGCTCGCGGGCGCACTCCTCAGTGCCCGGCGGTCCAGTCCGCGGATGACGGTGCTGCTCGTCGGCCTTGCGGGCACGTCGGTGAGCCTGGTGCTGATGGCTGCCGCACGCGACTTCTGGCTCTTCACGGTCGTCCTGCTGCCGGCCGGACTGTGCGCGCTCACCGTTCTCACCACCACCAACACCATCGTGCAGCTCAACACCGACCCGTCGATGCGGGGCAGGGTGATGGCCCTCTACATGGCGGTCAACCAGGGCAGCATGCCGCTCGGCGCCCTCTTCGCTGGCTACGTGTCGGAGGCCATCGGAGTCCGCTGGGTCCTGGGTATCGGAGCCGTGATGACCGCTCTGACGTTCGTCGTCGCTGCCACGTACCTGGTCCGGCTCGCCGGTGGGTGGGACGTCGTACGACGTCGGTACGATCCTCGGCTCCGGCTGCACTTCCGTCGCCGGCGACCACCAGCTGAGGAGGAGTGATGGCGAGGCTGACACTGGTCGCCGGGATGCCCGGAGCTGGCAAGACGACGGTGGCGAAGCACGTGTCAGCCGAGACGGGCGCTGTCCGGCTGTGCCCGGACGAGTGGCTGCTGGACCTCTGTCTGGACCCTCACGACAGTGCCGTACGGCTGGCTCTGGAGGCCAAGCTGTGTTCCCTGGCGATGGCCCTGCTGCGTGCGGGGACGTCAGTGATCCTGGAGTTCGGGTTCTGGACCCGGTCGGAGCGGGACCAGCTGCGCGATGCCGCTCGGGCGATCGGTGCTGACGTGGAGCTCATCTGCCTCGACGTGGCGCTCGAGGAGCGCTGGCGACGGATCCAGCAGCGAGACACTCTCGGGAACGTCACGGTCACGCGTGCGCAGCTGCAGGAGTGGGACCGCTGGTGGCAGCCGGCTACCGCGTCAGAACTCGCCTCGTACGACGCCCCACCCCACTCCGATCAGCCGCCCACCACCTGATACAGGCCGTCGATGAGCGCCAGGCGACGGGTGCCGACTGCAAGCTGCAGCGCGGACTCGACCCGCTCCACCACCCTGGAGCCACGGCGGCTGATTCCGAACACCTCCAGCGCCGCTCCGACCAGCTCGCGCTGACCGACACCGCGGCTCGTGGCGGCGATCGAGCAGAGGGCGTTGACGATCTCGACGTACGGCACGTGGTCGAAGGCGCGGTCCTCACCCGGCAGCGACCGCCGGAACGTCCACCACGTGGCCGGATCGACGCCAGGCGGCCACAGCCATTCCTCTCGTCCCAGCCCCAGCGTCGACAGGATCGCTTGCGCACGGGCAGCGGTCACCCGGTCGAGGTCGAAGGCTGAGGCCACCAGCTTGGCTGCCCGGTCGCGATGCACCGGCCCCTCGGCCGCGACCACCTCGCTGAGCACCTCACCGACCCGAACGCTCGCGTCGCGGCTCGGCAGCCGATCGAGAACGGAGCGGTCTCCCAGCTTCCTCACGGGCCATGGCACGAAACGCTGTTCGTACGGCAGACCGGGCGGCTGAGGGGCTGGGCGAGGGTCCTGGACAGTAGCCGGTGCGGCATCGGCATCGGCATCGGCATGGCTTGTGATGGCACCAGCCGACGCCCGGAACAGCTCCTCGTTCGTCGGCTCAACCCCAGCCTGCCTGACTTCGTCCGGCTCAGGGTCCTGGATGTCGTCCTCATCGGCCACCAAGGGCTCCCAGTCGAGGCCGAGATCGGACGCCGAGGCCCGCTGGGTCGCAGCGACCAGTCGAGCCACGACCTCGTCGGGTCTGGAGAGCCAGTCCGGCAGCCAGACCCATTCGAGGTCGGGCCAGCGCAGCAGTCCTTCGAGCACGACGGCGGGGAGCTCGAAGCGGTCGGCCACCGTACGCCGCACGCCCCAGGCGACGGAGTCAAGCAGGACGGCGACGAGCGGCACATCGGGGGCCTCAGGCTTGGCGAGACAGATGTCCACCCGGAACTCCGACAGCCCCACGTCGGTGGTCACAGCCAGCCCCGCACGGCGCAGCGAGTCAGCGATCTCGTCACGATGACGGTCGCGAACGGGGCGCCGTACGGTCGCCAGCGCCGACAGGGGTGACCCGGCCGCGGCGAGCTCCAGGTAGGCGCGCAGGTGCTTGACGCCCACCGAGGAGGTCTCCTCGGCGCGCAGCTGGTCAGGGTCGAACGAGGAGAACACGATCACCTGGCGCCGCGCTCGGGTGATCGCCACGTTGAGCCGTCGCTCGCCGCCGACCAGGTTGAGCGGTCCGAAGTTGAGCGGCAGGACGCCCCGCTCGTTCACGCTGAACGCGGTGGAGAACATGATCACGTCACGTTCGTCGCCCTGCACGTTCTCGAGGTTCTTGACGAAGAGCCCCTCGTGGCCGCTGTCGAGCGCCTGGCTCAGTCGGTCGTCACCGCTGTCGCGCAGCAAGGCCTCGATCAGCGCCCGCTGCTGCACGTTGAACGTGACGACACCGACCGACGGCATCGTGCCGGGCGGCACCGCGTCGAACCGCTCGATGATGGCGGCCACGATCGCGTGCGCCTCCACCGGGTTGGTCCGCAGGTCCTTGCCCTGCCCATCACGCAGGAACTGGCCAGCCACCCGCACCAGCGAGACGCCGTGCCCGTCGACGCCGGGGTCGGCGGAGCCCCGTACCGGCGCAGGGAACGACGCCAGGCGGCCGTCGTAGTAGTGGGCGTTCGAGAAGGCGATCAGCGACTCGTCCTGGCTGCGGTAGTGCCACGACAGCCAGTGCTGCGGCAGCCCGGCCTGGACGCACTCCGACAGGATCGACTCCTCGTCGGCGACGGTCCCCGATGCCCAGCCAGCGTCGTCGTCGGTCATCGAGACGACCTCGGCGAACGTCGACGGGGGCATCTGCTTCGAGTCGCCGACCACGACGACCGCCGCCCCGCGCGCGATCGCCCCGATCGCATCAGCCACCTTGATCTGCGAAGCCTCGTCAAAGACGACCAGGTCGAACAGGCCGGGGGTGACTGGGTAGAACCGCGCCACCGAGTCGGGAGACACGAGCGCGCAGGGCATGATCTCGGCGATCAGGTCGGCGTAGGTCGCGAGCAGCTCCCGTACGGACTTGCCGCCACGGCGTCGGGCCAGGTCTCGTCGCAGCGAGCCGACCCGGCCGACCTCGGAGGTGGCCGCGAACGTACGGCGGCGAAGGGCAGCGTCGAGCAGACCGTCACGCTCAGCGGCCCGCAGCTCAGCGGTCGACGCACGGTACCGGTCGACAGCACGCTCATGCACGGAGCCGTCGAACGTGCCGAGCTGACCCCGGGCGAGCCGCTCACCGACCGACGCCTCACCGAGGCCCGCTTCCAGCGAGAGCCCGGCGAGGTCTGGGTCGAGTCGGCCCGTGAGCAGGTCGTCAGCGGCGTCGTCCATCCCCGCAGCCCGCAATGGTTCCACCTGAGCCACCAGCGCCAGCCAGGCCAGCAGCGAGGAGTGTCCGCTGTCGGCCAGGGCGCGGCGAGTGGCCGTGGTTCGCCAGCGACCCGCGAACCCGGACTCCCCTGCCCACCTGGCAGCCGCATCCTCCGCCACGGTCAAGCGTTCGGCCAGCGCCGTCAGGGCGGCGCTGATCCCGACCACACGTTCCCTCGCAGTGCCATCAACCGATCCGGCTACAGGGAGCGCTGCGCGGACGGCGTCGACCAGGTCGGACCGGGTGGCAGCCGGGTCGGCTGCCCGCATCCCCGTACGGACCTCGTCGGCAGCGGTCTGGAGTCGCGTGATCGCGTCGTCCTGCCAGGGATTCCAGCCGTCGGGAAGCACGAGGTTCGGCATCCGGTCGGTGATCGTGGCGGCGAGCGCTCGACCTCGGCCTCGGGCCGCCACGAGCGACTCGATCGTGGCCACCACACGGTCGGGCGGCAGGGCCGCGCTGGTAGTCAGATGGCCCGCGAGCTCAGCCGCGACGCGCTTCAGCCGACCTTTGCGGAAGAGGAAGAACGACCCGGAGGCCTCGTACGCGTCTGCGAGGAGCCGGTCGAGATCGAGGTCAAGGGCTCCCGGCGCCGCCATCCCCAGGCCCTCGGCAGTCAACGCCCGTACGTCACCAGTCACCCGCTGGAGCAGCTGCCCCCAGCTCGCCGAACAGGTCAAGGTGACCGTGTCCGCTCCGACCTCAGGCAGCCGGACCAGGTCGGCGACAGCCTTGACCTCGCCGGGGGTACGGCAGCTCTCCAGCACCTCGGCCCACACTCCGAGGGCAGTGGAGTCCCGGGCCACGACCTGGTCGTAGTCCCGTGCAGCGGCGTAGACGCTGGGGATCTCCACTCCGCGCGACGCCCGAGTCGCGAACCCCCACGGCGACGGCGCAGGCCCAACCGGGTCGGCCACGTCGGGGAGCAGTCGCACGGCCGCCCGGACAGCCTCCATCGCAGCCGAACCCTCGGGCGCCACGGCCACCTCAGGCACCGGCATGGGATCCACGTCAGTCTCGCCGCGCCGACCGACAGCCCCGTACAGGGACAGCCCGGCACCGTTGGGCGCATGGACCGCATCGACGTACCGCGCCAGCGGGCGACGCCGGGCTGCCTGCTCCTCGCGCGTGCGACCCAGCTGGGCGCCGTCGGAGTGGGCGACCAGGTCGAGCGCCTGCTGAATCTGGCTCCGGATCGCCGACGGCTTGGCCGACTTGTCATGGAGGTCGAGGGAGATCGATGCCAGCCCCACATCGTCGAGGCGGCGCTTGACGACTTCCAGAGCGGCCTGCTTCTCGGCCACGAAGAGCACTCGCTGGCCGTCGGCGACCGCACGCGCCAGCAGGTTGGTGATGGTCTGCGACTTGCCCGTACCAGGCGGTCCTTCCAGGACGAACGTTCGCCCCTGCAACGCCGCACCGATCGCCCCCACCTGCGACGCATCGGCGGGGATCGGACAGACCGAGCCGAGCGCGTCCAGGTCGAGCGGGCGCTCCTGGGCTGCTGCCGGGTCGTCGAACGTGTGCGTCGGGGTCAGGGCGAGATGGCGTACGAGAGGTGACGTGAGCATCGTCTGCCAGCTGTCGGCGATATCGCGCCACAGCCGGAACTTCGCGAACTGCACCACGGCAAGCCGCGATGCCATCTCCACCCGGAACGGCAGGGACTGTTCTGCCAGCGCGATCCGGACCTGCGTGAACAGGGCAGCCAGGTCGATCCCGTACGCGTCCGTCGGCGGGTTCTCAAGGGCAGGGATGTTGACCTGGTGGGACTGCCGCAACTTCTCAGCCAGGCAGAAGTTCGGCGTCGGCTGCCCGGCATCGTCGATGACGACCTCGTAGCGCCGCTCTCCCGCCATCGCCCGGATGTGGACCGGCAGGAGCACCAGCGGCGCCCGCAGCTCCCGGCCGTCGAGCTCCCAGACGAGCTCGCCCAGGGTGAGGTGGAGCGCGTTGGCGCCCATCTCCTCGAGCACCGTACGAGCCTTGTAGGCGAGGTTGCGGCAGGTCGTCACGTACGACGCTGCGCTCACATCAGCAACCACCGCACCCGATCGCTTGAACAGGTCAGCCACCACGGCCTCGTCGACGTCGACGACCGAGCGCGACTGCGTCCGGGCGTCATGCATCGCGCCCAGACCGTCGTACGGCAGCACCGTGACCTTCTTCCCCGCAGCCAGCCGGTCCTCCACCCGTTGAGCCAGGTCACCCGGCACCGCGAGCCGGATGCCCGTGCGGTTGCTGAGGTTGAGCAGCGGGTTGCGCAGCGACAGGTCGATCAGTGCGTTCTGCCACTGCAGGAAGCGTGCTGGCATCGGCTGGCTGTCCCGGGTTGCCGGTTGACGGCGCTCCTCGTCGCGCTCGGCGGGGGCGACGGAGTGGCTCTCGGGTCGGTACTCGACCACGATCGGCTTGCCCTCGACCGTACGGCTCCGGGCTGGCATCGGGATGATCTGGTTCTGCCTGGCCGACCAGACATCCATCACGCCGACGATCTGCTCGGGTGGCCTGACGAGCTCTGTTCCGTACGGGCGCTGCCGCGCGACATCCCATGGCAGGTCGACCCCGTCGCAGACCCCGGTCGTCTCCACCAGCCCGACCTGACCGAGATCGACCCGGTTCACCAGGTCGTTGGTGTCGCGCTGGGCGACCAGCGGGAGGGCCAGCTCGATACGCCAGTAGGCCAGGAACGAGTGGCCCTCGGTCAGCACGACCAGGGGTCGGATCCCGGCGTGCTCCAGCGCCGCGGCCAGGACGAGGGTGGTGTCGAGGCAGGTCGCCAACCCGCCACGGCCATCGACGCCCGCCAGCACGTCGACTGGCGTGCGGATCTTCTGTCCATCATCGGCCCAGGACGGCGGCGGCTCGGAATAGCGGATCCGGCCGGCCTGCATCGTCTCGTACAACGCCCGGACGATCTGGTCGACCCGCTCCGGTCCTGCCTGGTAGCCCTCGATCGACCCCGAGCCGGTCTGCGCGGCGAGGCGCTCGGAGGCGTACGCGACGAGCTGACCCACCTCGGGCGCGTTCGGCATCACATGGGCGGCGAGCATCTCGAGCCCCAGCCCGGGTGGTGTGGCGCGCCACTGGTGCGGAGCGAGCACCATCACGGGCTGCGTCAGGGTCGCCAGCACCTGCTCGTCGTCTCCTGCACCGGCGACCAACGAGCACTCGTACCGAGCCGGTCGGCGTTCCTGGAGCTGTGCGATCTGGCCACCATCGAGGGTGAGGTCGACCGACCGTACGGTGACCGTGCCGGACTCCGGCAGCGTCACCCCACGCACCCAGGCAAGCGAGAGCGGACCCTCGTCGTCGACGACCCGCAGCCGCAGCTCAGCCTCTGACTCCGTCCCCGAGGCCGAGCACTGGATCTCGATGCCGTCGACCACGGGCACGCGGTTGTAGGCCATCGCGTACGACAGCACCGGCACCGCGTCGAGCCTCAGGGTGTAGGACACCAGCCACCTCCGCGGCAGAGTCTAGACAGCACCTCTGTCAGCGCCGTCTCGGCCGTCGAGGTCTCCGGAGGGGCAGCCGACGGCGACGAGGCTCGTCAGGCTCCTTCTCCTCTGATGGCGGTGGCAGCAGGTGCTCGCTGCGCGGTGGCGGGTCGGACAGATCAGCCAGCAATGCCTCGATCTCCTGGGTCGCCCGGTCAAGGCGTACGGTGTGCTGCTGCTCATGTTCGGACCAGGTGGCGACGTGGAAGAGCTCGACGTAGGTGTGGGCCCGCTCGCCCGAGCGGAAGATGTGCCATCGGGTCGCACCCGTCTGGAGCCGGGCACGGCGAAGGCGGGGCAGCAGCCGCTGGAACCGGGGCCAGCGCGCATCCGAGACGGTGTAGGTCACCTGCACGATGACAGGACCTGACGTGGGGTCGGGCTCGAAGAGCAGATGGGCCTCGTCGAGGTCGCCGACCGCCTCGACCCGCCTGACATCCACGGACGGGAGCCGACCAAGCCGCGCGGCCAGTGCGCTCGCCACGGTCAGCCCGCAGGCGAGCAGCCAGGTCGTCTTGAGGCCTGTGATCTCGGCGAGGGCCCCCCAGGTCAGCGACCCGGCCACCTGGGCGGCGGTGAAGCTGACGGTCATCAGCGCCAACGCGCGAGCCCGTACCCAGTTGGGCAGCATGCTCTGCATCTCAGCCAAGAGAGTGGCGTGGTACAGCGTCCAGCCGGCGCCGATCAGGAGGGCAAGGGGCAGGGCTGCCCAGAACCCCGGCACGATCACCACCAGCAGGGCAGCCACTCCGTACAAGATCGTCGACAGCCACGTCACCCGGTTGGCTGACAGCAGCGCCCGGATGCGACCTTGCAACAACGCACCGCCGACAGCACCGACACCGACGATGCCGAACATGATTCCGTACAGGTCGGCACCCACATGCAGGATGCGGTTCGCCACCACCGGCAGCAGCGCCCAGACCACCGAGCCTGGCACGACGAAGACCATCTGCCGCCACAGGAAGCGCCTGACGTCGGGCTCATTCCAGGCGTAGCGGCCGCCGGTCCGGATCGCGGGCAGGAACCGCTCCCGATGGACCACGTGAGCTGCCGGGCGTCGCCACATCACCAGCGCCATGGCCATCGTCAGCAGGCAGAGGGCGTACGCGACGAACACCGACGGCACCCCGAACCAGGCGATCATGAAGCCAGCCATCACCGGGCCCAGCGCGCGGCCCACGTTGACGCTGATCTGCTCGAGCCGGGCGACCGACCGCAGCTGGTGCCGCGGGACGAGCTCCGGGGTCAGCGACTGCCAGGTCGGGTTCTGGACCGCGCCACCCACCCCGAGGGCGAAGGTGAGCACGAGCAGGATGGCGGGGGTCATCTTGCCGGTGTACGAGAGGACGGCCAGCAGTCCGGCAGCCACCATCAGGTAGATCTGCACCCAGAACAGCAATCGACGCCGATCGAAGGAGTCGGCCAGCACCCCTGCCGGGAGGGCGAGCAGCATCATGGGCGTCGCACCAGCCGCCTGCACCAGAGCCACAACCGAGGCGGCGTTCGGCAGGTCGATCAGCAACCACTGCGCCCCGATGCCCTGCATCCAGGCGCCCATGGTCGCCACGAGCATCCCCAGCCAGAGCCACTTGAACGCGCGGCGCCGGAATGGGGATGCCAAGGACTGGTCCACGGGTGTCCCCGGGTTGCTCATCGCCCCTCCTGCGGACGACCCTATCCCGGTTGCTGTGTGGGCTGGGGCACCTCACGCGGTGGCGGCGGTAGGAGATGCTCGGCGACTGGCGGCAGGTCGCACAACGCCGCCACCTGGTCCTCCACCCATTGGTCCGCGGTCGTCAGCCGCCCGCCGGTGTGCTGCTTCTCATGCTCACCCCACGAGGCAACCGCGAACACCTCGATGTACGTGTCCGCGCGCTCACCTGACCGGTACATGTCCCATCGTGCCGCCCCGGTCTGCAGGCGAGAACGACGCAGTCGCGGCCACAGCGCCTCGAATCGTTCCTGCCGCTCGGGGCTGACGGTGTACTCCACGGTGATCAGGACCGGACCCGCGTGAGGCGCCGGCTCAAAGACCAGCTCAGCCGGGCCCCAGAAGTCCACTGGTTCGCTGCGCGCGGCGCCCATCTCGGGCAGCTTCCACGCGACGGCGACGAGGCTGCTCGCCAGGATGAGTCCAGTCGCCACCAACCAGGCAGTCTTCAGTGACGTGACCTCAGCCAGCGAACCCCAGGCGAGCGAGCCCACCACCTGGGCAGCCGTGAAGCTGACCATCAGCAGAGCGAGCGCGCGGGCCCGTACCCAGTTGGGCAGGAACACCTGCACCTCGCTCATCAGGGTCGACAGGTACGCCGTCCACCCCACCCCGGCAAGGAGCGTCACCGGCAGCGCGAGCCAGAAGCCCGGAACGAAGACCAGCGCCATCGCCGCGCCACCGAACAGCACCGTGGCCACGACGGTGACGCGGTTCGCCGACATCCTCGCTCGGAGGCGGCCGACGATCATGGCCCCGATCACGGCGCCAATGCCGAGGCAGCCGAACAGGATGCCGTATCGGTCAGCACCGATCCCCAGGATCCGGTTCGCCACCACCGGCAGCAGCGCCCACAGCACGGAGGCCGGGAAGACGAAGGACGACTGGCGCAGCAGCGACCGCCGTACGTTCGGTTCGTTCCACGCGTAGCGCCCGCCCGCCTGCATGGCCGGCAGGAACCGCTCGCGATGGGCAACGACAGCGCGCGGCCGCCGCCACAGCACCAAGGCACCCATAAGGAGGAACACGCAGACCACCTGGGCGACGAAGACCCAGGGCACACCCGCGCGGGCGATGATCAGGCCGCCAAGGGCGGGCCCCAGCGCGCGGGCCAGGTTCACGCTGACCATGTCGAGCCTGGCGACCGCGCGGAGCTGAGTACGGGGAACCAGCTCGGGCATCAACGACTGCCACGTGGGCACCTGGACCGCCATGCCCATGCCGATTGCGAACGTGAACACCAGCAACAGGGCGGGCGTCATCAGGCCCATGAAGGTCAATGCCGCCAGGAGGGAGCCGGTGACGATCATGTGGACGGCCACCAGCAGCAACAGCCAGCGCCGATCGAAGGAGTCAGCCAGCACTCCGGCAGGCAGCGCGAGCAGCATCATCGGCGTCATCGTGGCGGCCTGGACCAGCGCCACGACCGAGGCAGCATTGGGCAGGTCGATCAGCAGCCACTGGGCGCCGACTGTCTGCATCCAGCCGCCCATCGTCGCGATCAGCATGGCGAACCAGAGCCACCCGAAAGCGCGGCGTTGGAAGGGTGCCCAGAGTGAATGGTCGGCCGCAGTCCTGTCGCCGTCGCTCACGATGCCCCTCTCCTGACAGCCCCGACCCTAGTGCCGCAGCGTGGTCGCTGATGGGAGATGTCAGGGCCGGGCACCGTACAACTTCTGGCCCTCACTGCCGCTCACGACACTCCTTCACCTGAGAAGTTCTCAGGATTCTTTGGCGAATCTTCAGACTCTGGCTTACGCTGAGTCTGTTCATCTGGCTGGATCCCTACGATCCGACCCTGACGAAGGTTGACGAATGCGCTCGTACGTCCCGATTGCCGCTGGTGCAGTCACTCTCGCTCTCGGCGTTGGCGGCTTCATCGGCGCCCCGTACGCGCTGGCGTCCGATGCGACCCTCTCGGTCGATGGCCAGGCCACGACGGTCCGGGTCTTCAACGACACGGTGGGCACCGTGCTCAAGGAGAACGGCATCTCCGTCGGCGAGCACGACGTGGTTGCCCCGGCGCTCGACACCGCTGTCACGAAGGGCAGCGAGATCACGGTGCGCTACGGCCGTCAGGTGACGGTGGTCGTCGACGGCGTCTCACAGACCCGCTGGGTGACCGCGACGACCGTTGACGAGGCGCTCGCGCTCTTCGGCGTGCCCGCCGACGGCGCGCAGGTCTCCCTGTCCCGTGGCTCGTCGATCGGCCGCGAAGGGATCAGCGTCTCGGTGACCACCCCCGCCGATGTCACCCTGACCGCCGACGGCCAGACCTCCCCGGTCGCCGCGTTCGGCACGGTCGCTGACCTGCTCGCGCTGCGCGGCATCACCCTCAGCGCCACCGACGTTGTCACCCCGGCCGCCACCACGCTGCTGAGCGATGGGCTGGAGGTCAAGGTCGTGCGGGTCACCACCAAGCTCGTCTCGAAGGACGTGGCGATCCCCTTCACCAGCTCGAACACCAACGACGCCACCCTTGCCAAGGGCACCACCAAGGTGAAGACGGCAGGCGTCGACGGCGTCTCCACCGAGACGTGGACCCAGACCCTCCACGACGGCCAGGTCGTCGGCGAGGAGCGCACCGCTTCTGTCGTCGCGAAGGAGCCGGTGAATCAGGTGAACCTGGTCGGCACGAAGGTCGCACCCAAGCCCGCGACCACGGGTGGCGGCACCACCCC
>Ga0116181_1002580_pt1 | contig 14622 bp, 21 predicted proteins | sample AD_UKC075_MetaG_FD_89752 | JGI IMG/M metagenome (GOLD analysis project Ga0116181, IMG submission 89752) | Active sludge microbial communities of municipal wastewater-treating anaerobic digesters from USA - AD_UKC075_MetaG | ecosystem: Engineered > Bioreactor > Anaerobic > Digestate | place: USA...
TCAATACTGGAAGGAATTTCATTGGGATAGAGATTGAGGAGAAGTATGTAAAAATAGCAAGAGAGCGTATTAAAAAACACAAAAAGCTAGACAAAATGAGGTTGTTCCCAATTTCAGAATTGGAAACCGGAAAACTTCAATACAAAGGGTTGTTTGAGCCGGGGGATGAGGAAGAATGAACGGTTATTATTGTTTAAACTGCGGTGGGAAATTAAAACAACTTAGCATGAATCCAAGCACTAATAAATACGAGTGCACAAAATGTTGTACAACATGGTATAAGGTAAGACATATCATCGTTGAGTGGGTGGAAGGAGAAAAAAAGGAAAGTGAGGCTGAATGCAACGCCTAAAACAATTTACTTTACCGGAGCACAGAAGAAGGCCGCAGGAACAACACAACCTGCGGCCTTCTTTTTAGTTGGAATTATCGTCTTTCATCCAGGGCTGACTTAACAATGCTTCAATGACTATATCGTTCATTGAAGTTTTGGGATAGATCTCAGCCCTCCTGTCCCTTTCAGCTTTTAACTTGTTGTAAAGAGTTGGGGTGAGCCAAATATTGAATCTCTCGGTTCTTCTCTCTCTCTTTTCCATAGTCTCACCTCCTTTCTCTTTCTTTTCCATAGTTCCACCTCCTTCCTCAAACTAATGTTAACCATAGGGAGCTGAGAGGCGTCAAGCCTCCAGTCCCAGGTATTGCTCAATCAGCTTTGCAAGATCCTGGCGCTCCATGTCGGCGAATTCTTTCGCTGCATTATCCAGAGGATAGAGTTCCATGATTCGTTCACCGTCATGCCAGATCCACTGGACGATGTCAGTTTCATCTGTACGAACTATAGCCAGGTCTTCAGTGCCTAGATCCCACTCTTGCAGAACCTTAACGCCATCCTCCAATCCGAAGGCCCGCCTGCCGGCGACGCCCATCCTGTCGGGATAGATGCCGTTCTCGTCAGCTATGATCTCAGCGCCACCTGCACCACCTTCAGCCCAGGTCTTTAGCTGCCAGTATAGCTGTCGGGGCTCCACGCTCCAGTCTCCTTGCTCCCAGGTCTCGGTCACCTGCGGCCCCTTCCGCTGCAACTCCATCACGTCAAGCAACAGCTGCACGTCAAGCTCTTCGTAGCCATCTCGGGCATAGGCAATGCCGCCTTTGCCGTCAAACACAAACAAACTCAAGCCACCAGCATTGTCCTCGAATACGTCAAACCTTTTAAGCATTATTAGCAACCTCCTTATTATTAATTTGATTTTACGGGGCATGAAGCCCCGTCACACTGCATTTGCTACCTTAAAACTCACGTGCGAAAGCTGATCTCGCAACCTATACGGCGCAAATACTCCTACAACCCAGTTGTCACAGGTGATCCACAGCTTGATCATCTCATCGTTAGTGTAAAATCTATGAGCCTTTGGATTGTTGAGGAGATCGAAATATGCACAGTCGATGGTAAGCTCATTTCCTGTTTTTGGATCGTAGAGAATGCGCAAGCGGAGCTTTGGGTCAAGGACTAGCTCTAGTTGACTGTCAATTACTTCGATGGGTTTATCGGGCAAGTTGATTAATTTTTGAAATTGGTCGGCAGAATACTTGCACGTGGGAGTTAGCGTGCCAAAAACTTCCAAAATGGTCGGATGCATATGTGACTCATCTACTAGTGCGACGTGCTCATCAGTGATGTAACCGTGACCGTAGCTAAGCCAGTGGTATTTGTGGGCTTTTTTAATCCAAGCTTTCACCTTCGTCTTGTTATACACGGATTTCATGTTTTAACCTCCTCCTTTTTAATTTTTTGTTGGCCTGCCTGCTTGAGCCCGCCGGCAGACCTGCTTGCTTGAGTCTGTCGGTGGTTTTTGGTTTGTTTTTGCCGGGATTTAAGGCTCCCGGCGGGCCGAAATTAACTAAATGTCCGTTGAACGTCCCCATAACGTATCCCCGCAATCAATGCAAAAATGCGGGGGCTGTCAACAAGACGTGCGTTCTGGTTATGCTGGGAACACACCTCACTATTGAATGAGGTGCGATCCCACCCGTTGATCCCAACGGGTTTAAGCGTCTCTCTAAACCAGCAGCCGCAAGGCCACTGGTAGTAAATAACAGCATTTTCTCTCGGTATTGGTCTTTCGTACATTTTTTCATTCCTCCTTTTAATAATATTTTTTTTTGTTTTGCCGGGATTAGAGGCTCCCGGCGGGCCTATTTTCCCATCCAGTGCTGGAACAGGGTGGATGTCATTAGATTCGAAAATGGTTGATGCCGTCCATCCACTCCTGAAACTGTGCCGGCTCCTCCGCACATTCATTGAGCGGGGTGCCGTCCTCTGTTGTTACTTCAGCGTCTGGAAACTGTGAGAAATCAACATTCGATCCGACATAAAACGTCAATCTAAATAATGTATGTTCGTTGACCTCAAACCCTGCCCATTCCAAAAATTCCCTTGCTGTCATTTTTTTATTCCTCCTTTTTCGTTTTTGGCCTGCCTGCTTGAGTTTGCCGGTGGTCTGCCTGCTTGCTTGAGCCCGCCGGCAGACCTGCTTGCTTGAGCCCGTTCTTTTCAACTTTCATAGTTCCCGCAATCCTTGACTTCAGCCCTCCAAAAAACATCAGCGATCAACATTCTTTCTGTCATCTTTTTTCCTCCTTCTTCCTCTATCTGGAGCAGGGGGCTTTGAGTAGCCCCCGCCTAAACCCTTTCCAACCAGCCTTTCGAAGTAAACCCTCCATCAGCTTCCAGGGCTACGTCCCGCCCGAATTTTTCGCAGTCAATGTAGGGGGCTAGATTGTCAGGGATGTCATAGATCCCCTCTTCAAAAAGCCAATAGTAGCCTAAATCCTCGTTCGTGTGGATGTCCGGATATAATGAATATTGATCCCTAACTTCGATAGCTTCCTCAAGACCGCAACCCTCCAGCTCCATGATCGCCTGCACAACCTCTTTCTCCCAGTCCTGCAGATCTTCATACTTCATTTTTCATTCCTCCCTTTTAATTTTTGGGCCTGCCTCGTCAGTGCCAGAGCGGCCAGCCTCTGGCAGACCGGGCTTGCGCCCGGTTTCGGCTTTAGGCTCCTAGAGCAAAACCTTTTTTGCTTCTGCCGTCTAGTTTGGAAAAATTGATCACGTCGCCAGGCTTAATATGGGTTATTGTGTTTATAACTGATGTTACTTTTACTTTAATAAACCTTTTTGTCTCTCCAACTATAACGCCTTGTCCGCATACGTGGCGCCGTGAATATGTTCTCAGCTCCACTTTTTGCATTTTTATATTCTCCTTTCATTTATTTATGCGCTTCTATTCATGCGAGCAAGTCCCTTGCATCTTCTATGTACAAATCTATATATAAATTCCCGTTATTATATATAGTGTTAGTTTCTCCCAGGCCCAGATATGCTTCAAGATCTTCCGCTGCCAATTTTACTTCCTCCAGGAATCTGTCCAAGTCATCCTCCCAAATCCCCGTAACAATGTCACCGTTAACGCATCTTATATCCGCTTGATATTTCATGTTTTAACCTCCTCCTTTTTAATTTTTTGTTGGCCTGCCTGCTTGAGTTTGCCGGTGGCCTGCCTGCTTGAGTTTGCCGGTGGCCTGCCTGCTTGAGTTTGCCGGTGGTCTGCCTGCTTGAGTCTGTCCGTGTGACCTGCTTTGGGAAGGCCAGGGGCTTAGCCCCCAGCCTAGATCTCAGCTACAAAAGCTTCATCATACCGGAGAAATCCATCCCTTTCTAGCGAATCGGCAAGGCCTCCCACTGCTATGCCCATGTCTGCGGCATTCAGAAAGTCATCGTCATCCAGCAGCCCGGCGTCCCAAAGTTCCTGCTCGAACCGATCGATAGCTTCTTCGTAGCTGCTTGCCTCGAATACGTACAGATCACGTCCGGGAATGAATAGTTCAAACCGCATTTTTCTGCCTCCTTTTTCATTTTTTTGGCCTGCCTCGTCAGTGCCAGAGCGGCCAGCCTCTGGCAGACCGGGCTTTGCGCCCGGTTTCGGCTATATCATTACTTTGCTGCCCGTATTGATATAATGCAATATTCCTTCGAGCACGTCTTTTTTTGCGCGTGCTGCTACATATAATTCTTTGACTTGTGGATTATCATTTCCAGCAAAAACATCTATATATTCTGCCTGTTTCTTTATTGCTTGTTCGACTGCGCTTTTTAATTCTTTTAAAGACTTATAAGCCATTTTCTTTCCTCCCTTGTTCGGTGCTAAGGGCATTTCGCCCTCGCTTTGATTTTATCATACCATGGGTGGCGTGTGATTGCAACACCAGCCAGACGGCAAGAACAGAGGATAAAGCAGGTTAGCTTAGATTCTCTCTGCCTTCCTCTCTTTTTCTTCCTTTTTCTCTTTTTTGCTCTGCAACAGGATTCTTCTGCCAGCAGGATTCTTCGCTAGGATTCTTCTGCCAGGATTCTTCAGGATTCTCCCAGCAGGATTCTTCCAGGAAGGATTCTTCTGGAAAGATTCTTCTGCAGGATTCTTCAGGATTCTCCCAGCAGGATTCTTCTGCCAGGATTCTCCCAGCAGGATTCTTCTGCCAGGATTCTTCAGGATTCTCCCAGCAGGATTCTTCTGCCAGGATTCTCCCAGCAGGATTCTTCTGCCAGGATTCTCCTAGGATTCCCAGGATTCCCAGCGGCAGGATTCAGCGGCAGCAGGATTCTCCCAGGATTTGCCAGGATTCTCCTAGGATTCCCAGGATTCCCAGCGGCAGGATTCCTCCAGGATTCTCAGCGGCAGGATTCTCCGCCAGTAGGATTCTCCGCCAGTAGGATTCTCCGCCAGTAGGATTCTCCGCCAGTAGGATTCTCCGCCAGTAGGATTCTCCGCCAGTAGGATTCTTCTCCAGGATTCTCCCAGGATTCTTCAGGCAGGATTCTTCCAGGATTTGCCAGGATTCTTGCGGCAGTGCTCGCTGCTCGCTTGAGTCTCCGCTGCCTCTCTGCCGCCTGTTCTGCAGCCTCTTTTTACTTCGCAGAATGTATATTATGTAAACCAAAACCGTTCCAAAGTGCCTTAAACGTTGGAATATCAACGTTTTACGGTGCTCTAGGCAGCGAAGTGCCTAGAAACGTTGATTCCATGCGCTTTGAGACGATTCGCCACCGCCGCCCACCGGGGGAGGGGCCCCCTTAACCACCCGCCCCAAACCCGGTATTGGTATGGCGAAGAGACGGCGCTCTGTGTTATAAAATATTTCGAAAATTTCCCTTTCGGAATACAGAAAATTCGTGCAATTCCGCCAAGATAGCCCAAACATCTCCTTTCGGGGCCCTCTGCGCCGAGGTAATTGACTATTCTGATAAAATATACTACAATATTAGTGGAAGGTCTTGTTGGAGGGGGTTACGCCGATGCTCCCTTCAGAGAGCAAGGAATACATTGAAAATTTATTTTATCTGTACCCTTCTAGAGCTTACAGGCTTACTGTTTGCAGGGAAAAGATGGCTTACAGCAGCCGAGGAGAGGCGTATGCTGAAGGGAAGCGGAGTGGTGGGTATCACAGCAGCGGCGTCTCCCCAGAATTGCTGCAACTCGCTATAGATTTGGATAAGAAGATAAAGGAAGTTGAGGCGATACTGGAGGCTCTGACTGATGCGGAGAAAGATTTTGTTGCGAAGAGGTATTTTGATAAATTAACGATGAAGCTGGTGAGTGAGGAACTTCATGTTTCTCGCAGAGAGCTTTACAATATACGGGACAGGGTTTTTTGGAAGGCCGCACAGATACTGGTTATAGTGAGTGATAGTTTTGATGTACCTGCGGATCTGAGAAGCAAGCTGTTGAGTGATGAAAAGGTTAGTTAGAGTGATAAGCTGGCCAGCTATCACATAAAAAAAATGGTAAAAAGAAAGGAGGGAAACTCTCCTTATTTGCGTTTGGCCTTTGCCATAATATAATAACATGCAGGGTTAAATGCATGAAGCTTTTGCGTACTGATGCCGGTTTTAGTCTCAGGTTAACTTAATATTGTCTCCTCACTAAAAGCCAAGTAGCACACAATATATCACCTACATTACCTGTGAGGTAGCCACGTGGGAATTAGCCCAGCCCACGTGGTCCTTTTTTGCACATTCTGTGCACATTTTGTGCACAGAAATTGATAGATTATTGTGTCTTTTTTGATATAATAAATATAGGAAAAATGTTTCCTGTCCTACCCCATTAGGCTAGGGGGTTAGCGCCCTCCTAGCCGCCGTATGACAAAAAGGTGGGATGTTATGTCTAAAAGTGGTGAGCCAGTAAAATATCCCAAGACGCCATTGAGGAAGCTATCGAATCATCACTACAAGGCTATTGAGATGCGCCTTGAGGGGATGACTTATAGGGAGATAGCTGAAAGGCTGGGCTTCGGACACTCAACTGTAAAGCAGTGGTTCAGGGAGCCTGTGATGAAGCAGGCAATGGCAGAGCTTACCCAAGAAACGATAGATGGAATCAAGGCGAAGCTGGTCAAGGGTGCAGAGCAGGCTGCACAGACGCTGCTTAAGATTAGCAGCTCTGACGAGATTAATCCTACAGTGTTCTATGCTGCAAGGGATATTTTAGACCGAATAGGGCTCAAGGCTGGGAGCAAAGTGGAGCTAGTTGGCCCTGGAGGCGGTCCGATTCAGGTGGAGCACAATATTAACATAAAGGACAGAAAGCGAATACTTGAGGCTGCTTTGCGTGCAGTCGAGGTGCTCGATGACGGTGAAGAAACTGAAATATATGAGGCTCAGGTAGTGAGGGATTATGACGACGCAGAAGAGTGAAATACAGCAGGCACTGGACACTATCTGGGAAGCTATTAAAAAAGACATCCTCTACTTTGTAAGGGAGTTTGTATATATAGAGGACCCGCAGACAGACGGGCTGGTAATGAAGTTTGACCCGTGGCCGGCGCAAGTGGAAGCGCTAAATGTTTTTCAGGATCACCGGTTGGTGGTGGTGTTGAAGGCCCGTCAGCTGGGGCTTTCTTGGCTGGCGCTGATTTATACAGTCTGGCGGATGCTCACCAGGTCCGGCTTTCGAGCCACTGGCCTTTCGAGAGGAGAAAATGAGGCTAAGGAGCTTGTTCGCCGCATCAAATTTATACTTCGCTACTTGCCGGATTTTCTGATTAGGCCGGCAGAGGACGCTGCAGGTTGGAATGGTCTGACCTGGGAAGGCGGAGTGATGGGTGTTACCATCAAACATCCAGGGAAAGAGGATTCTAGTTTCAATTGTTTCCCGGCAGCTCCGGACTCTGGTCGTTCATTTACATCGTCACTAGTGGTCCTCGATGAGTGGGCGTTCCAGCAGTTTGCAAGAAGAATTTGGCAAGCGGCTTATCCTACGATTAACCGTCCGACAGGTGGACAAGTCATAGGGATTTCATCTGGTCAGAGGAACACTTTTTTCGAGGAAATTTGGAACGGAGCAGTATCTGGCACTAATAGTTTTTACCCGTTATTCCTCTCCTGGCGTGCAGACCCCTCTAGAGATGATGAGTGGTACGAAGAAACGAAGAGGAACTTGCCTCACACGTATCGCCAGGAATACCCTGAAACGCCAGAAGACGCCTTCGCTGCAGGCGAGGGAGCAGCGTTTTATGAGTGGGACCCGAAGATTCATGTGCCGTTTGATGCAGATTGGTATCCTCCTCCTGATTGGCGCATAGTACGGGCATATGATGGTGGGCTCGCCAGGGCTTGCTGCAAATGGTATGCGATAAGCCCCGACGGCGACGCAGTTTGTTACAGAGAGTTTTATCCTAAAAACATGACTGACGATGACCAGGCACAAGAAATTAAGCGGTTGTCAAAGTGTCCGGATGGAAGCAGCGAAGAAATAGCTTACACTGTGGCTGACCCATCCTGTTGGTCAAAACAGGCAGGAACAGGTGAAAGCACAGCTGATGTTTTTGCCAGGTATGGCGTGCCGATGCGCAAAGCTGACAACGACAGGATAAACGGATGGAAGAGGCTGCACCAGTGGCTGAAGCCAAGAGAAGGGAAGCCGCCTAGGCTAACATTTACGAAAGCCTGTGTTAATACGATAAGAACGTATCCGACTATAACCGTTGATGAGAATAGGCCAGATGACATAAACACAAGACAAGAGGACCACCCGCAGGACTGCGACCGCTATTTTGTAATGTCGAGGCCTACGGCTCCGAGAAGACCGAAGGAAGAGGAAGAGATGCGCAGAAGGCGCAGCAGAAGAATCAGGCCTTTTATATCGCCGATTACCGGATATTAAGGAGTGTGGCACATGAAGAGGCAAACGCAAGGATCGTTAGAAGAAGCTGCCCTGCTGCTGCAAAAATTTAACTACGCAGAATCATGGCGGCGCCAATATGATGAGGTCGCTGTAGAGTGCTATAAGCAATATGTAGGTTATCGGCCACCGCCAGATGAGGAGCATATAGGGCGGTCAAACCTACACATACCGAGGACATACGAGCAGATAGATGCCCTGAGGTCGAGGTTCATAAAGTCTTTTTTCTCTTCGAGACCGTACGTGGACTTCATACCGATGCCGACGTATGGAGAGACAGTGACCCCTGAGGAGATGTTGGCCCGTGAAAAGAAGGGACAGATAGCTGCAGCTCTCCTCGATATGCAGTTTGAAAAGAATGGGATAGTCAAAAAGTTTTATGACTATTTGACTAGTTTGTTGGTGTTCCCGGCTGGAATTTTGGGGGTTGGCTGGAGATATGAAGAGAAGGTAATCAGGAAAGAGGTGGAGACAGAACAGATCATCCACACTGAGATGGGGCCAGTAATGGGAGCGCCAGTCAAGGAAGTCCAAGAGATTACAAAGGTAGTATTTGATGATAACGAGATTGTGAACATTGACTACTTTGATTTCTGGCCTGACCCGCATGGGCACGATGTAGATTCTTGCAGATATGTTTTTCAGAGGGAATGGGTAACCAGGGAGGAGTTGGAGTCCAGATTAGAGCTTTATGAAGAATCAGGAGCAGGGGATGTGTATGAGGTTAATTATGAGGAGTTGCAACAAGCGAGAGCTTATGAAGATGGAAGATTTGAGAGGCTTAGCGCTGTTGGTTTGTCTCCTCATTTTGACGAAGATTCCTCCTTAGAATCTCCTGAGAAAAACTTGTATGAAGTTCTACACTACTGGGAAGACGACCTGCACATTATGATAATTAATCGGCAAGTGATGGCTTTTAAGGGGGATAATCCCTACTATCACAAAAAAAAGCCGTTCATAGTTCATTCTTATGAGCCGCTGCCTAATGAATTCTATGGTCGTAGCGCAGTGGCTATTATGAAAGATTTGCAGGCAGAATTAGACACTCTTCGGAATCAGAGGATTGATAACATCAGTTTCGTTCTTAACCGAATGTGGAAGGTTCGGAAGGGTGCCGACATAGATGAAGCAGAGCTGGTATCCAGGCCGCATGGCATCATTCGTGTTGATAACCCCGATGATGTAACAGAATTGGCCATGAACGACGTGACAAGTTCTGCGTTCCAAGATGAGGCAATCATTAAGCAGGACATGGAGAACGCTCTAGGAGTTCCGTCTGTTGTCCGTGGCGTGGACCCGGCTAAGAGAGAGACTGCAACCGAGGTTGTAACCAAAGCGTCTAACGCTTCGGTCAAGTTTGATGTTAAGGTGCTCCTTTTTGAAGAGTTAGGACTGAAGCGCCTGGCTATGCTCATGGATTCTAACAACAGGCAGTTCATTTCTGAGCCTAGGTTGGTTTATATTTTTGGTGCTGAAGGAGTAGATGCGTGGTTGCAGTACAATCCTGAAGATGAAACAGGAGATTACGATTATAGGCCAGCTGGTTCCAGCACAGATGCAGGCGCCAACAGAGACTATATGAGGCAGCAGTTTAACCAGCTTATGAGTATTGTTATGCCTGCTAACATTCCGTGGGTCAATAAGTATGAACTTTTCAAGTCGTGGTTAGCTACTTATGACCTTCGGAATGTGCAGAAATACATCATCCCGCAAGAACAAGTGATGCAGCAACAAATGATGATGCAGCAGTTGATGCAGGCGATGGCGGCTCAGCAGCCCCATGGTGAACAAGCCGGGGGCACACCACCCCAAGCAGCAGGTGGCTTAGGGATGATGGGAGAGCCGGGTAAGCCAATGCCTGGCCCTGAAACTCCGCTAGCCGCTCCTGGAGCTCCGCTTATAGGAGTGGCTGGAGGCAGGGGAGGGGGGTGGATGAAATAGCTGGGAAGAAGGGGCGGCTGAATGATTTGTGGGTATCTGCATTGGATAAATTCATGGCCCGTGGAGAAGAAAAGAAGTCTTCTGCTAAAAAGAAAACAGAAAAAGCGAAAAGCAAGAAAGGGAAGCGGTAGCTGCGATGAAGGAAAAAGACCCTTCTATTGAGCCTGTAGCCATTATGGCTAGGACAGAGGGCTATCAGTATCTACGAGATTATATTGAGAAAAAAATCAAATCCAATCTTGCACGGCTCCGTAGGGAAGTGTTTACTGATCTCGCACAGGTTGCCCTCCTGCAAGGGGAGATACGCAGCCTTGAGGCAGTCCTTGACTACGTGAATACCCGTGTAGAGAAATCGGAAGGAGATTGAGATAATGGGAATTTTTGATGATGAATTCCTAGAATCCCCGGAAACCGGATACGATTCTGAGGAGTTCGATGAAGAGGAGCTCGAGGAAACCTCTGAGGAAGGTGACGAAGGCCCGGACGAAGATGATGCCGGACACCCTTCAGAAGATGACCAAGACGAGCCTCCGAAAAGAAAGTATGCAAACAAATACGACACAATTGAACAGCTTGAAGAAGGCTACCTCCACGCTCAAAGAAAACTCAGTGAGCGAGATGAGGAGAAGGAAGAGTTGCGGCAGAGGCTCCAGATGTTGGAGCAGCTCATACTGTCTCAACAGCAACCACAGCAACAAGGGTACCAGGGATACCAGCAGCAGGCTGCCCCTGAGGACTCGGATGCTCAGCCGGAAGATTTCCTTGATCAGTTTTACGATGATCCAGTAAGTGTGATTGACAGGCGGATAGAACGCATTATTGAACAGCGGTTAGAACAGCTAAATCCGACGCTGAACGCTGTTCAGCAATTCATGACTGAGCAATTCTATCTGCGCAAGGCTAGTGAGCTGGCAGCTAAGTATCCTGATTTCCAGGATATGATTCCAGCTATTCAAGAGCTGGGGCGAAAGTACCCTCAGCTCGCACAAGACCCTAATGGGATGGAGCTGGCATATCAAATAGCCAAAGGCATGCATGCCAGCAAAGCACAGTCGCAAGAAGAAAATACTGCGAATAAAAAAGCTGCAAGAATGCCCGGCTCCACGGGGGGCACTCGAAGGGCCGAACGACAGCCATCGGAAGAAGAACTGATCCTCAAGAGTATTTTTGGGAACCCGAAGGAGTCAGGCGGAATTTTTGATTAAAAGGAGTGATTTCGCATGGCTGCTAATCCATATGCACCTATTGTTCCTAAGCAGGGTGCTGTTTTGACATTTGATTTAGACCGGGAGCGTCGAGATATTCCGGTTGATAGGGAGATTGCACGGTATGTGCCTGATGCATCTCCATTTACAGTAATAATGATGAGGGCACGGAAACAACCTGTGAACTCTACCGAGTTCCACTGGTGGGAGTCTGAGGTCGGCGGCTACTGGGCAGAGTTTACTGCGCTGGCAACTGCCGAGGAGACCACACTCTATGTAACTGACGCAACTATCTTTGCATCAAAGGACATCATCAAGGTTCCGAGCACAGGCGAAATCATGTTTGTGACACACTCGGACCCAGCCGCAAAGAAAATCACTGTTGTGCGTGGTTACGGTTTGACATTACCAGAGGCCATTGAACAAGGTGCTTCGCTCCATAGAATGGGCAACGCAATGGAAGAAAACTCCCTCTCTCCAGAGCCCAAGACCCAACAGCCCAGGAAGATTTACAATTATACTCAAGTTGTAAGAACTCCGCTGTCTGGTTCTTGGCAGGCCGAGCACGACCCCACCAGGGCTGGTGGCAATGAGCGCAACCGCTTGCGCAGAGATAAGTCTATTGACCACAGACTTGACCTGGAGAGAATCTTGCTCTTTGGTGAGCCCAAAGAAGATCCAAATGAGAAGCGCCGCATGACTGGTGGGATTTTGCACTTCATCAGAACTAACGTCATGGATGTTAACGGGCCTCTCACAGATGATGATATGGAGCAGTTCTGCGAGATGCTGTTTACTACTGCGCCTTCGACCAAGAAGCGTAAGCTTCTTGTCTGCTCACCTCGAATTCTGACTCAGGTTAGCAAGTTTGCGAAGGAGAAGCTCATCGTAAGGCAAGATGAAACTACCTACGGTGTGCAAATTACGCAGTACAGATCTGCCCATGGTGTTCTGAATATGGTGACATCCTACACCTTTGAGAGGGACTACGCCGGCATGGGCATTGCAGTTGATATGGACCACATCTACTATCGTCCACGTCGTGACACCACTCTTCGGACCAACATCCAGGAGAATGACCGTGACGGGTGGAAGGACGAATACTTCACCGAGTTTGGCGTAAAGGTCGAACTCGAAAGGACTCATGCGGTTTTGACAGGGGTGGCATCCAACCCGGTAGTTGTGGATGATGATAATGATGATGTTTCCGTCTAACCCCAAAGGAGCAGGCAGCCCCTGCTCCTTCTTTATTATTTTTGATGGAGGGATTATAATGGCTAGATTTTTAAGCAAGTATAAGGGTTTAGTGTTGGTAATGCCTCTGAAGGATGGCGAAAGGAAGAGGCTGTATTTTGTTGATGGCGAGTATGAAACCAACGACAGGGATGAAATAAACTTTATTCGGAAACATCCCAGATTCAACAGGACTATTTCCGAGATTGAGGAGATCCTGATTCCAAAGCGTAGCAGCAAGAAGGAGGAATAAGCTGTGCTGGGAATTTATTTTGACGAAGAGCATAATAACAAGCTTTCTGAAGGCGATGGCTCCAACCCTGATATTACTATCGTGAATGGTGAAACGGGTGGCTCAGAGGAAAGAAAGCTGTTCATTTGGAATGACAATGCTGCTAATAAGACATATGAGAATGTGCGGATTACAGCTGAGAATTCTGATGCTGATTTTAAAGTTGAATATGCTCTTGACGTAGGAGGTGCGCCAGGAAACTTCTCCAGCGCAATCACTCTTCCTAATGGTGATTTTGCAAATTCGGTTCCTTTTTGGCGGAAAGTTACAATTGCTCCACAAGATGATAGTATCACACGAAGGGATATTAAACACAAGTTGACAGCCGATGAGTTTGCGAAGTAGGTGGTATTATGAGGTATGCAGTTGCTAATAATGCGAGAACTAGGCTTACGGCAACGCTTTTAGCCACACACGATATTATACACGTTGAAAGCACCAGCGCTTTTCCATTAGCAGAACATCCTTATCTGGTATCTATCAATGATGAAATACTTGAGGTTAAGCCTACATCAAGTACCACTTTTGCAATTTTGAACAGGGGATGCGAGGGGACTACTCCGACTAATCATGCTATAGGAGATACAGTGGAGAACAGGTTCACTGCGGGCACATACGAAGGAATTTTCGATGAGATAGGCAGTGGTGGACCACGCACCGTTCGCTTTGTAGTTGGTACTTCTACCGCTGGGTGGACTTTAGACGACTGTGACTATCTCTGTGATGGAACAGATGACCATGTAGAGATACAGCAAGCACTAGACGCTCTTCCCGATGACGGTGGCGAGGTAAAGCTACTAGACGGAACTTATTATTTTAACGATGGTGTTACGCTAACTAAGGATAGGACTACTTTACGGGGCAGCGGAAACTCTACGAAAATAATTTTAGATGAAGCTGTGCAGAGCGTAAAAGACGTAGTCATAATAAGCCTGCCTAAAAATTACTGTGCCGTCGCAGATATTTTCATAGACGGTAATTATCAATGGGAGTATTCGGTTCAAGGAGTTTATATCGATGGTAGTAACAATACGATAACAGGCAATACGTGTAATAACAGCTATACGGGTATTTATGTCCGTGGTAGTAACAATACCATAACAGGCAACACTTGCAACAACAACAGCGACGGCATCTGGCTATATTCATCTAACAACAACACGGTAACAGGCAACACTTGCAACAACAACAGCGACGGCATCTGGCTATCTTCATCTAGTAACAACACGGTAACAGGCAACACTTGCAACAACAACAGCACCGGCATTCGCCTATATTCATCTAGTAACAACACGGTAACAGGCAATACGTGTAATAGCAACTATGACGGTATTTTTGTCTGGGGCAGTAATAACACCATTACAGGCAACACTTGCAACAACAACAACAGCAACGGCATCTACCTAGATTCATCTAGCGACAACACGGTAACAGGCAACACTTGCATACGTGGAACAGGGCAACCCTCTGATTACACCTCAAGTCAATATACAATACGTCTGGAAGGTTCTGACAACAGCTATAACCTCATTTCCTCAAACAACTGCATGGGCAAAGATGTCGTCATTGAGGGCGGGACGAGCAATACGAGTGTAAATAACAAATATAACTAAGTGAGGTGATATAATGTTTCGCCTTTTGGGTAATAAGGTTGAATTGGTTCGATATATAGTGACCTGGCAGGAAACTCAAGGTGAAAAAACGA
>Ga0116181_1002581_pt1 | contig 14621 bp, 19 predicted proteins | sample AD_UKC075_MetaG_FD_89752 | JGI IMG/M metagenome (GOLD analysis project Ga0116181, IMG submission 89752) | Active sludge microbial communities of municipal wastewater-treating anaerobic digesters from USA - AD_UKC075_MetaG | ecosystem: Engineered > Bioreactor > Anaerobic > Digestate | place: USA...
CTGGCGAAAAGCATCGCGGATGTTGCCTGGAACCAGTTCATCACGATCACGGAGAACAAAGCGGAAGAGGCTGGCTCTCGTGTGATCCTGGTGAACCCTAGAAACACGTCACAGCGATGTTCCCGATGTGGTATGATCGTCAAAAAGACCCTCTCTGATCGAGTCCATACCTGCCCACATTGTGGGCTGATGATGGACCGCGACCAGAACGCGGCGATCAATAGTATGAGATTGGGGCTGCAATCTCTGGGCTGAAAAACCCTGGATGCCCCCGATTTCAATCGGGGGAGCAGTCACGTCAGTCCCAGGTTTATACTGCTGGCGCTGCTCGCCATCGCCGGGTTTTTCATGCTCTTCGTGACGTGCTTCCTGATACCCTCCTTACGCCCCGGGATCTATACCCTCGTGAGCCTCTCGTTCATGGCGTATGCCGCGACACATCTCTATCTCGATAGGAAACGCGCCACAATAGAGCGCTTTGGGAATTCTGTCATCATCTACAGGCCGCGTTTTCGGCCGCTCGTCCTTGAATGGGATTCCGTCAGGTCGATCGAGGTGAAGAAGACGTATCGTCCCGTGCCCCGCTGAGCGTTCGCGCTGCTCATGCTCCTCATGGTTGCGGCGATATTCGTTGGCATGGTGCAGGGCGGCCGCGCCGTCGACCCTGTTTTTGTCTTTCAGGTTCTCTTTGCGGTCGCCTTCGCGGTGTTCCTGTTTGCGAGATTCTATCGCGCCTTTGCCAGTCTGCAGTATCCTGACTACCTCAGGATGGCGCTGGAGCCCGGCGGGTACCTCAAGGCTCTATTCGGGCGACCCAGAGAGTCTTGCCGTGCTGCTTGCCCCTCCACGATAAGATCATACCTTTTTGAACTAGCAATCTAATGTACACCGGCAAATTCGATGGACTTCTATATCAAACACGTTCTCATGAACGCCATCCGACGGAGCAACCGGCATGACAGATACGAACGCTGATGCCCAAAAGTCCCCCCCGCCCCTGCTCGAGTTTGAGAAGATCAGCGTCGTCAGGGACGGGAGAAGACTCCTCGACTCAGTATCGCTCACCGTCCAGGAGGGGGAGCATATCGCCATCCTCGGGCCAAACGGTGCCGGGAAGTCGTCGCTCGTCAGGACGATCACCCGGGAGTACTACCCCTCCTCTCCGGGACCGGATGTCATCTTCAGGTTCCGCGGGCAGGACCGGTGGGATGCCTTTGATCTCCGCTCCCACCTCGGCGTCGTCTCCGGCGATCTCCAGCACACCTTCACCCGCGGGATATCGGGCCGCGAGGTTGTACTCTCGGGATTCTTCTCAAGCATCGGGCTCTTCAACCATGAGGTGACCCCGGAGATGGAAGAGAAGGCAGACGAGGTCCTCAAGTTCCTCGAGGTCGATCATCTCGCGGACCGCCCGATGATCAGGATCTCCTCGGGCGAGGCGCGCAGGCTCCTGATCGGGAGGGCGCTGGTCCACGACCCGGGCACCCTCCTCCTTGACGAACCCACAACCAGCCTTGACCTGCACGCACTCCGGACCTTCCGAAAGACCCTCAGGAAGATTGCACGCTCGGGCACCGGTATCATCCTCGTGACCCATAACCTCCACGACATCATCCCTGAGATCTCACGGGTCATCCTCATGAGAGACGGTACCATCTGGCGGGACGGCCCGAAGGCTGAGGTGCTGACCGATGACACCATCGGAAGACTCTTCAGGGTCCCGGTACACGTGATGGAGGAAGGCGGCTACTACTACGCGACGGGTTACTGATCGTGGAAGAGCACCGGAATCCGGAACAACGGAATGACTCATGAGCAGGCGGGGATGGTTGTGGAGTGTTTTTTATTGGGCCGATTGTTCGTCCTCTGTAATCCAGCCCGTCAGAGAAAAGTTCTCCCCTGGCGCAATTCTGCCTGAATTACGGCTTATTATCGGGTTTTTCAAAAAAAAACGGTGGGATAACCTTATGGCACCCCACGAGTGCTTGTAGGGCAGGAACAGCTCGAACGGGATAACCACCGCCGATATCCCCGGGATTGTGGCCGCTGCTATAGAGCGTGCAGAGCGCCGTCTCCAGCCCGGGATGTCGTTTGAGGCAGGGTCGATGATAGCCGGGAAGCCCGCTTGCGCAGGCGGGGGGTAGTTCACTCCTCCTGCTCTTTTTCTGCCCGGTACCGTGGAGATGTTCGCCACCAGTAGTAGACCTCGTAGACCAGCAGCGCGAGCAGCACCACACAGGCCCCGAAGAAGAAACCCATCACCAGGTCATGGACCGGAGGCGCACCCGCGGCACCCTCCAGGGGTGTCCGAAACGCGGAGATCTCCTCCCCCCCGCCCCCGGCGAGTCTCGGTTCCGGCGCCATGCCGCCGGGAGCTGGTAACACCGCCGGGAGGAGAGCCCAGAGCCCGAGACTCGCCAGGACGACGATGCCAAAGAGCATCGCGTACTTCTTGAGCACCGACTTGAGGTCGCTTTCCGGCGGCGCGATGATGAGGACCTGGTCCGTAAGGCCGTAGACCTTCACCTCGCGCCCTTTCTCGCTCCAGCGGGTCTCCATGATCTCAAGAAGCCCGGCGTCGAGGAGGTTTTCGATATGATAGGCTGCTGTGGTGATGGGGATCCCCATCTGCCGGGCAACCTCCGACGACGTCATCGGCCCATCGCCGAAGGCCTGGATGACAGCGTTTGCTGTCTGGCTCGCCATCGCCCGGGCGATCTTCTGTGCCCGTTCATCACCAGGCTGGAGAATTACGACATTCTCAACCATGGAGCGCTTCAAGGATCTGGTTACGTCCATGCTCGAGCGCCTGCTTGAGCCGGGAGACATCCGGCCCCGCACCCTGTGCGAGGGTCGGCTTACCGCCGCCCTTCCCGCCAAGGATACTGCAGACCTCTCTCACGATATTGGCGGCGTTCACCGCAGGTGCGCCCGACGTCGCCACCACCTTCACGTTCCCATCCACCGATGCAAAGAGCGCCACACCCCCCTCGTCAGCGACAGTGGTTGCAAGCGCCACGAGCTCCTTCGGAGTCGCATCCACCTGCCTGACGACGACCCTGATCCCGTCTATCACCTCACCACCGAGGTGTTGCATCTGAAGATCCACCACTTTCTTCCTGAGACGCTCGATCTCTTTCTTCTGTTCCTTCCACTCCGAGAAGAAGCGTGCCACCGTCGTCGGCAGGTTCTCAGGCTGAACACTCACCACCTCGGCAGCCGCCTTGAGGAGATCATCCATGTGCTGCACAGAGTGCACGGCAGCGATCCCGGCCGCAAAGATCAGCCGTTCCACGCCGTCCTGGATATGTTCAACACCGATGATCCTGATAAGCCCGATCTCGCCGGTCGCCCGGACGTGCGTCCCGGCGCACGCCTGCACGTCACCGCCGACCTGCACCGTCCTGATCTCCCGACCCGGCGGGACGCCGCCCTGGTAGAGACCGAACCCGTACCTCTGCTCAGCCTTCGTTCGTTCATCAGTACGGACATAGACCGGCATGTTGGCCATGACCATCCGGTTCGCCTCGATCTCGATCTTCCGGAGTTCCTCGGGCGTGATATGCTTGTAGTGCCTGATGTCCAGGCGGGATGCATCGCTCCCTTTCTGAGCACCGGCCTGGTGCACGTGGGCGCCGAGCACCTTCTTCGCCGTGTGCAGGAGCACGTGGGTCGCCGTGTGGTGGCGCATCAGCGACCACCGGCGCTCCTCGTCCACCATACCCTTCACCCGGTCACCACGTTTCAGGGCGCCTCCCGTGACCCGGTGGAGGATCACCTCCCCGAGCTTTGTGGCCTCTTCCACCCTGACCATGTTCTCTGAGGTCACCAGGGTGCCGGTATCTGACGGCTGACCACCTCCCTCGGGGTAGAAGAGCGTCTGGTCAAGCACCACAAACCCATCGAAGTAGTCCAGCACTATCGCCTCGAACTCAACCTCGTTTGGTAGTTCGTAGTAGAGTTTCTTCGTCGGAGGCAGGGCCTCCACCCGTTCGCGGTAGGCAGCAAGTGGATCCTCTGTCTCCGCCTCCTTCTGCGCTTCCGAGTGGATCTCGGCGATCAGCGAGTAGAAGTTATCCGGGATCTCCACAACAGCCCCTTCGGCGGCGGCGATATCCCTCACCATCTCGGGCGGGATACCGTGGGAGTCGTAGAGGGTGATCACCTCTCGGAGAGGGATCCGTGTGCTCTTTGCCTTGTAGTTCCGGGCGATCTTCTGGACGATCCTGGTCCCGCGTGTCAGGGTGTTTTCGTATCTGGCTACCTCGTTCTCCACGATCTCCCTGACCACGCTGACGTCCTGCTCGAAGTTCTCGAACCCCACGACCTGCATCTGGGCCTCGATCAGGTCGGCCAGGTCCGTCCATCGAGAGGTCGTTCATCATCCTGAGCGTCCGGCGGAGCACGAGCCTGGTAAGGTAGCCCTCACGGACGTTCGAGGGGACGATGCAGTCACCGAGCATGTAGGCGAGGCAACGGGTGTGGTCGGCGATCGAATAGACCTTCTCGATCGGGATGACGATCCGCTCCAGTTTCTCCAGTGGTACGTCAATCGCCTCGGCAACCTTCCTCCTGAGGTTGTAGAGGTTCGTCCCGGAGATATCCATGACACCGGCGAACCTGGCGCTGAGCCCCATGATCTTTGTAAACTCCGGGTTGTCGAGGAGGCTCTCGAGGTGAGCTGAACGCATCAGGCGGCTCACCATCTCAGGGAAGACCGCGTCATATATCGTCGGCGAACCCTTCGAGGCCCAGACGAACCTCTCAAGGCCATAGCCCGTATCCACAATATTCAGCCGCATCGGATAGTAGAGTTCGCCGTTGATCCTGACGGGTTGCTGATTGGTCTTCTGCCGCCCGAGGTTCATAAAGACCAGTGTCGCGACCTCAAGACCCCCGATGAGCACCTCGAGGGACGCTCCAGCGTTCCCTCCGCCGAACCAGGGATGCTCCTTATAGCTGACCTGGTTGAGATCGCCCCCAATAGATGCGATGAACTCGTCGCAGAGGGCCACCGTCTCGTCCTTCCAGTAGATCTGCTCCTCCGGGGTGTTGAAGGCATGGTGCGCCATCATCTCAAAGAGCGTAAGGTGGCGACCCGACCTGCCGACGGAGTCGAGGTCGTTTAGGCGGATGCAGGGCTGGGAGATGGTGAGTGGGTTTGCCGGCGGGGGGACGACCCCGCTCGTGACGAACGGCTGGAAGTCGGCGATGGACGCGATGGTGAGATAGATGTCGTCTCTCCACCGGGCGGCTACGGGATATCGCTCGAGGCGTGTATGGCCGTGCCGCTCGAAGAACAAGAGGAATGCCTCCCTCATCTCATCAACGGTATGGGGTTTAAAGACCGGATTGCCGATGAAGTTATACGTCACACATGGGGCATCGCCGCAGAACTCCTGTTCTGGGTCCCTCGTCCAGAAGGCCGCCCCGCAACTCTTGCAGACCTTCCGCTCAAACCCTTGAGATCGGAAATAGTCGAGCGTATATTCTTCCTCGAGCATTGAAAATCACGCAATATAGTTTGTTATGATCGGAATCAATATAGTTGTTTGTGCCCGCCGTTTAACTCGTGGGGTGTGCGGGGCGGAGCGGGAAGTTCCTGTCCTTTAGGGCGGGGATGAAAGCGGAGCCGCCCTTCTTATCGTTAGATATGTCTTTTTGGATATCACTTGCTGTGTTGCACAATTCCTCTCGGTGGCCACACACCGGTAATTCCTGCTGTGCCTCCGGTCAGGCCACCATGGTCACCAGCATCTTATAGCAGTTCATTTTCATTCTTACCTCGCGGAGCATCCCCTCCTGTGACGTCGCCCGCACTCTTTTTGCACCTCTGGACGAGAGATTTGAAAAGTTGGCGATAGTCGATGCCGTGGCATTCTAAAACTGACCTGCCGTCAGGCTGTATGTCCATAGGACCGCCGAAACCGCGCTGTCCTCCCGCCTCTCTACACAGATACCATAGATCGACTGTGTCCCCCTCATAATTCCCAACCCGGTCGACCGCATACTTTCCGGCGTTTCCCACCCGGCATTCACCAGGTTTCGGCCTGATCTTGCCCTGGTGGAGGACAAAGTCCCTGCTGATGCTGTGGCAATCCGGTCCCGGAAACTCGAGGCCAAATCGTAATGTAACTGTATTTTTGGTGCCATAGATATCCGCGTTGGAGGCGTAGATCAACAGGTTATAGTTAGTCGCTCAACATCTTTGAAACATACTTCGGGCTCAAGAATTTAATCACCCACTTTTCCCGGTAACTTCTTTTTGCTGCCAGCGTGAAGAAGGATCTCTCGTGAGGGTCCACGAATGTCCGCGTTGCGGGTTTGTTGCGGACCGAGATTACAATGCCCTGGTGAATATCCGTCGCGGGGGAATGGAACAGTCCTTTGATCCTGTGGAGATGAGACCGCTACATCACATCTCTGTGATGCAAGTATGGTTATTGTCTATGATAGCCGGGAAGCCCCGCACCGATGAGCGCGGGGTAGTTCACAGTTTCCATACGTCCTGATACCAGTGATCGTATGATTCGTATAATCCTGCCCGTTCTGCGATAAGTACTGCGAGAATGTGCCAGCATTCGCGTCCCCGGAAGAGAAAGTCGTTGCAGGTGCAGAAATCTCCCTCCACGATATACTCATCACTGTGCCCTACCACAACGTAGAAGTCCAGGTAACGCTTCACCCGCCGTTCATCAACGGCGGCAAGTGCTTTTCTGCCCCGGTCTCCGTAGACGTGCTCGATGCAGGCGCGGAAATCCGACGTCAGCTCCTGGTCCTGTTCGATCTTCTCCCAGATACCCCTCATGGAACTACCACTACGTGTGGCGGATCGGGGATATAATGCCACCCCATACGGGAGGCAAGAGCCTCCATGGCCGGGGCCTCGAGCGCATAGTGGATGGCCTCCAGGCAGGGGATGGGCGATGCACGGGCCACGCTGTGTTTCAGTTCTGCAGAGAGGAAAGCATCCGCCCCGAGGTCGGCGGCCTCCTGGATCAGGTTCGGGTCAAACCCGCTCCCCCCCATGACCGCAAGCCGCCGGATGGTGCCCACCCTCCCGTAGACCCGTATCCCCCCACCGGGGAGGCGGCGGGCGATCTCTTCGGCATCGAGCGTGCAGTCGCCGACGAGGCCGGCGGTCATCCGTTCTATCCGCTGGAGACCGAGTCTTGAGGCCAGGGTGTCGTTGACGCCACCCTCGGCATGATCGAAGTTCGTGTGCATGACATAGAGGTTCATGCCGCTGGAGAGCAGGCTCCGGAGCAGGTGTGAGGTCGCACCCCTGACCGCCGTGATCGGGTTCCAGAGGGGGGTGTGGTGGACGACCAGCATATCAGCACCGACAGCAGCGGCGGCTTCCACCACTCTCTGCGTTGCGTCGAGCGCGCAGCAGATGGTCTCAAGTTCGCCCCTCCCCTCGACAATGAGGCCGATCCTCCCGGCGTCGTATTCTTCGGCCAGATCAGGCGGAGCAACCTCTTCCATCGCGACGATGAATTTACGGATATCCATGTTAGTACCCTCCTGTTGGCCTCCCGGGATAAAAAGATGGATGATGAGGTTTGCCGGTATACACCCCCTCGCACCTCTGGCGCTCTGGCGTTGCTTATGCAGGGTGTTCTCTCCATTGCTCCCATCATCGCGGGCCGGCCGTCGGATATCCGAAGTCTGATCTGCCCGGGCTGCCTCGCCCTGGACGACCCCGGTACCCGGCCTCAATATTACTAAAAGTAATAATCAACACCTATAAATATTCCAAAATGAATACACGTTCATGGAAAAGTCCCTCGACCTCATCAATGCCCGGATACGCGACGGTAATGCACGGGTCGTTACCGCCGACGAGATGCCGGCTATTGTCGACGAACTCGGAGAGGAAGGAGCGCTGGAAGAGGTCGACGTTGTCACGACCGGGACGTTCGGGGCGATGTGCTCCTCTGGTGCATTCTTCAACTTCGGGCACGCTGACCCCCCCATCAGGATGGAACGCATCTGGCTCAATGACGTGGAGGCATACGCAGGGATAGCGGCGGTCGACGCTTACCTGGGTGCAACCCAGGAGGCTGACCCCCCGGACAAGGTCTACGGCGGTGCCCACGTCCTCGAAGAACTCGTCGCAGGAGGCACCGTGGAACTCAGGGCGACCTCCCATGGGACCGACTGCTACCCGCGCCGGAGCATCACCACAGAACTGCTGCTTGAGGATATGAACCAGGCAGTCATGGTGAATCCCAGGAACTCTTATCAGCGCTACAATGCAGCGACGAACACCACCGACCGGACGCTCTACACCTACATGGGCACCCTCCTCCCGCGGTGCGGCAACATCTCTTACTCTGGAGCAGGAACTCTCTCACCGCTTGCAAACGACCCGGGTTTCCGGGTCATCGGGAGCGGCGTCCCGATCTTCCTCGCCGGTGCGGAGGGCATGGTGGTCGGCGAGGGGACCCAGCACTCGGCAGGGACCGGGTTCGGGACGCTGATGGTGACCGGGGACATGAAAGGAATGCGGCAGGAGTTCCTCCGCGCTGCGGTGATGAACGGCTACGGGGTAACAGTGTATCTCGGCGTCGGTATCCCGATACCGGTGCTGGATACAGATATTGTCAGGAGCACCGCGGTGCGGGATGAGGATATCCTGACCGAGATCATTGATTACGGCACTCCCCGGAGGGACCGGCCGTCGCTTGCGACAGTCAGTTACGCCGACTTGAAGAGCGGGGCCATCGAACTCGGTGGAGAGATGGTCAGGACGTCATCACTCTCCAGTTACCGGCGGGCACGGGCAGTGGCGCAGGAACTGAAGGCCTGTATAGAAGAGGGGAAGATGGAACTTGCGCTCCCCACCCGGCGGATCGACCCGACAAAGCGTGTAAGACCCATGCGGGAGACAGCGATCACCCCCCGTGTCCGTGACATCATGAACCGACAGGTGATCAGCATCACAGAGGACGAGGAGATCCGGGTAGCAGCGAAGCGGCTTCTCAAGGATGAGACGAACCACCTCCCGGTCCTGGACGACAACGGCATGCTTGTCGGGATCATCACCACATACGACGTCGCGAAGGCAGTGGTGACCGATGGGAAGCTGCGGCAGGTAAGAGATATCATGACCCGGAACGTGATCAAGACGACCCCTGACGAGCCAGTGGACATCGCCGCCCAGAAACTGAAGCGAAACAACATCAGCGCGCTCCCGGTGGTGGATACAACCAACCGGGTGGTCGGGATCCTCTCGGCGATCGATCTCGGGGAACTCTTCGGCGGGAGGTGGTGGCGATGAAACTCCTGCTGACGTTCTCCCGGAGAGGTCCGCACGATCCCGGAAGAGAACCGGTGATCGCCCGGGTGGTGAAAGAGACCGGCGTTCTCGTCAATGTGGAGAAGGCCAACATCGACTCAGTGGCCGGTGAAGTGCTGATCGACGTCCCTGATAGCGATGCAGACCTGGTCAGGCAACACCTCGAGGAGATGGGTGTTGATGTCCACGTCATGGAGAACGCCATTGCCCTCGACGAGACTGAATGTGTCGACTGCGGGGCCTGTATCAGCGTCTGCCCCCAGGAGGTCTTCTCCTTTGATGAGGAGTGGCGCCTCCTGGTGAACGGGGAGCGGTGCGTCCTCTGTGGCAAGTGCATCCAGGCATGCCCGCACTCAGCCCTCTCGCAACAGGGCTGATCAGGGAGCACTTCGAGTTTCGGCAGACAATCGCCACCATCCTTGCCGACGATCAGCGGTGGATCGATGCGGCAAAATCCGGTATCATGGCCGCCCGGCGGGAGGTCGAGCGGCAGATCGCCACGGATCCCTATTTTTCTACGACGCTTGAGCCGTATACACCAGAGGCGCCGGGCAGGACTGTCGGCCGTATGGTCCGGGCCACCGGGGAGGCCGGGGTCGGACCTATGGCGGCGGTCGCTGGCGCTATTGCCTGGGCGGGGGTGGAGGCGATGATAGAGGCAGGGGCAACGTTTGGCCTCGTCGACAACGGGGGAGATATTGCGCTTGCAAGCGACCGCGAGGTCAGGATTGGCATCTTTGCGGGAGAGTCCCCCCTGAGCGGACGGATCGCGTTCCTGCTCCCGCCCACCGGAGAGGAGATCCTCGGCATCTGCACCTCCTCTGCGACGGTGGGGCCGTCTATCAGTTTCGGCATCGCTGACGCCGTGACGGTCTTTTCCCCCGACGTCGCCGCCGCAGACGCCTGGGCTACGGCGATCTGCAACCTGATCACCAGGGATGATACTTCCATCCTCGACGCCCTCCCGGGCACGAAGGTCCAGGGAGTGCTCGCTGTCATCGGTGACGTCGTGATCCGCTGGGGCGACCTTCCCCCGATTGTGCGGGCGAGGGTCGACGAGCGGTTGATCACGGCCGGGAGGCGGCCCGTTTAAAGGGCGGGGTAGTTCACAGGCACTCGTCCATGTAGAGAGCTACCTTCTCGTAAGCATCCGGTCCGCTGAACTGTGCCAGTGTCGTCTCCCCGTCGGTGAGCAACAGGACGGGCTCCCTGTCTCTTGTGGTGAAGATCACCTCGTAGACATCGACCTCCTCGACGGTGATCCCACGGACGATGTCCGATGCCGCATGAAGCTGCAGCCGTTCTTTCGTTAGCTTGTCTGGTTTCTCCCGGAAACAGTAGTAGAAGACCTGGTAGGCGTTGAGGAAGTCAGAGGCGAGGAGTGCCCCTCTGGTCTCGTCATCAAGCGTGTCCAGCACCTCTGCCAGCCGTTCATCGTCATCTCCACTGATCTCAAAGAGCCTGTCGGCAAGGTCTGCCAGTTCGATGTAATTAACCATACCTTTTTCTCACCTCACTCCTCAGTCGCACTCCAGTCCTGCGGGAGCCGCCCTGGCAGCGGCCCGTATATCCAGAACGGTGCAACCGGAACATGAATAACTATATCGCTCTCCCGGAAAAAAGAATAGGTGTGCGTGAGGAAGATCTGGACTGGGTTGTATACCATCGCATTCCCGAAAAAGGCGGTGTTACGACCGAAGACCTGGTAGCAGCCACCGGTTTTGAACCTGATGCGGTCACGGCATCTCTTGAGCGTCTTGAGCGTTATCTCTTGATCCGGCGATCCGGGGAGACGGTGCGACTCCTATCCGTCCAGGAGTCTTTGATCGAGTGCCGGTGCCGGTATACCAGGGATCTGCCGTTTGTCATCGAGAACGGTGTTATAAAGGCAAAAAGGAGAGAGGAGTGAGGAGATGCCGGCCGTAGCGGTACTTCGGATAGGTCACCGACCAGAACGTGATCAGCGGGTGACGACCCATGTCGGGCTCGCGGCACGGGCGCTCGGTGCACAGGGTATGTATCTTGCCGCCAACGACCCGGGCGTGATCGCGAGTATCGAGGATGTTGTCGCCCGTTGGGGAGGAGACTTTTTTGTAGAGAATAACGTGAAATGGCGGCGGTGTGTCGATGACTGGAAGGCCGGCGGTGGCAAGGTCGTCCACCTTACAATGTATGGGCTCAGGATGACCGATGTCATCGACGAGATCCGGAATCAGGAGCGGGTGCTCGTGGTGGTGGGAGCCGAGAAGGTGCCAGGCGATGTCTACGGCCTCGCTGACTACAACGTCTCGGTGACCACCCAGCCCCACTCTGAGATCTCGAGCCTCGCCCTCTTCCTCGATCACCTCTTTGAGGGTAAGGAACTCAACAGAGAGTACCCCGACGCGAAGATCAGGATCGAGCCGGCAAAGGTCGGGAAGAGGACGGTGGAGCAGTGAGCGGCCGGGTGCTGATCGCCGGGTTTGCCACCCGGCACGTGGCACAGTCGGCCCGCCGGGCCGGCTATACGGTCTACGCTGTCGACCGTTTCTGTGACCAGGACCTCGTGTGGTGCACGGAGGATTGCATCTCCTACGAGGAGAGTGATGAGATTCCAGAGAAGATCGCTGAGATGGCTGCCCGTCATCCGGTAGATGCGCTGGTCGTCACATCCCGCGCTGAGGCCATCGATGCCGTAATCCCACTCTACGGCACGCCGCCCCAGAGGGCGGAGCGGTTCCTCGATAAACTGGAGATCCAGCGGTTCTTCGAAGGGCTGGACGTTCCGGTCCCGCCGCTTGCTGAAGAGGGGCAGTACCCGATGATGGTCAAGCCGCGCCAGGGATCGGGTGGATGGCGCAACGCTGTCGTGAGGAACGAGGAAGAACTCCGCCGGTGGAGGGAGGCCTGGCCGGACGTGCCCTACATCACTCAGACCCTCGTCGACGGGATCCCTTCAAGCGTCTCCTGCATTGTCGACGGCCGGCACGCGCGGGCGATCGCGGTCAACCGCCAGATCCTGCGGGGAGGGGATAAGAGAGCATGCGGTTTTGCCGGGTCGGTCACCCCGTTCTCCCATCCGCTTGCCGGGGAGATGATCGCATGCGCGGAGCGGATCGCGGCGGCGAGCGGGTGTGTGGGCTCGATCGGGATCGACTTCGTGGCGGGGGAGAAGCCCTGGGCGATCGAGCTCAACCCCCGGTTCCAGGCAACCCTGGATACGGTGGAGATGGCGACCGGTGAGAGCGTCTTTGCCATGCACATGGATGCCTGCCGCGGTGTCCTCCCGGCAGCGAGGCCTGTGGCTCGAAGGGTCGCGGTCAGGCGAGTCCTCTTTGCCGAGCGCGAGATGCGGCTTCGCGTGGACCTTGCCCCGCTTGCACCCCGGATCGCCGACATCCCCTGGCCCGGTACCGAGTTTGAGGAGGGGAACGCCCTCGTGAGTGTCTATGGGTGTGGGGAGACAGATGCGGCGGCGTGTGCGGACCTGGAAAGGAACATCAGGTCTGTCAGGAAGGCGATCGCGGTCTGAGTCCGCGGTGTTCTCTTCGTTGCCCGACCGTTCTTCGCCCTGATGCTTTTGGCTCCTGGAGGTTCTCTCTATGGGAAAGGGAAGGGAATTAAGGATTGAGAGCACAGTACGTTGGGTATCGATACCGTGAACACCTATTATATGATATCACCATGGGGGAGGACGTGAGCAATGGTATCTGTCACTGAACTGTTAAACAACCCGGCGATCTACGCCTATCTGCTACGCATGATCGGGGAGGAAGGGATAGAACTTCTCAAGCGGTTCCCGGAAGGGGACGAGTATAGCGACGAGGAGCTCGCTGAGATAACCGGGATCAACTTAAACACCGTCCGCCACACGCTGTATACGCTCTACGAGAAACGGCTTGCCGAGTACCGGCGGTTGAAGAATAGCGAGACCGGCTGGCTCACCTATCTCTGGCACCTCCACCTGGACCGCCTCTACGATGTGATCGAGGACGAGATCAGGGAGGTGCTCGAAATTCTCGAAGCCCGGCTCAACTACGAGGAGAAGAACGACTTCTATGTCTGCAAGAACTGTGGCATCATCTATACGTTTGCGGATGCGGCAGAATGGAATTTCGAGTGCCCGAACTGTGAGGAGATGCTTGGGCACTTTGACAACGAGCTCATCGCCACCGCTCTCCGGAGGAGGGTTGAGAAGATCAAGGAGAGCCTCGGAAGTGCGTGAGCAGGACTGTATCGCTCTTCTCAGGCACGCGGGGTGCTCTGATGAGGTCATCGCTCATTGCAAGGTTGTGCGTGACCTTGCGCTCACCTATACCTCCGATCCGATGATTGACCGTGACCTGGTTGAGGCCGGCGCCCTCCTCCACGATATCGGCCGGGGGGTGACGCATGACCTTCGCCACGCGGAAGTGGGCGGCGCGATATGCCGCTCACTCGGCCTCGATGAAGCGATTGCCTCCATCGTCGAACGACATATCGGGGCCGGGCTGACGGCCGACGAGTGTTCGCTCCTCAATCTGACACCGCGTGACTGCATGCCCCGGACGCTCGAAGAGAAGATCGTCGCCCACGCTGATAACCTAGTGAAGGGAACCCGTATCATCACCCTGGAAGAGCGGTTACAGCGTGCAATCACCCTCCCGCGAAGACAGCGGAAGCGGATCTACCGGCTTGCGCTCGAAGTCGAACTCTTCAGATGATCAGCTGTCGTACCTGAGGGAGGGCACGCAGTTCTTCGTAGACCGATGCCGGGACCTTTTCTTCGTCTACGATCATCACCAGTTTCGGTTCTTCTGCGAGGTAGGGGTCGGTGACGAATATCTGGCGGATGGAGAGGTCATGGTCGACGAGGACTTTGACCGCGGCGCCGACGATTCCTTTCTCCTGGGCATCTTTCGGGAGCAGCGTTATGACTGAGAGGCCGAGGGCCTCTGCGACCCGGGAGAGGTCAGGGACTGCGCGCATCCGGGTGAAGATCTCCCGCAACCCCGGGTTTTTGAGGATACGACGGGCTGTGGCGTCCACGACCCTGCGGTCGGTCTCGATCGCCCTGCCGATGTGCGTGGCCGGGATCTCGATGCCGTTGCAGACGATGCGCCCCTCTTCGTTGATGCCGAACCCGTTCTCTAGCAGGAAACGCAGTACCCGTGCCTGGGACGGTGAATCAGCGAACTCGCGTGAGATGTCGGCCCACATGGGGATACATTAGAGCCAGACGCATAAATATACACCGAAGGCAATACCTGGACGGTGGAGCGCAAACGTCTGCTCCCCTCAAGAGCCCGGGGGCCGGCACATGCCCGGCGGGTTCGCGGGCGGGAAGATCTCCGGTGTA
>Ga0116181_1002583_pt1 | contig 14613 bp, 12 predicted proteins | sample AD_UKC075_MetaG_FD_89752 | JGI IMG/M metagenome (GOLD analysis project Ga0116181, IMG submission 89752) | Active sludge microbial communities of municipal wastewater-treating anaerobic digesters from USA - AD_UKC075_MetaG | ecosystem: Engineered > Bioreactor > Anaerobic > Digestate | place: USA...
GCGGTCCTTCACAGGATATGCCCAGTAATTTTAGACGTAATTTTCTATAGCATTTTATCTAAAGTTTATATCAAATATATACTCAAGATAGTCCTTTTTTAAAGAGGCAAGAAAACGTCTGGACCTCAAACTTCTTTTAGGGTATCTTTCTTGATCTTTTTTCACCATATTCATCGACATTCTCTTCAGTAACGCTAAGTTTTGTGGAGCTTGCCCAGTTCTGGTCCTGTTGGCATCTTCTCTAAATGTAACATCCAGGCTCCAATGCATGCTCTCTACACCCCAGTGCTTTCGTACTCCGCTTGCATATTCTTCAACTGTTGCGACACTGCTCAAATGGTATGCACGCTCTTCTGTCACTTTACCCTTTTTTTCACACCTGCGAATGACCATTCCTATTCCAGTAAGCTTTGTCCAATCTTTACGTGCATCCATCCATTTAATGTCCGTAGAATAATAGTACTTCCTATCTTCTATTCGTCCATGTCCTTTATCTAATGTGCGGTAATGCCCTATGCCTTGAAAATCATTTTGTTCTGCGTCTTTAAAGTATGCTTCAACTTCCTCATGCAATAGGGGATGGTTTTCTTTGAGCGATAAAACATAGTCAGCTTTTTTGGTCTTCGCTATTTTTGTTGCTATGTCTTTTTGACAACCCATAGCATCTATAGTCACAATTGCACCTTTTATAAGCAGTAAATCCAAAAGTTCAGGAATCGCAGTAATTTCATTACTCTTGTCTTTCGTTTTTACCTGTCCCATAACAAGATTGTTCTCACTGCACCACGCACTAACAATATGAACAGCTCTTTTACCCGATTTCTCATCATCAGTGCCCCGCATTGTCTTACCATCTATGGCTACAACAGTACCTTCTTTCATTTTGGTGATTTGCCTTACCCAACCCGCAAAGCACTTTTCAAACTGCTTAGGGTCTATTACATCAAAAACTCGTTTTATCGTATACCATGAAGGAATTCCGTTGGGAAGTTCTAAGTACTGACGTAGCCATTCTTCGTTTTGTGTAGCCCAGTCTTCCATGTCCAGCCACTCGTTGCAGTAGCATATGCTAGCAGCTACAGCGATGAACAGTATATCTATCAATTTATGCCGGACTTTCCCTTCCTGCCGTGGATCATATATTATTATAAAATGTTTGAAAAAGCTCCCTTTGTATAATTTCTTACCCATTTAGTATAACCCCACTTTTCATTATCTATGGGTAACATCTTACTACAAAGGCTCAATAAAGTTTATCTGTAATTTATGCCATGGCTTAATCTTCCTTCATGATTTCACCGTGCTCAATTAGGGACATATTTTGATATAAAAATTATTATCCTTTGAAAAAAAAACAGTTTAAATGTGGATCTGCTTTAAGCATTTTCATCAGGTTTTCCCAATTGCTTATTATACCATTTATGTTGGTTTGTATCATATATTTTCGAGCATACACCCGGAGAATATAAATACTTGATTAAAATACATTGATTTGCTATACTGAGTTTTGAGGTGGTAAGAATATGAAAATTATGTTAAATGGAAAAGAGAAGAATATTGATAACAATTTAAACCTTCTATCATTGATTGTTTCAGAAGGAATTAATCCTAAAAGCGTTATAGTAGAATATAATTCCGAGCAGCCCCCTAGAGATGAGTGGGATAGCATAGTTTTAAAGGAAAATGACAATATTGAAGTTTTAAAATTTATTGTGGGTGGTTAGTGAATATGAAGCAAAGCGGTATGGCATTTGATCAAGATACAATATTGAGATATTCAAGACAGATAATTTTAGATGAGTTTGGTTATACTGGACAAGAAAAGCTTCTAAACTCAAAAGTGCTCGTAGTTGGTACTGGTGGATTGGGTTCTCCCGCACTATTTTACCTTGCAGCTGCAGGTGTTGGAACTCTAGGTTTAGCTGACTTTGATACCGTTGGAATATCAAATTTGCAAAGACAAATCCTACATTTTACAGACGATTTGGGCAGGAAGAAAGTGGACTCCGCGACAGAAAAATTAAAGAAGCTAAACCCGGATGTTAAGTTAATTACTTATCCTAACAGGCTTACAATAGACAATGTTGAAGAAATCATCAGTGACTATGATGTAATTATTGATGCTGTTGATAATTTTCAAGCAAGATATCTAATAAGTGATTGTTGTTATTTTTTAAAGAAACCTTTGGTTGAAGGTGCCGTACTGGGATGGGAAGGAATATTAATGACAATTCTCCCCGACAATCAATCGCCTTGTTATCGCTGCTTGTATCCTATGCCACCGGAAGATGGTGTAATACCCACATGCAGTGATGTAGGCATATTAGGTGCTGTTGCCGGAACTATCGGCTCCCTTCAAGCCCTGGAAGCAATCAAGCTTATCACTGGTATAGGCAAAACACTTTCCGGCAGGATTTTAACTTTTGACGGTGTCAATCTTAATTTCAGAGAAATTAAATGGAGTCGTAAGTCAAATTGTCCTCTTTGTGGTAATAATCCCACTATAAAAGAACTCGTTCAGTATGACATTAAGTGTAAGCTGAAAACATTTTAACAGCATTTACGCAAAATTTATGGATCTCGACAAAGAAATTATGTACATAATTTCTTTGAATAGTTGTTGCTATGGGTAATGAGAAGATACAGACACTTATTGTCGGTTTGCCTATATACTTATTGGGTTTTATATTAATAACTCAATTTTTTTACTGATTTGCATGGGTAAAATATAAATATTTAGTCTTGTGAATCAGATAAATAACACATACGGAGTTTCCGAGAGCATACCAAAATATAAACTGATGTAATTAAAATTAAGGAGTTGATTAAAATTAAAATAGTATTTATTAATCCATCGATAGACAAATATCAATCCATACATATGTACGGAAGCGAGTTTATGAAAACACTATTGGGTAAGAACGATACAATGATGCCCAATTTATCTGCTTTAGTTCTTGCCTCAATTACTCCCGGCGAATTTGAGTTCAAATATATTGATGAAGAAATTGAAGATATTGTATATGATAAAATTGATGCAGATATTATTGCAATAACATGTATGACCATTCAGGCAAAACGTGCATTTGAAATTGCAAAAGAGTTTAAGAAGAGGAATTTCACAGTTGTTATGGGCGGAGCACATCCGACAGTTTTGCCTCATGAAACTTTAAATCATTGTGACAGTGTAGTTGTTGGTGAAGGAGAAATTTGTTGGAAGCATTTGCTTTCGGATTTTAAAAACAATCAACTTAAACCTATTTATAAATCGGCTGACTATGGAGAAATTAATAATTTTCCAATGCCTAAATATGATGTCATGGATCATAGTCATTATTTTCATTATCCCATACAAGCTACAAGAGGTTGTCCGTATAATTGCGATTTCTGTGCTATAAAATTTACAAGCGGTAGAAAGTTTAGATTTAAACCTGTAGAACAAGTTATAGAAGAAATCAAAATTGCAAAAAGCTATGATAAGGGCTTTTACAAAAAAAGCTTTTTCTTTGTTGATGATAATTTATATATTAATAGAGAATATTCCAAAAAACTGTTCTCTGAAATGTCGAAATTAAATATTACCTGGGTTGGACAAGGTTCAGTTAATATTGCTAAAGACGATGAGGTTCTTGAGCTAATGGCTCAAAGTGGGTGCAGAGGATTTACTATAGGCTTTGAATCAATCTCGCAAAGTAGTTTAAAAGAAGTAAACAAAGCTTCCGTAAATATATCTGAGGAATATTCAAATGCAATTCAGAAAATTCAATCCTATGGTATTATTGTTTCGGGCTGTTTCATCTTTGGATTTGATCATGATGGCTTGGATATATTTGAAAAGACAGTAGAATTTACTAATGATACTAATATCTATACTGCACTTTTAAATATATTAACTCCTTATCCCGGAACGGAACTTCGAAACCGGCTTGAAAAAGAGGGTCGCATCTTAAATTCCGACTGGAGTAATTATAATTGCCTAAATACAGTTTTTTCGCCAAAGAATATGACACCGGAAGACCTTAAACAAGGGACTTTATGGGCTATAAAAGAAGTAAATCGACTGAAAAAATTTGATAAAAGGCTGAATAACTTTTGGCAATCAGGAACCTGGAAAAGCAATCCTCCTTTAAATTTATTGGAAAGAGCAATTCTTTTGGCTATTTCTTTAGGATTATGGAAAGATGCTGAGTATAGAAAATTCTTATTCAAGGCAGCCACTACTAAAAATGCATCAGATATTTATAATATATTCAGGGCTATATATATGGATTGTTCTTTATCCAGAATGATACCGGATGTTAAGAATCCTAACGATATTATCTATAAAGTCGATAATGACAATCCCTCTAAATTAACAGGCTGATGTCGGTTTATTTCATTGAACTTAGATAAAATAAAACTGTAGAAGAGCCTTCCTTAATAGTTTGCCCTTCTACAATTTTATTTATACATTAAAACTTTTAATTTGTTTTTGCATACTTTTTATCGATTTTTAAGGCACATCCTCTTGATTCGACTTTATTTACTCTTCTAATTATTTCAAGACCAATACCACTTCTTCCGCATTGACAATTGTTATTGATTACAATTTTACCAAAATCATCAGTTAATATAAATCCCGGATAGCTTACCGTAGTTGGGTCCAAATAAGCAATAAGACCGATCTCTCCGTCCGATACCGGATTAAGAGTTACAGGATCAAGAATGATAACTTTTACCCATGGCACAATGTGTTTAATATGACATTCACATTCCGGCATTATTGTATTCAATTCTACCAGATTTAATATATCCCTGAAGTTTTCAGTCTTCGCCCCAATAAAGTATTTCTGAATGAGTTTTATAAACTCGTCCCGAGGAATGGATTTGCCTTCAAACCTTTTCCATCCTCCCGCTGTTATAAAATACAGCTTTTCACTATTACTAAAACTTAGCTTGTTTTCTTCCATATAGTTTATTAAATCGTAGAACATTACAGGTGCACCAATTAAAACTAAAGATTCGTATTCATCAAGCATATCATTAAGCTTTTGATATGCTTTGTCCGGATAAAAAACGCCATCGACTACAAAATATTCTGTCGGAAAAATCATATCCACTACACTTATGGCATACGAAAACCATAAATCCCCGGCTTCTTTAGTAGATGGTCCTAAATTTACACAAAAAGCATCATCAATTTCAATTACCTGATCTATTGAAGTTTGAATTGAACCTAAGAATCTATTTAAAGTTTTTTCATCCCTGTAAACTTTACTTATTGAGCCTTGTGTCCCCGAGCTTTGACAAACCTTAACAACTTCATTCATATCGCAACTCAAAATATCACCTAGTTTGAACATCGTGCTTGGTATTAGAGGTATCCTGCAAAGATCATCTATTGAGTTTACATCACACGGTTCAATTCCCATCTTCTTACAATACATTCTATATCCTTGACAATGCTCATAGTGATACTCAAATGCTTCCTTTATAAGCTTTAACTGAACTTCACTTATTTTTTCCTCCGTCCATTTAAAACTCTCCTCCTCTTGGTATATCAAATCATCCAAAAAATCTATTTTCTGTATTGACTGAAATTTCATAAAATTGACCTCCCGTACATTTCCTTTAAGGCTATTAACTTTTATATAAGTCGTTAATATATTTTAACAGTTTTATTGCATCCTGTCTCTTTAAATCAAGTTCATTTTTATTATTATTTACAAATGCTCTCAGTAACTCAATCTTTGCTCTCTCTATTTTGTCTTCAAGATATTTAAATAAATTATCATAATTTAATTCAAAGAAATATATTTTCTGAGCGGATTCAATTATCTTATTCACTTCATCTAAAGATATTAAACCCGTTTCATGTGCCTTCGCTGCAAAATAACGAATATTTACCAAAGGCTCGCTCAAAGTCCTATAATCCTTAGGGTGAAATGTCAGAGCAACTTCTGCATCTGACTCAATGATACCGCGTTTATACATATCATATATTGCTCCAATTCCTTTCATACCATAAACGTCAAGTTCTGCTGCCCTTAAAGCTCCCATGCTTGAACTGCCCACAACATGAATCCCTTTTTTCAGAATACTTAGTATTTCCCGCGGACTAACCGATAAGTTGGAAAAGAAAACCCCATCAACAATACCTATAACTTGAGTACTTTCAGGTATTGAATCTAAATCCCCTCTTCTAATTGGAGCTCGAATATCTGCTTCGATATCTAATACCTTCTCTACCTCATCGTGTGACATACATGGTCCAATAAAGATTATTGGAGCAACTCTTTTGTCATACATTCTGCCACCTCAAAATCACTTTGTCCATTTTTCTATAAGTATTTTTTCTTCATCCTTGCCTATTCTTTTAAACAATACAGCCCCTTTACTCACTTTTCTTTCCGACAAACAAAATGATACAGGCCAACTAAAGGCTTCATCTATCCCAAGTTGTTCCTTTATTCCCCGTGCAAACTCCGGGAAAAACGGATATCCAATATTTGACACCCATCTCAAAGCCTCCAGTAAATAGGAAAAAATTTGTTCAAGCCTGCTTACCTGATCCGGTTGCTTGGCCAATTGCCAAGGCAACGTTTTATCCAAATATGAATTTAATAAATTACAGTAATTCATAATTGCATTCACTGCACCTGAAGGATTGTATTCTTCCATAAACTTTTTTACCGCATCGGCTGTAGTGAAAGCATTCTCTTTTATCTCAATATCAAATTCGTTAGTCGAGTCTTCATCTAAAGCAGGTACACAGCCATTTAAGTATTTTTGTACCATCATTATCGTTCGGTTAACGAGATTTCCTAAATTATTTGCCAGACCAATGTTTATACTTGATATAAGATTCTCATAATCTAAATCTCCGTCTTTTCCCAGCGTGAGTTCTTTTAATAAGAAATATCTTAAACCATCCACTGTAATATCCTTTGAAAGCATAACAGGATCAATTTTTGTTGCAGGGTCAGATTTAGAAATCTTTTTATTCGATATGGTCCACCATCCATGCACTATTATTGACTTCGGCAAAGCAACACCAGCTGACATAAGCATACAAGGCCAATAGATGGCATGAAACCTCAAAATATCCTTTCCAATTAGATGAACGGTATTGGACCAATATTTGTTAAACAATTCCGTGCCAATTCCACCTAAACTTGATATATAATTTGTCAATGCGTCAATCCAAACATACATAACATGTTTATCATTACCGGGTACGGGTATACCCCAACTAAAAGATGTCCTTGAAATTGACAAGTCTTGAAGTCTATTATGATGCAAAAACCCTAAAACTTCATTCCTGCGAACCTCGGGGTATATAAAACCAGGATTTTCTTCTATGTATTTTAAAAGCCTGTCATGGTATTTTGACAACCTGAAAAAATAGGTTTCTTCACTCATTGTCTCCACTTTTTTATTATGAATGGGACATAACATTCCTTCTAATAATTCACTCTCCGGATAATATTGTTCGCAATCAATACAATAAAGTCCCTCATACTTCCCAAGATAAATATCGCCGTTGGCCTCCATCCGACGCCACATGTCTTGGGCGATATTCATATGCCTTTCTTCTGTTGTACGAATAAAATCATCATACTCTATATTAAGCTCTTTCCATGAATTGATAAACTTCCGTGCCAATTCATCTACAAATTCTTTAGGTTCCTTTTCATTTTTTTTCGCTGCTCTTTCAATTTTAAGACCATGCTCGTCGGTACCTGTTGTTAATCTTGTTTCATAATTGACTAACTTAAAAAAACGGTTAAAACAATCCGCCAAAATAGTTGTATAAGCATGTCCAAGGTGTGGATTCCCGCTTGCATAATAAATTGGCGTAGTTATATAAATTGAATTCATCGTCCTAGCCTCCCCTTTCCTCTTTTTATAAAAATCTCATTATTTAAGCTTATTATTATAACCTATTATAAATCTTATTCATATAATGAATCAAGAATAATTATATTTGGAATCCCTGAAGCATTAACTTTAACTAAACCACCAATAGGTATAGTATATATTGGATCAGTATGTGATAAATTTACATTTGCGATTACAGGGTAATTTGTACCTGTAAGAAAATCACTTAGGATGTCTTTAAGTGTGTCTTCATTCGCTAATATTGAATTGTGTGCAAACTGTCCAATAATCACCCCTTTAATACTTTTCAAAACGCCCAATTGGCTTAACTGGGTAAATAGCCTGATAAACTTTCTGGGATTTTCATCAAACCCGGATTCTACTAATAAAATTTTTTCATCCATTTCAGGAAAAAACGGCGTGCCTGAAAGTGCTAAAAGAGTGTCAAGATTTCCTCCTGCCAGCCTTCCGGTTGATTCCCCTTCTCTAATTATCCACCATCCAGGATGCTTCCGTTTTTCTCTGGGTCCAAAGTCTTCCTTTAAATACCATAAATCGTCTGCATACCAGTCTGGACAATGCAGCTCAATATTCTTCTCTCCATTAATAACTTGTAAAAAACTATTTATGGATTCGCAAAATATATTTGGATCGCAAAAAGATGCAAAGGAAATACCATGTAACATCTTAATGCCTGTTTTTGCATATATTCCATTCAGCAAAGCCGTAATGTCGCTGTATCCAATAATAGTTTTCTCTTCCTTTTTTATTAAATCAAAATCTATATAATCAAGCAGTTGATTAGAATTATATCCTCCAAATACGGGCATTAAAAGAGAAACATCCGCATCGTGCAATCCATCTTCTAAATCACTTAATCTTTCTTTTATAGTAGCTACTCCAAACTTGCCTCTTTTATTTATATTGTTGCTAAGCCTGACTTTAAACCCTATTGCCTCAATTTGTGATATACCAATCTCAATCAATCTTTCCGGCAGATCTGCACCAGTGTTTGCCGGAGCATGAACAAAAATTGTATCTCCCTTTTTTATTCTCCTTATCTTAATCATTAATTTGCCTCCATGTGCTATCGGTATAAGTTATTTTCTTCCCTTGCAAAAACTCAATATTTTTAATATTGTCCAGCTTAAAACCATCAAATATATTATAGTTTTCCACAATACCTGGTATGAAGGGTGCAATCAATAAAAGCCCTCCGGCCATCATCTTGCAAAGCAACTCAAGCTGCTCCTGAGACGGATTTTTGTAAATACACTGCTTATTGATCACATTTCCGCATTTTTTTATATAACCAATAACCTCAAGCAATGCCTTATTAATTTCCATATCAGAAATATATGTATTAATTCGGCTGAGTGTTTCTTCAAATATTTCATTCCTTACTCCATTTTCCGGGACAGATAACACATTGTTGTTTCTCAGGATACTTCTACACCTGTTAAAAAATCCTCCGACTTGCCTGCACAATATATTATTAACTGTTTCTTTCAGCTCATTAATTGTAAAAACAAAATCATTAAATGAATCCGGTGTACGATGAGCTACGTAGAATCTCAAATAATCGGGTTCATAATTACACACAGCCTCTTCTACATCTATCAACTCTTTATCTGTAGCAGACAAATTCAAAAATCCCCTTGCAGATATTTGAAAATCAATTGAATCAAAATTAAACCCTTTCTTTAAAATCAAAGGCCATACTATCCCATGATAATAAATAATATTTTTGCCCAAAAAATGCCGATAAGCAACTTTATCCATTGCTTGCCCAGTAGGTACTAAAGATAAATAGCCTACCAACGAGTCATACCAAAGATAAACATATTGATTCTTCGTACCAAAGGGCAGCCGGATACCATAATAATCGTCCCGTGTAAAATCCCACTCGCTTAATCCATTATTAATAACGGACTGCAGATACTTTTTCACTCTACTGTCTTTTTGTTTGTCCACTTCATTTTTTATCAAATCAACACCTTTAGGAATATCCATAAACCAATGCTCTGTTTCAACTTCTTCAACATCATGACTCATACAAAAACCACAAACCATATTTTTATCATCAGAATCGTCAAGTTTCAATTTACCTGTTTGTGTCGTTCCACTACTTTCAATACGGAATCTTTTTGGCAAATATTCTAAACACTGATTACAATAATAGATTTTGCTAACTTTCTTATTAATAAAACCATTTTCCTTTAATGTTACAAGCGAATCATTCACTAAATCATATAACAGTTTTGAATCAGTTCTTCCATAGTTAGAAAACTTAATATTTAGCGATTCAAAGATTTTAAGGTATTTGTTATGGAAGGAATCAACAAGGGATTTAATATCAGTATCGCTCTTTTTTAATTCTCGTTTTACCCATACCCCATGTACATCTGTCGCACAAACCAGGAAAGCATCGTTTCCAAATAAGTTCATAAATCTATTATAAACATCTGCCGGAATATAGGTACTTGCCATATGGGCTATATTTATTTCTGCAGGAATAAACGGAAATGCCGCAGTTGTTATTATGCTTTTTTTCATATCAGCTACCTCACAAACCTAATAATATCTCTATCCAGAAAGATTCTCTCTACTATTATCACAGTAAGAAATTGTATTGTCAAGTTTTTTTGCTCCGGGAGTTTGACAGTTAGTCATTAAAAATTAAAGATCAAAAAGTCTGAAACCCATTGAAAAATGGGCTTTTTTTATAAAAAAAATTGTCAAGTTTTTTGCAAAAAAGTGTTGCATGGTGTTGCATGTTATGATATAATAGAAAGGGCGCTATAAAAATGATTTAAATAACAAGAAAAGGAAGCGATAATAAATTATGAAACTATGGTTTGATAAAAAATCCAAGGACCCAACCTACTTTATCCAGGTCGGTATCCGCAACGGAAAAAAAGTTACATCTAAAAATATTGCCAAAATAGGTAAACACTCAGAATTGCTTAAAGTTACTGATGACCCTCTTGCTTACGCAAAAGAAGAGGTCGCTAAGTACAATGAGGAAGCGAAAAAAAACAAGGTTGATATGGACATAAACCTTGATTTTACTCAAAAAATCAGAGCATCAAATCAGTCTGTTTCTGAAAGTACGTTGAAAAACATAGGCTACTTATATTTGCAAAGACTTTACTATCAGCTTGAAATTGATAAATTCTTCAGTAACATTACAAAAAACAGAAAAATTAGCTTTAATCCTGATCTTGTAAACAGGTTTATGACCTATTCAAGAATTCTTTCTCCTGATTCAAAACTTGGAAGTTTTGAAAATTTGCATACTTTCTATGAAGAACCTGTTTTTGATTATCAGCATATCATGAGAACAATGGATCTGATGTATGAACACTACAACGAATACATTGAACACCTATTTAAGACAAGTGAAAAAATTCTTAAGCGAAATACCGCTGTCTGCTACTATGACTGTACTAATTTCTATTGCGAAACAGAATATCAGGACTCGGACTATGTAGACGAAGTTACTGGAGAAGTTTTTACAGGACTTCGCCAATATGGTTTTTCAAAAGACCATAAACCTAACCCTCTTGTTGAAATTGGCCTGTTTATGGATACCAATGGAATTCCGATTTCTATGTGTATAGCACCTGGCAACACAAATGAACAGACAACTGTTATTCCACTTGAAAAAGAACTTATAAAGATGTTGGGCGAAGGTAAGAAGAAATTCATATATTGTGCTGATGCAGGTCTGAGTTCCTATCACATAAGAAATTTCAACTCCATGGGAGGCAGAGCCTTTGTTGTTACACAGTCAGTAAAGAAATTATCCAATACCCTGAAGGAAGCTGTATTTAATGACTGTGATTACAGGCTTCTTTCTGACGATTCGTCTGTAAGCATTGAGTTATTGAAAAACATTGACAAAAATGATAGAAACAACAGACTTCTTTACGAAGGCAAAGCTTACAAAATCATTGAGGCAAACACCTTACTTGATGTCGGACTTTACGAAGAGAAGGTTCTGGATAACGGAAAAACTAAAAAGGTAAAATCAAAAGCTGTATTAAAACAGCGTGTCATTATTACGTTTTCAAGGAAAGCAATGGAATATCAACGTTTTATCAGGAATCGTCAAATTGAAAGGGCGAAAAAAATTCTTGAGAAGATGAATCCTGAAGAATACAAAAAGGGACCGAATGATGTTACACGTTTTATCAAAAAAGTGAAAAACTCAAATGATAAATATGAACTGGATCTTGAAAAAATCAGAGAAGAAGAAAAGTATGACGGTTTTTATGCTATTGCTACAAATCTTGATGATAGCGTAAAAGACATACTGGCAATCAATGAACAGCGTTACAAAATTGAAGAATGTTTCAGAATACTTAAGACGGATTTTGTATCAAGACCATACTTCCACCGTACAAGAAAAAGAATTATTGCCCACTTCATGATTTGCTATACAGCCCTTTTAATTTACAGGCTACTTGAAGTTAAGCTAAACAGATTCGATAAAAGTATACATTTAACAGCGAGGAACATCATTGAAACCCTGCAGAATATGCAGGTAGCTAATATTTCAGACATTTGCTACGCTTCACAGTATACAGGTTCAAAAACATTGAGTGCATTAGAGGGAGTGTTTGCTCTGGGATTAGATAAGCAATACTACCTGCCAAAGGAACTCAACAAAAGATGTAGGAAAAATTTTAAAGGCTATTCCATACAACATTTTTGAAAAATAGAAAAGAGGCGTAAACGTTTAAATTTCAACGTTTATCGCCTCTATTGTACTCATCAACTGTCAAACTCGGGATTATATACATATATAACAATAAGTGTCAATATGTTTTGTGTTTAATGATTTATTATAGTTAACTCAATAAGGAAAGACTTAGTATCAATTACAATCCTCTTTCCTTATTGAATTAAGAATTAATTATAATAATAGTAAAAAATTAAAAACCTTTAATTGTCTTATACCACGTAAAAGTATATCCTCCATATGTACAATGAGTCATTTTCTAGATTTTCAATACCAGCAAATGCCATACTATTAAAAATCATTAAAATTAACGTAATTACAACCAAAAAAGAAACCTTTTTAATCATATTCTAGAACCTCCATATTGAATTTGTAATAATCTAGATTATTATACATACATTATATATATATATAATGTATGTCAAGTGTTTTTCTACATTTATTATATATAGGGTTTTTTAAACAAAAAGACTACTAAGTAGAAAGTAAAATATTTAAACTAAAATTATTGTAGGCAAAATTAACTTCAATTCGTAATATGAAAATCACCCCCTTTTTCATGTTATACTTTAGCCAGAATCGGATCTAGGCACTGTTTCACTTCTGTGCCGCATGATGAATACAACTGAATAAATTCTAGAAAGCCAAAAATGCCAAAGTACTGTCCTGAATATATAATTACGGACTTAGAGCCTTCCTCTACATACTTCTTTATTGCTACTGGTAAGCTTTTTCCTGCATATTTCTCACCTTCTTCCATGCCTTTGTAAAGCTGAAAGAATAAATAGCCTATCAGTACCATCACAATGTAGAATGCAATAAAGTTCTGCTTTGTACTTTTGAAGTCCTCTATTTTCCAAAAATCCTTTATCTGACGATAATCCTCTTCTATTTCAGGTCTTAGTTCGTATGTCATAATAATCTGCCTTGCCGTTTTTGTTGTATCAGTAGTTACGAATACATGGTATTCATCTGTTTTAGTGTCATAAACTACGCAACCTATGATTGCTACATCATTTTCAGGTTCAGCACTCCTCCAATAACTACCCAGTGATCCTACAAAGGCAATTTTTTGGTTCTTTCGCTTCTTGTTTGGATGAGCCTTCCAGTTATTTTCTGCGTTCGCTATTGATACTGCCTGCTCAAATGCTTCCATGTTGCTCTTAAGAGGGATATAGGAGTCAATCTCCCGTTCCCGTTTTAACTGATTCATAAACTCTCTGGAAATAAAACCACGGTCATTAATCAATATATCTCCAGGTTTAAGCATTTTGCTTTCTAATACCATTTTCTTGCTTAGTTTTAGGTCGTGTTGTTTGATATTTCCAAATCTTATTTCTTCAAGAATGCCAGTATCTCCAGTAATTCCACGCAATGAAGACAGCTTATACCCTCTTTTGTATTCACCATCATCTTTTATTACTTCTGAACCTTCATAGTTACTATTGCTTAATTCTACTTCAAGTTTTGTACAGTCAAGAACATGTATATCAGGTACAATACCTTTCTTAACAAACACTTCATCCTGAATGTAAGCATTGTAAGCAGTTATTAGTTCATCAACAGTGTACTTTTTTACAAAATTGCGAATAGTTCCCTCGCTCATAAGACCTTCATTCAAACCTCTCTCATTATCCCATATATTCCAACCGATTTCTGATAATGTTTCTGCATTTGTGATGGCAAATGGAACATCGGTCAAGCTGGTTTTTATTTTCATCTTTGCTGTAATCGTCAATGCCAGTATAAGATGAAATGGTATGTTTTTATTCTTAGATCTTTTATCAGGAAACACATTTTCCAATAGCTCAAGTATGCCTTCATTCTTCATCTTAAGAATCATTTCATCTATCAAGTTGGGAAAGCTTAGATCCGCTGCATCTAATATAGATAGGTATTTGCTTTTTTCATAATATCATATTAAATTCTGTTTTTCACTACTAAAATCAAAAATCATCCAAAACAATATACATTTGCTTCATTTTTAAATAATAATCCCAAAATAA